>MDTB01082590.1_pt1 | contig 18396 bp, 19 predicted proteins | sample 811161 | NCBI WGS metagenome assembly MDTB01 (sample SAMN05326650, study PRJNA326480) | marine metagenome | isolation source: seawater | place: Mediterranean Sea | collected 2009
CTGTATGCCAGTCTTGAGCAAATTGATGTTAACAGTGTCATGGAAGTGCTCGATAGTAACTCGATCAATTATCGAATCGATCAAAAATCGGGTGCTTTACTGGTAGAGACGAGTAATATCCATCGAGCCCGATTAAGTTTAGCCTCAGCAGGCATGCCTGGTGATCGCAATATGGGCTTTGAATTGCTCGATAAAGACCAGCCTCTGGGTACGAGTCAGTTCATGGAAAGTGCTCGCTATCGTCGCAGTCTTGAAGGTGAGTTGGCTAGAACCATTAGCAGTATTGCGAGCGTAAGATCGGCTCGCGTACATTTAGCGATACCTAAGTCATCGGTATTTTTACGCGATAAGCGGCAACCACGTGCATCGGTTTTTATCGAGGCCTACCAAGGCCGCAGTGTCGATGAAAAACAAGTGCGAGCGGTGGCAAATTTAGTAGCGTCAAGTGTGCCTGAATTACTACTGAAAAATGTCACGGTAGTGGATCAGCGCGGCAATTTATTATCGGATTTTGATCAAGACCCTAAGTACGCAGAAGCTGCGCGGCAAATTGAATATACCCGACAAATAGAGTCTGATTTGCTTGACCGCGTTAATGGCTTACTTGCGCCTATTGTGGGTGAGGATAAGTTTCAAGCAGAAATATCCATTGATTTAGATTTTACCCAAGTTGAGCAGACGGCTGAAATATACAATCCTGATATTTCAGCCGTGCGCAGTGAAGAGTTAAGTACTGAAGAAAATCGTGCTCGGGAACAAGCGCTTGGGGTTCCTGGATCTTTAAGTAATCAACCGCCATTGGCAGGTACCACGAAAGCGGCAGTGGATCCCGTGACTGGAGCCCCGATTGAGCCACCGCGGCAATCACGATCACTTGAAGTCCGTAATTATGAGTTAGATAGAACGATCAGTTATACGCGAAATGCTGTGGGTCAAATTCGACGTTTATCAGTGGCTGTCGCGGTCGACGACTTAACGACCGGCATTGATCAGGCCGATAATCAAGATGCTGATCAAGCGTCTGCCAGTGGGACTGAATCTTGGCAGGCGGAAGACTTGGATCGACTGACGGTCTTAGTACAAAATGCAGTCGGTTATGACGTCACAAGGGGTGACCAAGTGATTGTCGTCAATACGCCATTCCTGCGTGAGCAAGCAGAGTTGGCCCCGCTGCAGGCGATGAGCTTTTGGGAGCATGATATTTTTTGGCAGGGGCTTCGTTGGGCTTTAAGCATTGCTGTATTTTTAATTATAATCTTTTTAGTGCTTCGACCTACCTTGCAACGATTGACCGAAAATTCAAAAAAAATTAAGCAACTCGAAGTGAACCATCTAGCAGCTTTAAATGCGATTCAGCAATCTAGCGTCGCCAGCGGTGGTTCGGCGGATGCTGAGGGGAATGTCACATTTAACCCAAGTGGTAATTATCTTCTGCCTTCTCCGAACGATAGTCTAGAAGACCAAATTAATATGGTAAGAAACATGGTAGCTGAAGATCCAGATCGTGTGGCGCAAGTGATACAGGGATGGTCTAATAATGAGTGATAAGTCTATTTACGACGCGATTCCTTATATTGAAAAAGCGGCCATTTTGTTATTGACCGTAGGTGAAGAGGCGGCAGCCAATATTTTAAAACAATTAGGCCCAAAAGAGGTGCAAAGAATCGGTACGTCAATGGCCACGCTGTCAGATGTTAAGCGTGAGCGAGTTGCAGCGGTGTTTAACGCATTTATTGCTGAAATTACTAACACCACAGGTTTCGGTATTGGTGCCGACAGCTACGTAAGAAATATGCTTACCCGAGCACTGGGCGCAGAGAAAGCCTCAGGTATTATTGACCGGATTTTATTAGGCGGAAATACTCAAGGTCTAGATACCTTAAAGTGGATGGATGCCAGAGCAATTTCCGATGTTATAAAACAAGAGCACCCTCAGATTCAAGCAATTGTTATTGCTTATTTAGAAGGCGATTTATCGGCGGAGGTGTTGTCTTATTTGCCAGAGAATATGCGTTTAGATGTCATTGTTAGGGTCGCAAAACTCGATACGGTCCAACCTGATGCCTTAAATGAATTAAATAGTATCCTAGAGCGACAATTCTCTGGTGGTTCATCCGCTCAAAAGCGTCGCATCGGCGGCACTAAGGTAGCCGCCGACATAATGACTAACCTCGACGGCAGTATAGAGTCAGAGCTAATGGGTGCTTTAGGTGATATTGACAGCGAATTAGCCGAGACAATACAAGACCTTATGTTTGTTTTTGCGAATCTACTTGATGTTGACGATCGAGGCATTCAGCTATTGCTTAGAGAAGTGTCTAATGAAGCTTTGGTTATTGCCCTCAAAGGGGCTGACGAAGAACTAAGAGAAAAAATATACAATAATATGTCTGCGCGAGCGGCCGATCTATTGCGAGATGATTTAGAAGCGACAGGGCCAACAAAGTTAAGCGATGTTGAAGCGGCGCAACGCGAAATACTGACAATAGCAAGGCGAATGTCAGACGACGGTGAAATTATTTTGGGAGGCCCTGGTGAGCAAATGCTCTAAGCAAGGCCCAACCACCATTGTTTTATTTTTCTGACAGTCACTTAGAGATATATTATGCATGATGATGGAATACCTGAAGAGTTGCCTACCGTTGTCGAGCCTTGGTTATTACCTGAGTTTGATGCGAATCATATCGTTAGTCCCGAGGTTAAACTGCCCAGTCAAGCTGGGTTTTCTAAGCAAAAAAATATAGTCTCTAATCAAGGTGATGTTGTTAGGCAGCGCCTGCATCGGGCGATGTCGGCAGAGCAGTTAGCGCAAATCAAACTGCAGGCTGAGCAAGAAGGTTTTCAGCAAGGAAGAGCCAGCGGCTATGAAAAAGGTTATATCGAAGGCGAGCAGCGAGCTAAAGCGATCGTTGAGCAATTAGCATCAGAGCAACTCACTGATCAACAAGCCAGCTTGTCTAGTCTTATCAGTGAGATAGTTAATCCGCTTGCTAAGCAAAGTCATGCACTTAAGCAAACCTTAACAGAGCTGGTGGAAGCAATAAGCCAGCAAATTTGTGAAAGAGAGTTACTCGTCGATAATAGCAGTATAGCTTCTGTTGTTGGTTTGGCTATTGATGCGTTACCGGTGTCTGAGACAGATTTGACATTATTTCTTCATCCCAATGATCTGGCGACCTTAGAATCGATGACAGGGTTTGTTCAGCCTGAGTGGCAGTTATGCGCGAGAGATAGCTTACAGCTTGGTGACTGTCTTATTGAAAGTGAAAACAGCTTAGTTGATTTTAGGCGTTCAACCCGGTTTCAAACCATTCTTGATAGCGTGTTTCCAGAGGCTAAAACTTAGTTATGCTCAGTTATTTCACTGATCGATTAGCTTCTGGTGTGCCTGAGGTTAAAGCGCATGCTGTTGGTCATATTTCAAGGGTGGTGGGTCTTTCCTTGGAGGCGGTAGGGCTCAATTTAGCTTTGGGTGCTCGTTGCCAAGTCATAGCGAACGATTCCCTCAGTTTTGAGGTTGAAGTGGTAGGATTCAATCATTCTATTACTTATTTGATGCCTTTAGTGCCAATTAGAGAGTTAAAGCCGGGGGCTTTAGTGAAGCCTATTATGACCAGTGCGGCGGTACTAGCAGGCGAAGCGCTATTGGGTCGCGTTATAGACGGTGTCGGTTCGCCGATTGATGGCAAAGGACCACTCGGCAGAACCGAAAATATTTCTTTTCACCCGCAGCCTATTAATCCGCTTGAGAGAGAGCCCATTCATCAAGTGCTGGATGTTGGCGTTCGATCAATTAATGCCTCCTTGAGTATTGGTTGTGGACAGCGGATCGGCTTGTTTGCCGGTAGTGGCGTGGGGAAAAGTGTTTTGCTCGGCATGATGTCTCGATTTACTGAGGCTGACGTTGTCATTGTTGCCTTAGTGGGAGAGCGAGGTAAAGAGGTCCGTGAATTTGTTGAGTCTAATTTATCAGGTGCGAGTTTAGCCAAGACTGTTATTGTTGCAGCGCCAGCCGATCAAACGCCGGTAATGCGGTTGCGTTCTGGCATGTATGCCACTCGCTTAGCAGAGTATTTTCGTGATCAGGGTAAGCGCACCTTGCTTTTGTTTGATTCCTTAACTCGTTATGCACAAGCCCAGCGTGAAATTGCTCTGGCAACCGGCGAGCCCCCAGCGACGAAGGGCTATCCGCCCTCTGTTTTTGTTCGTTTACCTCAGTTGGTAGAGCGAGCTGGAAATGGCTCGAGCAACGTAGGGTCTGTCACGGCAATCTATACTGTTTTAGTCGAGGGTGATGATATGAACGATCCTATTGCCGACTCTGCGCGTGCCATTCTTGATGGCCATATTGTTTTATCTCGAGAGATAGCGGAGCAAGCTATTTATCCTGCCGTAGATATACAGGCTTCGGTGAGTCGGTCTATGGTAGCAATTGTTAATCAGACACACCTACGCTCTGCGTTGAAAGTAAAGCAGTTATATACCCGCTATCAACAGAGTAAAGATCTGATTAATGTTGGCGCTTATGTTGCTGGTGCTGACGAAATAACTGATTTAGCGGTGAGTTGTCAGCCCGCTATTGAAGCATTTTTAACACAGTCACATGTTGAAAGAGTAAGCTTTGATGAAAGTATTAGTGCGCTAAGCGCTATTTTAACTGACGCTTCAGATGGCCATGTTGATGAAAGTCCGCAAATAGATGTTTCTTTTGTGTCAGAGCCGTCTTCGTCATCAACTGATCCAGTGATATCAAACAATGTTTAAGCACAGAGCGGATCGATTAAATTTACTGGCAAGACTTGCAGCTTTAAAAACGCAGTCAAACTTAGCCGACCTTCAAGTACGTCAACAACTGTTACAAAAACAGCAGTCGGCATGCTTGCAGTTGCAATCTTATCAAGATGAATACTTTAAAAATCAACCGTCAGATGAATCGCGTCAAGCGGCAGTCAATGTGAGCATACTGCAAAATAATAGTCGCTTTATGGCTGATCTAAATTATGCTGTTAGAGTCCAGCAGCAGCAGCTTACAACCGCCCAGCAGGTGGCGTCAGATAGTCGCTCGGTTTGGTCCCGCAGCTATGCTAAAGAGCAACGATGGAAAGAGCTTGAAAAAATCGCGCGGCGCGAACAACAGCTCAAGCAGGATAAAAAGTATGATCAGGAAAATCTAAATATTTGGTCAGCAAGACATTCATGTAAAGATGATAATAAATTGTGACCGGCGGCACAATTTCCTGCTTTCCTCGATGAATTTCTTTCATTAACTCTCATTTCTCACTGCCACATCTTGGCCTAAGACTTTTCAATTGCTAAGCTAATTATTCTGAAGCTTTTTTGTTCGTGACTTAAGGCTAAGTGACGGATTTTCACGAACCAATAAAATGAGTGGTTTACGCATGATATCTTCGTCTATTTCTAACGGAAATAATGAGCTTGTTATCAATGTTGAAGGTCGGTTTGACTTTAACGCACATATCGATTTTCGAAGTGCCTATGAGGATGTTGCCGTACAGCCTCAAAATTTTTCAGTTGATATGTCGCAGGCAACCTACCTTGATAGTTCTGCTTTAGGAATGTTATTACTGCTACGTGACTACGCAGGCGGTGATGCCGCTGAAATAAAAATTAATAATTGCAATGACGATGTTAAAAAAATTCTTCAGTTAGCTCATTTTACGCGTTTATTTATCGTTGATTAGCTTTGCAGCCACCGTTAAATGTCTATCACGATGCTGATCATCCTTTGGCCTGGCATATAAGCCTTAAGGTTTTTCCTGCCTCGCTAAAATATTCAGATCCGATACCACAATTATTGCATCAGCTCATGGTGTTACCGGCGATGCGACGTTATAACCATTGTTTATTTACCGTGTTAACGGAGCTTTATAATAATGCATTGGATCATGGTTTGCTTCGCTTAACCTCAGAGTTGAAAACAGGTAAGTTAGGTTTCGATCATTTTTATTCGCAGCGCAAGCAGGCGTTAGGCGCTTTGGATTCAGGTTGGATTGAGCTATCCATTGATTTTAATGCAGATAAAATGGGTGCTAGTATTCAGATCGATGTCAGAGATTCAGGTGTGGGTTTTGATCTCTCACAGTTTGCGTTGGGTGACATTTTGCCGCTTAGTGAGTCCGTTTTAAACCAGAAAACACAGATGCATGGACGGGGTATTGCCTTGGTTGGTTCCCTTTGCGAACGGCTGAACTATTTAGGTTGTGGTAATCATGCTCGGGCATTAATGCAGCTGAGTTTTCAGTAGCGCTCAGCGATTGTGAAATTTGACCCAGGCTTTGCGAATATGACTAATCGTGCGTACTAGCACTTACTCAATGTATTGGCATTAACTGTGCATTAGATTCTTTATTAGAATAACTGAGGCATTTTCAATGGCATCAATTTTGACATCGGCTCAACCCCCTGGCATGAATAGCTCTGAATTGAGGTCTAAAAAAAGGCTTGATTTAGAATCAGCTAAAGCTGACAAGACATTATTTAATAAGACTTATTCTAAAAATATCGATCCTGATTCTCGGGTTCATAAAAGCTTAGATGAGATTGACTCTTCGGCTCGAGCGGAGCATCCTGAGTTAGAAAGATTAGCTGACGAGACTGTATTTTCTGGCAAATCTATGCCGCCGATCGGCAGGCAATTGCCTAAACCTAACGATGAGTTTGGCCAAGCCCCGCGCCAGTCGAATGGCCAGAATGCTCTAACAGACGCTAAGTCGCCTAGGGGGACAGAAGGTTTGCAGGCTAAAATGTCCTTTAGCGCGGGTCAGTTTTTTCAATCACTCAGTCCAACGACGCCAGCACAGATGTCGGTTGATGCACTCGGGGTTTCATCTGGCAATATTCCTTCAGTCTTGGAAGGGGGGGTTGCATCACTGCTATTAAACAGTCATGGCGCAGTTGATATTGACCTAAAAGAATCCGTTTTGAATATCAATGCCCGTTTAATTCCCAGTATTGATTTACGTTCGAACACAGTTAGCCATAATGGTTTACAGGCCTCTGTAACGCTGGCAGCGTCATCGATGTCTATGCCTATTAACCACCCTCAATGGGGTACACAATTTCAACAGCGCATGAGTTGGTTAGTCGGGCAGAAAATCAGTCGAGTAGAAATACACCTTAACCCCCTAGAGCTGGGTCCTCTTCAGGTACGAATCGACCAGCGCCAAGACAGTACAGTAGTCTCTATTGTCAGTCAGAACGCCACAACCAGAGAGCTATTAGAATCGAATGCCTCTCGCTTAAAAGAGCTTTTTTCTGATCAGGGGCTTGAGTTGCTCGATGTTGAAGTCAATGATGGCGATGAGAATGCGCCGTCGACGGATCCTTACTCATCGGCTGAACGGATACTTACCGATGGGATTACAGACGAGGACTTATCTGTCGAAAGTGATTTCATGACCGATAAAGGGGCCGCTAATATCAGCGGTATTGTCCTTCGTTATGGCCGGGTTGATACCTTCGTTTAGTCTGCTGACAATGACCAAGTAACTTTATCTTGGTGGGTATGACCGGTCTTGATTAGCAGCCCCATGAGCGTTTCAATTTGTCGCTTGGTTATAAGTAGTATTCGACAGACTTATGCAGGTCGAATGTAAAATAATCTTAGGGCGGTTAATTGTTGACCGTTATTAGCATTCCTTCACCCCATTGTGGTCTAAAATACAAACATTCTGTCAGTCCATCTGTGAAGCCGCTGGCCATTAAATGGCACAGGACTTGCTTTAATCCTTGATGAGCGCGAAAAGCGCCGGTTATTTGGCACAGTAAAAAGAACATTGCGAGCAAGGTTGTATCGCTTAATCGTAAAAAAAGCAGTTTTTGCTTTTGCCGGTATTTTGCTGTTAATTTTGCTACTGGGTTTGTTTGCCTTAATAAGCTCGCTGCAGTCATCATCCAACTGGGCGAGCAGTGGTTCATAGGATTGAGGAGCATGCAGGGTCGTAAATTGTTAAAGCAGAACATACTTTTCGCAGCGCAAAGCTTTATGCAAGAAGAGCTGGGTCGGCCTGGTATGGAAAACGTATTATTTACTCGCTATACCTTGGAATAGTATTTTTCAACATAATTGATTGACAATGCCGTAAAAAAACAACCATTGGGTAATTAGTGTGACAGATGATATTTTATCTCAAGAAGAAATCGATGCCTTGCTTCATGGTGTGGACGATGGTGATATCAATATTGAAAATGATAGTGTTCAGGGTGATTTCTCAGATTATGACCTAACCTCCCAAGACCGCATCATTCGGGGGCGCATGCCCACACTCGAGTTAATTAATGAACGTTTTGCCCGTCACACGCGTGTAAGCCTTTTTAATATGTTGAGGCGCAGTGCCGAAGTTTCAATCGGCGGTGTTCAAGTGCAAAAGTTTGGTGAATATATTCAAACCCTATATGTGCCTACGAGTTTAAATATGGTGCGTATGCAGCCATTACGTGGCATGGCTTTATTTGTGTTCGAGGCTAAGTTAGTTTTTAAGTTGGTTGATAATTTTTTTGGTGGTGATGGGCACCATGCCAAGGTTGATGGCCGAGAGTTTACCCCGACTGAATTACGCGTTGTTCAAATGTTACTTGATCAAGCATTTAAAGATTTAGAAGAAGCTTGGAAGCCTTTGTTTGATATCAATTTTGATTGTATTGGCTCAGAAGTTAATCCTGCGATGGCTAATATTGTCAGCCCTAGCGAAGCAGTGATTGTTAGTTCCTTCCATATTGATCTTGATGGTGGCGGTGGCGATATGCATATAACTATGCCTTATTCAATGATCGAGCCCATTAAAGATGTTCTTGATTCAGGTATGACGGGTGATGTCGATGAAGTTGATGAACGATGGCTCAAAGCCCTGCGCAGAGATATCTTACGTGCAAGTGTTGATTTGGAATGTACAGTCGTAGAAAAAAAGATGTCGTTAAGAGAGATTATCGATCTCAAAAAAGGCGATGTTATTCCGGTTGATATTCCTGAGGATCTTATTTTACGTGCCAATGGAGTCCCTATTTATAAAACTCGCATGGGGACTTCAAGAGGTCATTTAGGACTAGAGATAATGGCCCGAACGACGATCGATGAGGCCGATTGATAATTATCAAGAATGGTTGAGTGGTTATTCAATTTTATATCTTTGAGGTATGACGATGAGCGAAGAAGAAAATACGATGGGCGATGATGAGTTATCAGATGATAATACTGACGCTGCCGTTTTGAATGAGTTAGATGCGGCATCAGGGCAATCGTCTGATGTGCCAATCACTGATAATCCGGATCTGGAAGTCGTGCTTGATATTCCCGTAAAAATTGCGATGGAGGTCGGTTCGACTCAGATTACAATTCGTAATTTACTGCAGTTAAATCAGGGCTCAGTGATTGAGTTAGAACGTTTAGCTGGCGAACCGTTGGACGTGCTGGTGAACGGTACATTAATAGCGCATGGGGAAGTCGTCGTCGTTAATGAAAAGTTTGGTATTCGGGTAACGGATGTTATCAGCCCTTCGGAGCGAATAAAAAAATTAAAATGATATTCTCCATAAAATTAAATCGATTTGTTTTGGCGCTGGGATTGATTATTTTGTCGCCACTATCGCTTGCAAAGGACCAGCTTGATTCAGCAGCTCAAGCAGCACCGGTGGCTAAATTAGAGCCGATTATTAATACCACTTCTATTCTTCAAGTTCTATTCAGTTTGCTTATTGTTATTGCAGTCATCTACTTACTTGCCTGGTACTTAAGGCGTCAGCAATTTTCTGGTGGCCTTGACCAAAAAATGACTGTTATTACCGCTTTGTCAGTGGGTGCTCGTGAACGAGTGGTATTAATCCAGCTAGCTGAAAAGCAGTTACTGCTGGGTGTGAGCCCAGGGCGGGTGAATCTACTGCAGGCTTATGATCAGCCATTATTTGATAATAGTTATGCCAGTCAGCAAAGTCCTTTCGCGAAATTATTAGCAGGACATTTTAAACCTACTCGCAGTAATGAAGTTGATTCAGGTCGCTTTTAGCGTATAGGTTAGATTGTGAAAATCACTCAAATATTCCGCATCTGCCATTTCCTCTGCTTGTTGCTAGTGACATCTATAGGATTTGCTCAGTCAGATGAAGCGCCAGCGATTATTAGCGAAACGGTTCCATCGAGCTTAACCACACTGATGGCTCAGCAGGGCGCTCTGCCAGGTGTTCCTGCCTTTACCATGACACCTCGTACTGATGGTGGAGAAGATTATACCGTCACCATTCAAATTCTGGCGGTGATGACAGCATTAACTTTGTTGCCCGCCTTTTTATTAATGATGACTTCCTTTGCGCGAATTATCATTGTCTTTGCTATTTTGCGACAGGCATTAGGACTTCAGCAGACCCCATCTAACCAAATTCTCTTAGGGCTCGCATTATTCCTAACCATTTTCATCATGCGACCGGTGTTCGATAGCGTTAACACCAACGCATTACAGCCGTATATGCAACAGCAAATAACATCAGGCCAAGCTGTTGAAAGAGCGATTGTTCCTATACATCGGTTTATGCGGGCACAAACAAGAGAGTCTGATATTGATATGTTTGTTCGTATATCCGATTCTGAGCCAGTGGCCGATGTTAGTGATTTGCCGTTTTTTGTCTTAGCGCCGGCTTTTTTGACCAGTGAGTTGAAAACGGCATTCCAAATTGGTTTTTTATTATTTATTCCTTTTTTAGTTATTGATTTGGTGGTTGCTAGCGTCTTGATGGCGATGGGTATGGTGATGTTGTCACCAATTATTATTTCCTTGCCGTTCAAAATAATGTTGTTTGTTTTGGTTGATGGCTGGGCGATGGTTATTGGCAGTTTAGCTGCCAGCTATGGTCTTTAGTTTTGACCAATCACTGGCTTTAAGACCAGCTTCATAAGGAGATCTACATTGAGCCCAGAAACGGTGGTAGAAGTTTTCGGACAAGGACTATTTTTAGTAGTCGTGCTAGTGGTAGCGATTATTTTGCCGAGTTTAATTGTAGGTTTGATTATCAGTGTTTTTCAGGCAGCGACCCAAATTAATGAGCAAACCTTAAGTTTTTTGCCGAGGTTGGTTGCGACTTTGGTTGCTATTATGATTTTAGGCCCTTGGATCATTCAAGAGCTTCTTGATATCTCGCAATATGTATTTGAATCGATCGCTTATTTAACACGCTGATGACCGACGCGGCTTTTTTGTTTGATCCTGCCGACTTGCTTAACTGGTTAGTGCATTTTTTATTGCCTTTTTTTAGAATAGCGGCATTTTTAACCGCGGTTCCTGTTTTTGGCAATCAGCTGGTCTCACTACGTATACGATTAATCATTGCTTTGTCTGCCGCTATTCTAGTGTTTCCAATTTTACCGGCTTTACCTGAGATAGATCCGCTATCGTTAGCGATGTTATTCTTAATTGTTGAGCAGCTATTGATTGGTTTTGGTCTGGGTTTTTTAGTTCAGATTTTCTTTCATGTATTTGTTATGGCCGGCCAAATGATTGCCATGCAGATGGGTTTGGGCTTTGCTTCAATGATTGATCCAACTAACGGTGTGTCCGTTGCGGTACTAAGTCAGTTTTATGTGTTATTAGTGACGCTTTTATTTTTAGCATTCAATGGCCATTTAGTGGCATTCGAAGTGCTCATTGAAGGATTCAACTTCCTTCCAATAGGCGGAGGTATATTATCTCAGTCGGTACTTTATACGATTGCCGCAGCGGGTAGCTGGATGTTGTCGTCTGCTTTGTTATTGGCGTTACCAGCAGTAACGGCCATTTTGATTGTTAATTTTGCTTTTGGAATTATGACACGCGCGGCACCTCAATTAAATATTTTTTCCTTAGGTTTTCCCTTCACTCTGATGTTTGGTTTATTTATATTATGGGTTTCGCTGTCAGGCTTTTTACCTCAATATCAGCAGCTCAGCGCCTATATATTCAAATTACTCAATCAATTATTTTTATCTTAATGGTTTAGCTTTTACGGTTACATTTGATTTTTATTGAAGTGATATAAAGTCATTTCCTTCATGATAGTAACACTAGCGAATAATAGTTGTTGTATGATGTCTGCATTAGTCATCGTAATTTGGAGTAAAGAGCGTGAACAATAAAAAAATTCTTATTACCGGTGTGACTGGGCAAGTCGCTTTTCCATTCGCTTTGCACCATGTTGGAAACAACGAGGTTTGGGCGATTGCTCGCTTTGGTGATGTCGATAAAAAGGTGACTCTAGAGGCCGCAGGAGTGCATTGTCGCGTGGTTGACCTTTGTGACGGTGAATACGGTGATTTACCTACCGATTTTGATGCTGTTTTTCACTTTGCCGTTGCACGGATTAAAGAAGACGATTTTGAACTGGAATTAACCGCTAATGCTGAAGCAACAGGTAAGTTAATGAGTTACTGTCGCGATGCAAAAGCTTTTTTTCACTGTTCAACGTCAGGCGTTTATCAATCGGTTGGGCATGGTTTATTGACTGAGGCTTCGTCTTTAGGGGATAACCATCGCGCGATGATGCCGACTTATAGCATTGGAAAAATTGCGGTTGAGGCAGTCGTTCGATTTTGTGCGCAGGAGTATAATTTGCCAACGGTGATCGCGCGACTTAATACGCCTTATGGCGAAAGTGGCTGGCCTTTTTATCATTTGATGATGATGCAGCATGATATTGATATTGCTGTACACAGTGATGGCCCTTCGCAGTACACGCTAATTCATCAAGATGACATTAATCGCCTTGCGCCTAAATTTTTAGCGCATGCATCTGTTCCCGCCGAGATTTTCAATTTAAGCGGGCAAGAGCATGTGAGTATTGAAGAATGGGTTGCTTATATAGAATCATTAACGGGTCTAACCGCTAAGTTTAAGGTGACCAGTGATACGCTTGAGAGTGTAAAAACTGATAACACTAAAATGTGTGAAAAAATTGGTCCTGCCACAGTGACATGGCAGGAAGGTATTCGTGCCATGGTTGAGAAAGCGGGCGCTTTAAAAAGTTAAGTTTTAAAGCGTTAGCTTATCGAAGGATTATTATTGATTGGGTGCTAGCTTTGCAAGTAATTCTGTATCGGGGGCCATCTCACCATCAGTTCTGAGGGCCTGAATACAAACATGATCAGCCCCTGCTTGCCAGTGTTCTTCAATCCTTGCGCGAATAGTCTCTTCATTACCCCAGGCAACAATGGCATCAACTAAGCGATCACTTCCGCCATTTTCAAAGTCGTCATTGTTAAAGCCTAACTCTAATAAATTATTCCGATAATTAGGTAGGCTTAAATACGTACCCATATGCTGTCTACCGGCAAACCGCGCTTTTTCGCTATCAGTCTCCAATAAAACCGCTTGCTCAGGGCAGAGTAGTGCCTGATCACCGATTAATTCTCTTGCCTTGGCGGTGTGCTCTGCAGTGATAAAGTAGGGATGTGTGCCTTGTGCTTGTTCGGCAGACAGCTTTAGCATGTTAGTTCGAAGCGCACCGAGTAAGATAGGCACTTGCTGTTCGGCTTCGGGTCCCATATAAAAAGCTGCTTCCATTCGCTCTAGATACGAGCGCATTTGCGTGACAGGTTTTTTATAATCATGGCCACGTAAATCGCTGACCATTGGCGCATGTGAAACGCCTAGACCAAGAATAAAGCGCCCTGGCGCAAGTTCGCCAAGCGTCTTTCTACAGGCATTGGTCGCCATCGGGTCACGTGCATAAATATTAGCGATGCCTGTGGCAAACACCAATTTTGTCGTTTGCGCAGCTAAGTAGCCAATGATAGTGAAGGGGTCGCGCCCAACGGCTTCAGGTAACCACAGTGCGGAGTAGCCCCAAGCTTCAACTTGTTGTGCAAATTCTGTCGCTTCTGAGGCACTGTAATTATCAATAAAGCTCCAAACGCCGAGTTTTCCTAATGTGTTTTTCATACTTTGGCCCAGTCTGAGTTTTTGCTAAGTTAATGAATATTATTGATATCAGCCAGCATAAAAGCATCGCCGACAGTCTGCTGGCCGTCAAGGCTTTTAACGGCCCTGTCGACACTATGCAATAACTGCCGACTGTAGCAGACTTGACCGATATGTTTACCTGTGCAGAGCTCTAAGGCGGCCTCTATCATTACCTCAATGGGCTCTACCATATCGGGATTCTTCTTAGCAATATCAATCACGTAGCTAGCCCCTTCAGTGAGTACGATTGCCTCGGGCGCCAAGGTGTTCATGTAGATATGATCGCTATAAACTTCATGAGAAAGGCCTTCTGTATAGCGGTCTAAAGCGGCTTTTGTTGCACCATAGGCAACACAAATATGGGCAGCTTCTGGGCTATCGCGATAGGGAACATTGGGTTGAAAAGCCGTTGCGCTACTGATATTTAAAATCCAGCCGCTTTTTCTCTCTCGCAGCGACGGCAGTAACTTTTGCGCAAGGTCGATGGGTGCGTTGACATTTAAATCGAACATCCAACTTCGTTCAGAGCTGGTTGACAGACTCGGCATTTGCATTTTTGCCCCCGCCGCATTGTTGACTAAGATATCGATCGAACCAAAAATCGTTGTTGCCCGCTCGATCAGGCTTTGCCTTGCTCCAGTGTCGCAGAGATCACAGGCAATGGCCTGAGCATGGCCACCATTGGCCTGAATAGTGGCAACGGTCTCCTCTAAGGTCCCTTGAAGGTTCCCGTGACTGCCCATTCGCGATGCGACGGCAATCACTTTGGCCCCCTCGTATGCAAATCGGTAAGCAATTGCTCTACCTATTCCTCGTGATGCGCCAGTTACGAGCGCCACTTTACCGTTTAATTCATTCATAGCTTATCCTAGTTAGCGCTACCGCCGACAATGTTTGGGTTTTCAGAGGGTCGTTCCCAGTTGTATTGTGTAAAAAAATCATCAAGCTGCTGCTCGATTTTTTCAACTGAGAGGCCGTCATATTCATCAATGCTATAGCGGAAGTGGGTTTTATGTGATTTTTCTTTTTGCTCATGGTCCATTAAATATTGATCATATTGCTCGGATACCTTCATGCCTAAATTTTCATAAAGAGCATGAATGGTTTGCCTGGGTTCTGTGATTAGTTGACGGTAGTCAACAAGCATATGTGGTACTTGCGGATGCTTTTCTAATACAGCTTTAGGGTGGGTAAAGCTTTCATAACAGGTTTGGGTTAGCAGTTCTAATGACCTTGCATAATCTTTCTTCTGCCAGTTTTTTCCTTGCCAGCTAACCTCCACTAATTTTAGTAAGCTAGGTATGCACTCTAGGGGGTTGCGTATCATAACAATGATTTTTACATCGGGAAATGCTTCAATCAATGATTCAGTCCAGCCGCACATGACGGGGTTTTTACTTAGGTGAATTGCTTGACCACCATTTAATAAAAGTTGTCGCTTGACGATTTCTTTATAGTGGTTAAGCCAGCGTTTTTTCTTGTTCGGCATGTTGTCAACGTGGAACATATCGATTACTTCCATTAATGGGATGTCGGTCGACCATTGCTGTGTGACAAAAGCGGCACGCATAGAAAACTGGTCTTCCTCGGCGTTCCAAAAGCTCATATAGTGCATGTGGCGATAGGGGCCAAATAGATGATCATCGAGTTTAACAAGCCTTCTTTTTATAGGCCCGCCGAGAATCTTCTGATCAATCCAACCCATCAGACGAATCAGTTTCTTTTCAGTAAGTGAAGGGAAAAACATTTCCCAGTATAAAAAATCATTAAATTTATCGCCGTCAGCTGACATTAATCTATGCATGAGAGTTGTGCCGCTTCTGGCATGGCCAATAATGAAGATAGGTTGGCTTATCTTCTGCAACCAGAGTTTTGGAAAAAAAACATAGTCCAGCAGAAAGAAAGCGGCATGAAAGCTGCTTTCAAGGGGAACGAGTACCAGTAGTTTAAATAGGGTTTTGCGGCGGTGTGGCCAGCCCTTGAGTCCCCAGACATGTTTTAGGACTTTGTAGTAATAGTCAAAATCAAAGTACATTTAGATATCCTTGCAAGCTTGATTTCATTATTGTGATGCTAGCTGGCTTACAGCCTTTACAGCTATGGTAAACCAAAAGTGGCTAGCAATTGGTTTTAAATAACTGTAACGATAAGGCAAAAGCTTGCTTTTTCGGTTTTTAATTTTCTTTTTCTAAAAGATTGGCCTCGTTATTGCAGTCTTAGTAATGAGACCCTTATTGGCAAAAAGATGACGTAAAACCGTCAGCGATTAGCGATGGCAGAAGAAGAGAACGGCCAAGAAAAGACCGAGGATGCAACCTTTAAACGGCTTGAAAAAGCAAGAGAAGAAGGTCAAGTGGCTCGTTCGCGTGAATTAGGAACCACGCTGCTGTTAATGACAGGTGGGTTTTCTGTGCTGATCTTCGGCACCCATCTAAGTCATCAACTTCAATCAGTCATGTTCACTAACTTTGATTTCGATCGTGTCTCGGCGATGGATTCCAGCAAAATGTTGGCTCATTTATCGGTCTCAGTAGAGGCCCTATTGACTGTGATGGGTATTATTTTATTTCTATTGATGCTTGCTGGAGCTTTAGGAGCTGTAGGCTTGGGCGGGTGGATTTTTTCAGCCAAGCCGATTCAGCCTAAGTTAAGCCGCCTCAACCCAATTGCAGGGCTTAAACGGATGTTCTCGCTCAAGTCTTTAGTTGAGTTATTAAAGGCCACTGCCAAGTTTTTGTTAGTGGCGATGGTGGCTAGTTTGATCTTGTATCAAATGAAAGGTGATTTGCTCTCTATTGGCCAGCAATCAATTCGCCCCGCAATCCATCATGCGAGCTGGATTATTATTTGGTCCGCGATAGGCATGAGCGCAGCGACTGTGCTTATTGCGCTAGTGGATGTGCCTTTTCAGATTTTTGACAATGCGCAAAAATTGAAAATGACGCGTCAGCAAGTCAAAGACGAGTTTAAAGATTCAGAGGGTAAGCCTGAAGTTAAAAGCCGAATTCGTCAATTGCAGCGTGAATTGGCGCAGGCAAGAATGATGGCGGCTATTCCCGACGCTGATGTTATTATTACTAACCCTGAACATTTTTCTGTTGCCCTAAAGTATGATCCTGAAGGCTTGTCTGCACCTGTGGTTGTTGCTAAAGGCGCGGATCAAATAGCAATCAAAATTCGTGAGGTTGCGGTCGCTCATCAGGTCCCTGTTATGCAGTCTCCACCATTAACGCGTGCTGTTTTCTATAGTACTGAAATTGATGAGGTGATTCCGGTTAAGCTCTATCTTGCAGTCGCTCAAGTACTGGCTTATATCTATCAATTACGCCAGCGCCCCTCGTTTCGCTCATCACCTGGGCCCATTCGAAACAGTGAATTAAACCGGCAAATAGAGATTCCCGAGGAATTGCAATTCGATGGAGCCGGTGACCTCGTGCACTAATCGACAAAAGTGTTTAAAAACAACGAATAGCGCAACTTTTGTCAAGACTTGGTTTGGTTCTTGCAACCTAAGCTTAATACAGGCATAGGGTGTCAATAATGCGACACTCTAGACGATTCTTATCTTTTATCGAGATACCTTGTTTTGACTACTGAGCAAACAATTTCACGATTTGGCTATGCAGCACAGGGCAACCTCGGCGTGCCATTGCTGCTGTTGACGATTCTTGGAATGATGACCTTGCCGGTCTCACCATTTCTTCTTGATACGCTTTTTTCTTTCAATATTGCACTATCAATCGTTGTGCTACTGGTGTCAGTCTATGCCTTACGGCCGCTGGATTTTGCTGTTTTCCCTGCCATCTTATTGATCGCTACATTGCTTCGTCTAGCTTTAAATGTAGCCTCTACGCGGGTGGTGCTCCTTGAAGGGCATACCGGAAGTGATGCTGCAGGTAAGGTTATACAGTCATTTGGCGAGGTCGTGATTGGCGGTAATTATGCCGTTGGTCTTGTAGTTTTTTTAATCTTGATGATTATTAATTTTGTCGTCGTGACTAAGGGCGCCGGTCGCATATCCGAAGTGAGTGCACGATTCACCCTAGATGCCATGCCTGGCAAACAAATGGCCATAGATGCCGATTTAAATGCTGGCATTCTCACTCAGGAAGAAGCGAAGTTAAGGCGCCAAGAAGTCGGCAGTGAAGCCGATTTTTATGGTGCAATGGATGGCGCCAGTAAATTTGTCCGTGGCGATGCTATTGCAGGAATATTAATTCTATTGATTAATATCTTAGGCGGCATCGGTATTGGTATGCTGCAGCATGATTTATCATTTAATGATGCGATGCAGGTTTACACTCTACTGACTATAGGTGATGGGCTAGTTGCTCAGATCCCTTCTTTACTACTGTCAACCGCGGCGGCAATTATGGTCACCCGAGTGAACAGTGAAAGTGATATGCGCGAGCAGGTGGTTGATCAGATGTTCGCTTCGCCGAAAGCATTGACGGTTGCC
>MDTB01059925.1_pt1 | contig 18394 bp, 17 predicted proteins | sample 811161 | NCBI WGS metagenome assembly MDTB01 (sample SAMN05326650, study PRJNA326480) | marine metagenome | isolation source: seawater | place: Mediterranean Sea | collected 2009
ACACCAAATTTTTCATCTTTTATTCCAAAATATGATAAAAGATGATTAAATATTTTATCTTCTAAATTAAAGTTATCAGGAATATAAAAATAACTATAAGAGTACCTATAAGGAATACCTAGTTGTTTATAAAATGATTTATAAAATGGTTTGTTAATTTTTTTTTCTGCTTTAAAACCTATTTTGAGAATTTGCAAGTTCATTTTTAAAGCAAATTTCTCAACTTCTTCATGTGCATCATTAATTCCTACCGGATTAACTGATAAAAGATTTAGATTTTTATTTTCCGAATACATATGGTCTACTTGTTGAAAAAACTTATCATGTACTACTAAATGTATTTTTTTATTTAATTTTGTAAAATAATTTATAATCCCATTACAAATTATATGGTCACCTAACCCAAGGTGATGGTAAATTATAAACTCATCATGTTTTATGTCTTTAACGTTGTAAGTGAATATATTCTCTATAATTAATTATTTTAACATGAGCAAATATTGATAAATAAAATTTTTTAATTATTGACTATCAACTAATTTTCAATTTTATCCGTTGCATATAAAGCTACTGATGAACTCAGCAAATATACTAAGATTAATAATCTTGAGTAACCATAGATTCTAAATGATATGAAAGCTGTAGATAATGAAAGTAAACTTACTAAAAAATAGAAACTAAATTTTAAATAGTGCATTAGATATATTTCAGTGAATGGTCTTAAAAAATTTATAATTAACAAAGTGAAAATAGAAACCGCAATTGAAATAAGAGAATAAGTAATTAAATCATTATTGGTAGAATAATTTAAATAAATTAAATCATTGTAAAGTTGTTCTATGTTTATGGTTACACTTCCATTCAAAACAATTAAGTTCAAAAATACAAGCAATACAAAACGGACTATAATTTTTATCATTTATTATTCTCTATATATGATTATAAAAATAAAATTTTAATTTTATTATGAAAAAGTGTGATAATTTTTTAAAGCTGTTATTATTTTTTCTTCTTTTTAATTATTGTTATCAAGATCAAAATAATAGCTATTCATTTGTCGAGGACTCTTTTTTTAATGAACCAAATTATTTTGAGTGGAAGGTTAATCATGGTGATATTTATTTGAATAGATTTGTAGACAATGATGAAATAGATAAAAGTAATGTAAACGAATTATATTTAAAATGGCAAATTGATCTCGACCAACATTTACATCAAGTTCAAAGTTCGGCAGTTATATATCAAAATTTAATAATCTCACCAACAGCAAATAACAAACTTATAGCAATATCCATTGAAAGTGGTGAGATTGTATGGACATATGAATCACAAAAAAATTCAATAGTAAAAAGAGGAATCGTAACAACCAGTAATTATATTTTTACAAATGAAGAAAATAGCATTGTTTGTCTAAATGCTATGAATGGGGAAATATGTAATGACTTTGGAGAAGATGGAAGAGTAAATTTTGAATATCAATCTAGGATTAATCCAATAGTTCATGAAAATAGATTAATTGTTTTAACAATGAAACCTTCAGTAATATCTATTAATTTGATAACTGGAGAGATAGAATGGGAAAAAAATCTCAATAAAAAAGATAGTCCAGAACTTATATATGCTCCCTGGGGAGGAGCTAGTTTTGATCCTATACGAGAAGTTATTTATACAACAACAGGAAATCCAAAACCAACATTTAATGGTGTTAATCGCCCGGGAGATAATGAATACGCAAATAGTGTTATTGCCATAAATGCAAATACAGGAGAAATCCAATGGAGTTTTCAAGAAATAAAACACGATATTTGGAACCTTGATATTGCGGCAGGACCTTTACTTACAACAATAAAAGATAAAGAATCAAACTCAAATATTGAGGTTGTTGTTGCTGCTACAAAAGCAGGCAATTTATTTATATTAGACAGAGAAAGTGGAAGGAACATACACCCAACAAATTATGTAAGTGTATCTTCTTCAAAAAGAAAAGGTGAAAATACTGCTGAAAAACAAATTTTTCAAACTTTTCCAGAGCCTTTCTCAAAACAAAATTTTGATACTGAGGATATAACTAATATTTCAAAGGAAAGATATGATTATGTTTTCAATCAAATAGTTAATGAAAATTTTGGTTATCTAGTTCCACATGAAAAAGATAAAAAGTCAATTTATTTTGGAATTCATGGGGGTGCTCAATGGCCTGGTGCCTCTATAAACCCATTTACAAATGAAATTTACATTGCAAGCAGTCATATACCTTGGATTTTAGAATTTTATGAAGATGACTCTTCCTTTGACGTACTTGAATACCAACAGTTACTTGACAATTATGGATATCCAGGTTCAAAACCTCCATGGGGATCGTTATCTTCTTATGATCTGAATACTGGAAACAAATTATGGTCAATTCCATTTGGTGAGTACGACGAACTGAGCTCAATGGGTATAGATATTACAGGAACTGAAAATTTTGGTGGACCAACTTCAACTTCTGGTGATGTTATTTTTATAACTGGAACAAGAGATAAGAAACTTTACGCCTTTAATTCAAAAAATGGAGAAAAACTTTGGGAACATAAAATGCCACATCATGGTTCTGCTCCTCCAACAGTTTTTAGTTATGAAGATAAACAATACATTTTTATCCAATCTTCGGGAGGGGGGAAGCTTTCCCAATTTGACCCCTTAGACAAAAGTACCGAAGGAAATTCTTTTTTACTTTTTACGCTTCCTTGATCAATCTAACTTTTTTTAGGCTTAACCTCAATAAACTATAAAAATATATAATTTTTGTACCAAGTTTCATCTTTGAATTTACTTTATTTTTTGGATATGTTCTAATTGTTGGAATTTCAATACATTTAAGACCTAGATCATGAGAACATAATGTCGTCCAGATTAATAATTCATAGTTTTTTAAATCTTTACTAAAAATATCTAAATTCCTATTTTTGATTAGTTTAATACTGTAACCTCTAAATCCCTGTGTTGTATCTGTCCAGTGAAAGTTTGAAAAAAAATTCATAATTGGAACATGAATAGATTTAATTAGTAATTTTCTCGAGAAAGGAAGGTTAATGCTTTTACCTCCCTTCACATATCTAGAGCCTTGAACAAAATCGTAACCGCTTTTCAAATGTTCGATAAAATCTAAAATAAAACTTGGGTCATCTTTATTGTTTCCATCGATAGTGATAATTCCTAAATAAGAATTGTCAATTGCAAATTTATAACCAATTTGCAATTGTTCACTCACCTTTCTATTTCCATGGTTTTGAAAGATAAAATTGATTCCACTCTCATTAATTAATTTTTCTATAGAACCATCCTTGCTCCCACCGTCAACAATCAAAACGTTAACTTTTTTATCCATTTGCAATTTTTTTATTCTTGATACGAGATTTATAATATTAGAACCTTCATTAATGACAGGGATTACTAACAAGTAATCTTTCGTTTTTTTACCATTTTTTAAAATTTTAAAATTATTCATGGCTATATAATTCTTTTACTAGTTTTATTGAATTTTGTAATTCCTTAATGTCTGTAACTTGTGATTGATTAACTTCTAGAGATATAATTTCAGGATTTAATTTACTTTTAATAACTTTTGCTGAATTCTCATGAAATATGATATTTTCTAATGGAGTAAGATACGGATCACTTATATGGACGTATCCAAAATATTTCTCTCCATATTTAACTACATCAAGCAAATTTTCATTGTTTATTTGTACAGCGCTTAAGTCAAGATTAGTTTTAACATTTGGTAAATTTAATTCCTTAACAAAATCTATACATTCTATTGTATTTGTTAAAAAATTACACCCATATTCTTTTGGATTTGGCTCAATACATAATGTAATATCAGTTTGTTCTATTTGTTTTGAAAATTCGTTAAAAAAATTTTTGGCAATTAAGTTATTATTTTTATTTTTATTTTTGATAAATCTATTTAGAGGTGATCCGAATATTAACACTTTTATTTTAAACATTGAAGCGATTGAAATTAATTTCTCACAATGTGACATTACATTCTTGAAATTATCCTCGTCAAAAATATTAAGCTCGTTTTTCCCATAGAATAGTGACTGCATGCCAAGAAAAGATATATTTTTTTCTAACCAAAAATCTGTAATCTTTTTACAAAGGGTCCTATCAAGTTCATTAATATTTTCAACATATTTTGTTGGTGCTAAGTCGATATATTTAATTTGTTCTTGAAAAAGCATAGAAGATACTGATTCGTCAAAAATTGAGTCCCATGCAATATTAGAAACAGATATTTTCATAAATTTATATAGTCTTTAATTTCATTTAGTACGTAATTTTTATCGTATGTGTAATCAATTTGACTTTTGTAAAAATGTTTATATTTAGTTTTGAAATCGTAATTTACTTTTTTTGTATTTTCATCAAATTTTGTTTTATCAAAATTTATTTTCTCACATATCTCTACAACAGAAAGTGGTTCAGAGGTTAAATGAATTAATCTTAAATTGTTATTCAAAGCTACTTTTATGTCATTCCATAAATTATTGAGGACATAAAATTGAAAAGTGCTTTCCGAATTGAATTGATCTAGGTTATTATTATTTTTTAAGTCAAACAAAAAATTTTTCTTTAAATTTTTTCCTACAAGACCAGCTAGTCTTACGATTAAATATTTATTAAAATTTTTCTTTACGAAATTTTCCAAATCATATCTGTTTAAACCATAAGTTTCTAGATTTGTTGTATCAATCATAGTATCTTCATCAACATCAATCGGGTTTGCAAATACATCAACTGTACTAATTAAAATAATTAAGTCTGCTGAAATTGTTTTTAAGTTTGACTTAATTGATGTTAAGTTCTCTAAATCTTTATTGGGATATTTGTTAGCAATCCATTTTTCTGCTCTCATTCCTGAACAAACAACTAAATCAAAGTCTCTACCTTCTATGTCATGAATGTTTGATGAATTGTAGTGATGTGAGAATGTAGTTTGTCTAAGAAGAGTTTTACCGATTAAACCAGTATTTCCTACAATTGCTTCCATATTTATATATTAATTTCTTTGTTATCTAAATATTCAAGGACATCATATACTTGATCAATTTTTGAACCTAAGAACGAAGTCATTTTATTTCCTTCAGAAATTACTATTTCTCTTGAATCTGAAAAATCATTATTCCTAAGTATTGTTTTTATTTCATAAAATGAATTTACATATTCAGTATCTTCTAGTTCTGGAAAAAATTTTTTAGAATCTAGCATCATCATGTTGAAATTAGATTTTATATTATCTTTTTTAATTACATCGTATGCACTGACCTCCTCTGAAGCATTCCATTCAAAATGGGGTGTATATCTAACATGAGATATTGAGTGAACTTTCTCACTAGGAAAGGGTAATAAAGAAAAAAATGGCCCATCCATAACTGTGATTCCGTATTTTAAAAATTTTTTAGGTGGATTAACTAAAGCAATTTCAGCTAATTCATGGCGGAATAATTCCTGAAAATTATTATTTTTTTCAAATTGATATATTCCGGTATAAGAACAATTGAATATATAATCACTTCTATATTCATGATTGTTTGTAAAAATACTTAGGTTATCATCATTATGTTCAATTTTTAAAACTCTCTGATTATTTTTAATTTGGATATTTTTTTTATCAAAAAGTTTTTTAAATTTTTTACGAATTTTAATTGAATCAAAAACTGCTTCTCTTGCTTCATAAACAGCACTTATGTTTCTTATTTTAAATAATTTTGAATATTTATTTATTTCATTTTTATTATTTTCATCAATTTCGGATAAAAATTTTTCATATTTGGAGGAATTTGTTTTGCTATTCTTCTCAGAGATACAGTAAATTGAATTTATGTTGTTTAGAATGCAATCGCTCCAGTCATGATAAAATTTATCATAATTTTCTTTGCTCCGAATTGCTGTGGATAAACTTCTAGGGTAGTGATATCCGTTATGTACCCTAGATTGATTCCAATATGAGGCTCTAGACATTATCTCATTTTCCATTTCTAAAACTAATATTTTTGCTTTTGGATATTTATTTCTAAGGTGTAGCGCAATTGATAAGCCAAAAAAACCAGCTCCAATAATTAAAAAATTATATTTTTGATTTGATGTGTCATTCATTAAATTTCTTAAAGTTTAAATCAAAATCTCTATAAATATCTCGAATAATAAATTCTGATTTTATGTCATAATTTTTTTGACTTTTTTGAAAATAAACTATCACATATTCAGATAATAAAAATAACATTGTTGAAATTATGAAAAAGAACAAAGATATTATAAAGTTGGTTGAAACCCAACCTTCTACAAAATCTCTCGTGAAATAAACATACACTATCCACAAGGTATAAAACAAACTTAAAAAGGAGGCACCTATTGAAAATATTCCAATTATTCGAATTGGTTTAAATGAAGCTGATAAGAGAAACCCTGTTCCATTAAAAAATGCTGATCTCAATTTCTTCTTATTTTTATATTCTATATCTAGTGAAATATTGGTTACAAACTCATTATTGCTTTGATTTGAAGTCCTGAAAACAATATCTTTAAACATGTACTCATCTGGCACATTAAGTGAAGATATTTCATTGATATATTTTCTATTTATCATTTTTACTGGAAAAGTAAAATTTCCAAGTTTGTTATCAAATAAAGGTTTTGAAAAAAACCTAAATATTCCTTTAAATAATTTATAAAAAATGCTTTCTTTTTGATTTTTATTATTTTCTATAAAATAAAAATCATTTACTTCTTTCTCGTTTATAAGATCTAACAAATTGGATAAATCATTTAGTTGAATATCAAGTAAAATTAACTTTTCCCCAACACTATTGTCAGCAATCATCCACTCTGCTGAAAAAGTATCAAGCTTTTCATATACATTAAATATAATTACATTTTGTATTTCATAATTTTTTATCGTGTCTTTTAGTCTTGAAAAATCATCAACAAAGTTGGAGTTAATTAATAAAACAATTTCGTAATTATCAAAATTATTATTAATCTGTTTACTCAGTTTTTTGATTTTTGATAATATTTCATCATTTAATTCGCTAATTATCATCCCAAAAGAGATTAGATTATTTATCATAATTGAATATTAGTCTAAATGATCTAGTCTAAATCGTTATTATTTTGAAATAAGAGTATAAATATATACGTCATCTGTATTTTTTATAATATTCCCACATACTAAATTATCTTTGTTGGAAATAAAATAGAGATTTTTAAATGTATCAAATTTACTACAATCTCCTTCAAAAAATAAATTTTTAGATAAAAGTCTACTTTCCCATATTTTATAAAAGCTGAGATCATGGGGAACGAATTTTCTTTCAACATATGTTGGAATCTTTGATTCATGCTCAATTGATATATATTTGTTTTTCAAATCAGAATCTACAAGAACTAACTCTGGATTAGTTGTGCGAAAAAAAACAACTATATCTTGCCTAGAGTTAAAAAATTTATCAGATAAATATATCTTGTAATCTATTTGAATAAATGAATAAATGGAAAAAAATATAGATATAACAATTAGTAATTTTTCAAAAGAGTATTTTGATAAAAGAATTTGGAAAATTAATGCTATTGCACATAATGAAAAAAAAGTAAAAAAAGTCAAAACTCTATAGGGTCCTAAAACAGCAAAAGAAGAAATTGGGAAAATATAAATAAACAAAAAATATAGAAATATTAATATTCCAGAAATCCTAGTGTAAAGAAACGTAGGTGAGGAAATTTTCAATTTTTTATTAAAAAGTGTAATTGTTATAAAAACCAAGACGTACACAATAAATCCAAACTTCCAAGTGTCTGAAGAAAATTGATTACTACTTGCAAATGGAAAAAGATGGTGAGGGGCTCTATCAATTATAAATCCTTGATAGCTTTCATAGGAGGATAATGGTGGGTTTTGTAATGTTCTTATTAATAAAGGAATTACGAGTACAGAGAAGTATGAATTTTTAAATACTTCTCTTAATCTGTGTTTCATAAGGACAATGCTTAGAAATATAGGGAAGTAAATAATCCCCTCTGCAAGATGAAAGTACAAAGATAATGTAAAAAATAGTATAGAGAAACTTAATTTTTCATAATTTAAAAATATGAGCGAAGCAAAAAAGAAAATATAAAAGAAGGTTCGTGGCTCAATATAACCAATAAAGTAATTGCCCCCAAAATATGATTGTCCAAAATTTAAAAATGTAAATAATACAAATAAATATAAAAAACTATGAATTTTTAAAATCTTTTTAAACTGAAAAAAAATAAAAGTAAAAATTAGTGTGGTAATGGGTCTCAAATAGAGAAGGTAGTTATTTCCAAAGTTTTCAAGTAAATCAATAATTAATGAAAAATAAAATCTTGGATTATCTATATATGAAGACAAACTATTTGGCGAAGATCTTAATTGACCAATATAATGCGGTTCATTATTTTCTAGATAAACACCTTGATGTGAAAATAGTGAAATTAATATAAATAAAATATAAAACAAAAAAATATCAAAATTAAATTTTTTATTTTTATTAAGTTCATATAGGACATTACAAGTAAATAAAGTAAAAACCGTAAAGTAAATATTTATAAATTGTCTTGTTACTAAATATTGCAAAAAATATGAAAGATAAATGAAGTTAAAAAGGTTAAAAGCAACAATAAATATTAAGTTTTTTAAATTCCAAAAAAATAAAATTAAAAAAACTAATAGGGTTAAAACTATAAATAATATATTTTTAAGTACCAAACTTTGGTTAATGTAAATATGAATGACATCAGTGTTGCTTATTTGTAAATCAGAAATAAGTCCATAGCAACTCAAATTTTTTAATTCAGGAATGTAGCTTACAAATTTTGTTTCAATTACATAATCAAATTTATTAGCAATCAAATAATCTTCAAAGTTTGCTATTTTGTATTTGCAATTTTCAACTTCAGAAATTGGAGTTTCTATATTTAATTCTGCTGAATTAATATTTAAATTTGACCATAAAAAAAAATAAATTGAGATTAAGGACAAAAATAAAAGAATACCAATGGGTTTATTTAAATTAGATTTGATCATAAATCTTCTGAAAGTAAGAAAACAGGCTGTATCGGTTCTGTTCCACTAAGGTTATTTGATATTCTTCCAGTTTTATTATTTCTTAGAAAGGAATCATTGTTAAAACCAAAACTTTTAATTACTTGAAAGCCTTCAATTAATTTTGGAAATCTCTTTTCACCATAAATTCTGTGATCATTCCATGCAACTTTATCAATACCAATAGGTACTGACAAAATCAATTTCCCATTTTTGTTTAACATCAGCTTTCTTACTTTATTCATCGCTTCAATGTCTCCGATAGGGTTAATTTTATCTCCATATTTTCCAAGACCATCATGTTCGAATGATGAAATAGAGAGGACAAAATCAAATTTAAATGGTTTTTTAAAATAATTTTCTACTGTGATCACATTTAATCTCTTATCATTAGTTTCAAGTTTGTTGTACTCAATGGTATATGGGTGACCTCCTCTAGAAAGAATTATTGCTTCATACCAAGGAAAGGTAGACCCTATAATTCCTACTGATTTACTTTTAATATCGATGGTATCTAAACATTCGTATAGAAGTTGATCAGTTACACCATAATAAAGCTCGGCATTCTTTCTTGAAAGCTTGATTAGCCTATCAATTAATTTTTTATCGTAATAGATATTTGTACCATCTGATACTTTAGTCGTATAGCTATCAATAATTTCTATTGTGCCATTGGATGAAAATTTATTTTTTGTAGATTCACTTAGTTCTGACCACTTAGGTGGAATTGCATTATTTGAAGATTCGCTTTTTATTTTTTTTATTTTCACAACAAAATATTTATTTGCATTTGAAATGAACCAAACTGAAAGTCCTAATAAATTTAAAACTTTATTTAAATAATAAAGGTAGTACCCTCTCGAAAAAAATTTTTTCACATCATTTAAATGTTAATATATTTCTATGTTATTTTATTTAAAAAACTCAACAGTATTCTTTATATATGAAGATACAAATTTAAGATTAAAATATTTACTGTAGCAATAATTTCCATATTCGAGCATTTCATTATATTTTCCAGAATCAACTATTTCTGTGAGCATTTTTGGCATATTATCAATCTCATTTTCTTTTATGAAGACAATTAATTTTTTCCAATCAATTATTTCTGTAAATGGCAAATAAAATTCATCGCTAACATATACAGGAATAGAATTTAACCCAAATGATTCATATAGACGAAACGATGTTGGTCCAGTGCCTCTTGGGCAAATAGAAAAATATGATTGGTTTATTTTTTTTACAAAGACCGACTGATCTTTTTTTGTTATTTTTTTAATATTTTTAAGATTAAATCCTTTCGATTTAGAAAGAAGTTTAATCATGTCTTCTCTGATTGGGTGTGTTGGTCTTCCTTGATAAGAGGCGAGATATTTTTTTTTAGAAGTTATTTTAATTTCATGGGGTTTAGTTAATAAAGGTATCTTTATATAAGATAAATTTGTTTTGAAAGACGTATTAAACATTCCTCCACTACTAAATACTAATGTATTATCTAAGTCGACTAAAGGGCCTCCAGCATATTGAACAATAGTAAAAAAATTTTTATTTTTTTCTTTACGATTTAGATTAGAAATCCAATTTTGGAGTTCATCGATGTTTTTTCCATAATTATTATCAGCAATATAATTTGTCCACTGTACAGGAAGATAAGTTAAACGTGATTTTAAATTGTTATTTTTTAAAATTTCTTCATAAAAATATTGTTCAATGTACTTTTCGTCGTTGTGAGGAGGGTAACTTCTTACATGTGTATCTAAAAATTTGTTTGGCGTTCTTTGTATTTCAATCAATTTAAGTCACAATTTAAGAAATTTTGATACGTATTCATTAATTTTGTCAGTTGAGTTTCCCCCGTGATTTGAAAAATTACTTGCTCGATGAAGTCTATGGTAATGGTTTAAATTTTTTTTAAGATAAATTTCATTGCCAGATTTATACCAATAGTAGGCAAATATTAATGCGTCTCCTGATTTTGATATGTGATCAGGATGAATATTATCTATTGAAGCTATATATTTATCCTTGTTAAATATCCAATTGCCAGTATTCAGTACCCATCTAATTGATTTCATACCGTATATATTTTTTTTTAAGTGTATGGACTCTTTTATATCACCAATAGTTAAAACTGTATCTTGATTTGAATACTTTATATTTTTTTTAAAATTAAATTTTGATAAAAAGTGTCTTGATTCAAATAATAATATTTTTGATGGAGTGTAGAGATACTTATCATCTGGATCTTGCATAATATTATCGATTGTCTTTGAAGACTTTTTAGTTATAAAATTATCAGAATCTATCTGATACACATAATTATTTTTACATAACTTTACATTTTCTACCTTATTAAAAAAACTTCCTAGATTTCTATCGTTTCTGTTTAAAATAAAATTTATTTTTTTATTCCTAGCTTCCATTTCATCGACTACTACTTTTATCTTATGAAACTCAGACTCATTTGAATAATCATCATTAATGACCACCTCATTAACAGAATTAATTTTTGTTATTGAATCTAAACATTGTTTTAGATACTTTGAAGAGTTGAAAGTAGGCACAGCTATGCTTAAATTATTATTCATTAGATAATATTACTTTCTTAAAAAGTATTTTTTATTTAATTTTTAAACTGTTAGCTATCATATTGTTAATGAACACCTTTTATAAAATTAAGAACCTGTATAAACATTCAAAATATACTTATTCAAAAATCTATAAAAAAAGATTATTTTTTAAATTCAGTGGTTTTGAAGAAATTAAAAGAAATTATTCTCAAGCATTTCAAGATATATTTATTTTAACAGTGTTAAATGGAAAAAAATTTGGTAAATATTTAGAAGTTGGTGGTTATCATGGAAAAAAATTTAGTAATACTTATTTACTTGAAAAAAATTTTAAGTGGACCGGATTTGCTTTAGAAAATGTTCCAGAAAGAGTAAAAAGATATAATAATATTAGAGTAAATGAATGTTTACAACTTGATGCTACAAAGACAGACTTTAGAAAATTGCTTGATGATAAAGCATTTCCAAAAATTATTGATTTTCTTCAGATTGACATAGATCCTTTTGATAATTCAAAAAAATGTCTATTTAAAATGCCCTTTGAAAAATATACTTTTTCGATTATTTCTTTTGAAACAGATGTATACAGGGAAAAAGAAAAAACAATAAAAGAGACTCGAGACTTTTTAAAAGCCAAAGGTTATCGATTGTTACTTAGTGATGTTTCTATTCATGGAAATAAGTTTGAAGATTGGTATTTGCATGAGTCAGTAGATTTAAGTCATTGGAAAATTCCTAATTTAAAAAGTAATGACGCTTTTGATTTGTTTATTAATAAAAGAAGCTTTGTATTAAATATTCTAAATTTAATTTATGTAGTTTATGTTTCAAAATTTTTAAGCGAAAAGTAGATATGTTTAAAAAAATTATAAATGTTTTAAATAGATTGATCCGTGAAGTTTGCAATAGAAATGTTTCGGACTCAAGTCAGAAAATATATCCAGACTTCTGTTTAAACGCTTCCAAAAATGAAAACATTTTTAGAACTTTTAGAAGTCATAAAGATTATAAGCCAATACTTGAACATGTTGGATACGAAATGGGGGTAACTTACTTTAAGAATATCAAAAATATATCTTCATTGGAGGAAGATGATATATTCAATATTTGTTCGAAATTAAGCCATATAGGTGGTCCTGAGTTGTATCAAATTAAAAATTATGATTTAAATCCAACATCTTTAAGATATCTAAATGTCGCATGTGATATTAGAAATAAATTTAATAAACAAACTTTCAAAAATGTCATTGAAATTGGAGCTGGATATGGTGGGCAAAGTATTGTAATGAATGAATTATTTAATATAGAAAAATATACATACGTTGATTTAGAACAAGTAATCCCTCTAATTAATAAATTTGTTGAAAATTATGAGTTAAATTTTGATTACGACTTTAAAACACTAAGTGATGAGTTTAATAGTGGATATGATCTTTTAATAAGTAACTATAGTTTTAGTGAACTACCTATGAAATTACAAAAATCTGCAATAAAAAAAATAGTCAATAAAAGTAAGAATGTTTATATGATATGTAACCATATGTATAACTTTTCTTTCAGATATTTAAACATCAAACAATTAAAAAAGTATATTAAGAATTTAGAGTTCCATAATGAAGTTCCGCCATCAAACATTTACAATATGCTTTTAATAGCGAAAAAAAATGAAAAAAGCTTTTAGTAAAAAAAATTTTTCAATATCAGAACCTTATGGAAGGTTTGGAAACAACGTTCAACAAGTTGGGCTGGCAGTTATGTTTACAAACAAATATAAAAAAAATTTTTATTTGAGAGGATTCAAGTACATTGACAATTTTAAAATAATAAATTCAAAATTTTCTTATTTATTTAAGTTATTTAAAAAAACATATAGATTTTTTTATTTTGGAAGCTTTGATTCAGAAAAACATACCCCCGACTATCCCATCAAAATTGAAGATTATAATTATTACACATCTAACTTTCATAAAAATATAAATATATACGTAAAGCCACAAATTAATTTTCTTCAAGAATTAAACATTGACCCAAAACTATTGGTGATTCATATCAGAGGTTTTTCAAAAGAAAATATGAATGGGAACCATCCTGATTACTTACAAAATCCATTAATCTTTTATGAAAAAATATTAAGGAAGTACGAAAAAGCTTTAATAGTAACTGATAATGTTGAAACAGTTGTTATTAAAGAATTGGTAAAAAAGTTTGATATTAAAATACAATCTACAAGCTTAGAAAATGACTTTAATACAATTTCATCTGCAAGTAACCTTGTTACTTCTGGAGTTGGAACATTTCCTATTGCAGCAGCAATGATATCAAATAAAATTCAAAATCTTTTTTTTACGAACTTATTTTTGGATAGGCATTTAAATCCAAAAATGATTGGTAATAATGTAAACAAATTTGAATTTAAAATTAAAAACTACTTAAGTTTTGGCGAATGGAACAAAGAATATAAAGAAATTGAAAAGAGAGTAATTTATCATTCAGACATACAGATTCCCGACTCATTTAATAATTTGTAGGAAAAACATATGTATATTTACTTATTAATAATTAAACTCCTTATTGATGCTTACATCAATAATTATTCCAGTATTTAATGAAGAAGAAACAATAATTCGCTGCTTAGAACAAGTTCACAAACAGAAAAAAGTGGGGAACAAATTTGAGATAATTGTTGTAAATGATGGATCAAGCGACAACACATTAAATCTTTTAAATGAGAATATCAATCTCATTGATATTCTCATTTCACTTGAGAAAAATTCAGGAAAAGGTTTTGCTGTAAAGAAAGGTATTGAGGCAAGTAACGGTGAGCTTGTGCTTATTCAAGATGCCGATTTAGAATATAGCCCTACAGACTATCAAAAGCTCTTTAAACCAATAATTGACTTTGACGCTGAAGTTGTTATGGGAAGTAGATTTTTAGCTCCTGAGTTTACACGGGTTCATTATTTTTGGAATAAAATAGGAAATAGATTAATAACTTTAATTTTCAATGTATTGTTTAACACAACATTTACAGATATTTACTGTTGTTATATTTTATTCAAAAAAGATTTATTGAACTCAAATAAACTTAGAGAAAAAAGATGGTCTCAACATGCAGAGATATTAGCCAAAGTTGTTAAAAAAGCAGATGTAATTTATGAAGTTCCTGTCTCATACTCTGGAAGAACTTATGATGAAGGTAAAAAAATAAGGGCTATTCATGTTGTTGGAGTTGTAAAAACAATTATTAAAAATAAAATTATTTAAAAATAAAATTATTTTGTAAAAAAACTCTTATCGGGATAAAAGATTGTATAACCGTTAACTGATAGGGGGGAAACATTTTTTTCAAAATACATACATTCGCGATTTATCCAACATCTTAAATCTCCAGGAACATCATACCCCCATCCATAAGAATTATTAATATATTCTGGAATTGGAGCATAAAGATTACTTCTTTGTGTTAGCAAGGCTGGGTTTAATAAGATTTCATTATATGAATAAAACCTTGGAGTTAGTAAAACACTTATAAAAACTAATGAAATTAAAACAAAATTTTTTAGGAATAAATTATTTTTAAATCTTAATTCAAAATTTCTAAGTGATGGAAGAATAATCAATAAACCAAATACCATTATTCCAAACCTTGGATTTGGTCTCGTAGTTAAAAAAGAAAAAGTTAAAAAAAGAATAAAAAAATATAAGATTATGTAATTAAATTTCTCACCAAAATTCTTTTTTTTAAAAAGTATAAAATTAAAAATAAATATCACAGATAATGAAAAAAAGAAATTGATATAAATCTGTTTAAATATTTCATTGCTTAACCATTTAATTCTTAATTCAGAATTTGGACGCAAATACATTTCAATAGGATCAATTAACGTATAGTTTAGAACTGCTGTTGCTTCTCCATATTGATACCATGATAAATTATCAAAGCACAAACTTTCTAATGGAAAAACTATACAACCAGAATTAATAACGCTTTTTACTAACCAAATTAAGCCCAAGAAAAATATTGTTTTATTATGTAAAAGATAAAATCTAAGTGTTAGATTCTCATGTCTGAAATATTTGTACAAAATATAAAAATACAAAGGAAGTAAATAAAATCCAAACACTTTTAACTGAATTAAAAATAAGATCATAGACGATATAAAAATAATTTCACTTTTGTGAAAATTGTTTGAAATAATTAATTCAAAAATTATTAAACAAGTTAAAAGAAATAATGATGACAGTGCAACATCAGGTTTTCCAACAGTTTGTAGAAATAAGCTACCATTACCTCCACCGTTATAACCAAAATTATCTAGAAAGCTGAATAACAATAGAGATACACTGGAACTAAATAAGAATTTAGAACTTCCAAAAAATATATTATGGATCAAAAAAGCAAAATAAAAAACAAAAAAAACTAAATTTAAATATTGAAGCATTATTAAATCGTTTTGAATCCACAAAAGTGAAGATATGTATTCATAAATAGAAGAATACCCATAAGATATATTGACGTTGCTGAGGCCAAATACAATTTTACTTTCCTTTATCCAAAGCTGATGATTTAAATGATATGCACCTGCATCATAATGTAATCTAGATCCAAATATTGCAAATGATAATAATGAGGGTAGTAAAAAATTTATTATCAAATATTTTAGGTTTAATTCTGGTTTCTTTTTCAAATTTATTAGAGAAAAGTAAGCGACAAATAAATAAATAACAATTAAAACATCATTTATTGGAAAAAAGAAATTTAACAAAAAAGTCAAGTTTCCAATAATAAACAAACTTATTATTGGATAAAAAATATATAAAATATTTTTGATAGATGATTTTGGACTAAGGTTTTTTAACAAAAAAGTGTTAGAAAATCCCCTACCAGAAAAATACAGTAAATTATAAAAAACAGTAAATAGAAATAAATCCATAAACTAATTTTAGTAATTTGAATATTTGTTTTTAGATTTAATGTGTATCATTTATTTATCAACTTATAATATTTAAGTAATGAAGTCTATAATTTATAAAATATTTTCATATTTAGGAATAAATATTATGAAAAAAAATAGCTATTTAGAGTTGATGGATAACTTTAATTTTATCAAAGAAAAAAATCATCAACTTGAATTTATATTAAATAATCCAAGAATAAAAGATATAAATAAAAGTTATGATCTCTTAAGATATTCTGAATCTCAAATTTCTCAAGACTTATTTGTATTAAATGAACTAAATTTCAAAAAAAATGGTTTTTTCGTCGAAATTGGAGCTGGCAATGGAAAACACCTTTCAAACACGTATATGCTGGAAAAAATATTTAATTGGAATGGTATTTTATGTGAACCAGCAAAAATATGGAAACAGGATATTTCAAAAAATAGAAGCTGTATAATTTCGGATGTTTTTATTTCTAATTCAGATGAAATGATTATACATTTTATTGAAACCAAAAATCCTCTTTATTCAACTAGAAAAGACTTAATAGACTTTGACAATCATGCTGGTGAAAGGAGAACTAACTTCAAATCATACAATGTTAAAACATTAACTTTAGAAAAATTGCTTGAAATTCATAATGCACCTTTAAAAATTGACTATTTATCAATTGATACTGAAGGTAGTGAATATGATATCATCAAAAATTTTAATTTTTCTAAATATCAAATCAATATATTAACGATTGAACATAACAACAATTTAAATAAAGATTTAATTGACGAATTAATGAATAAAAATAATTATAAAAAAGTTTTAGAAAAATTTTCGCAATATGAAAGTTGGTTTATAAAAATTTAATTTAAAGAAATAGGTTATTATTTTAATTTTATAAATTTACTATTTTTGAAATTAGACTTATTATTTTTAACAATTGAATCAAAAAAATTCCAAGCTAAAACAAGTATGTACTCATAGCTATCAACATTTATACTGTCTTTGGGTTTAATTTGTATATTAGTTTCAGGTATAAATTTATTATGTTTTATTTCACTATCGTCTAAAACATACTTGAAGTGCTTATCGCTTATTCCAAAGTAATTTAGTACTGTTGTAGCTTTTGCAGGGGCTCCGTAACCAATGATATTTTTTTCTTCAGACAAAATTTTATTAATTTTATTTAACGAATAAACCTTTATTTGTTCAACATCTTTTGCAAACTTATTATAAGTTTCAACTTCATCAAGTTTTCTTCTTTTTTCATTTTCAATAAATTCTCCAACACTTTTATGAAGTCTTTTTTTCTTGTCCTTACTAGCGTATATCCTTAATGAACCTCCATGGGTGTCTACTTCTTTAACTTTGTAGACCTTTAATTCTGAGTTTTCAAAAAACTTTAAAACAGAAAGAACACACCAATAATTTACATGTTCATGATAAACATTATCAAAAGTAAGATCTTCAATAGTTCTTAATAAATATTGAACCTCAAATATAAATTCTCCACTATCGCTTAAAAGCTCTTCAATATTATTTAATATCTCCCTTAATCGATCATTGTGGGCAAATACATTAAAAGCTGTAACAACATCTGCTTTACCATACTTTTTTTTAATTTTTTTAACTGTTTTGTTATCAAAAAATTCAGGCAAAGTAGTAAGGTTTTTTGAATTTGCAATTTTTGCCACATTTTTTGCAGGCTCTACTCCTATCGCATTAATTCCCAATTCTTTAATAGGTTTTAAAAATATTCCATCGTTACTACCGATATCAA
>MDTB01135255.1_pt1 | contig 18385 bp, 21 predicted proteins | sample 811161 | NCBI WGS metagenome assembly MDTB01 (sample SAMN05326650, study PRJNA326480) | marine metagenome | isolation source: seawater | place: Mediterranean Sea | collected 2009
ATTCTACCCAAAGCCAATTCTTTACCTAAAAACGAACTACCGCGGTACAAAACATTTATTAGACAAACTAATGAGCAACTAGCCCTCCTACGAGAGAATCAGCTATTAGCGTGGAAAAATTGAAACGCTACTTCATCGGTCTCATGTCTGGAACTAGCGCAGATGGTATAGATGGTGTTTTAATTAAATTCTCGGAGAACGACTCCCAGCTAATTGGATCTCACTTTCGCGCGATGCCTAGAAAGCTGCGCGATAATATTCTTAAGTTTCATCATCGAGGATTCGATGAATTACACAGATTGGCGACATTGGATCGATTGCTGGGTCAAGAGTTTGCACGTTGCGCAATGGAACTTCTCTCCCAAGCAAACTTGAACCCTAAGCAAATCACAGCAATTGGAAGCCACGGTCAAACACTCCGCCACTACCCAGCCGGAGATGTGCCTTATACAGTTCAGATAGGGGATCCCAATGAAATGGTAGAAAATACGGGGATCACTGTGGTGTCAGATTTCAGACGTAGGGATATAGCCGCAGGCGGTCAGGGTGCTCCGTTGGTACCCCCATTCCATCGCGCACACCTGGTGGAACCGGGAATTTCTACCGCCGTGATCAACATCGGTGGCATTTCCAATCTAACGCATGTCACAAAGAACGGCACGATTAGCGGGTGGGATATTGGTCCAGGGAATACTCTGCTAGATTTGTGGACTCGATGCCACCTCGAGAAACCTTACGATAATGGGGGCGAATGGGCTAGCACGGGGGAGTTATTAACCGATCTTTTAAGCCGGCTACTTGCGGACCCTTATTTCTCATTGTCAGGCCCAAAAAGCACGGGGCCAGAATATTTTGATGCCAGTTGGCTAGATAAGTGTCTTACGGGTAACGAAAAACCAGCTGATGTACAAAGAACCCTCTCTACATTCACCAGTGAATGTATCGCCTCCGATCTTCGCCCAATCGCCCCAGAGGTGGTTCGTGTGTGCGGTGGAGGAGCTTTAAACCCTGTAATAATGAGAGACCTTGCTTCACTATTATCTCCAGCAACAGTCACCTCGACCGATGTGGTAGGCCTTCCGCCTGAGTGGGTAGAAGCCTATGCATTTGCTTGGCTCGCTAAACAAACAATCGACGGTAACCCGGGTAATGAACCAAAAGTGACCGGCGCCGATGGTTACAGAGTTTTAGGAGGCATCTATCCTGGCTAGCAATGCTCAACATTATCCGCAACCAAAATTAGATTGAAAAAGATGCCCCACAGCCACAGGTAGTGGTGGCATTGGGGTTGTTCACGACGAATCTAGATCCTTCAAGTCCTTCAGAGTAATCCACTTCAGAACCCATCAAGTATTGATAACTCATGGCATCGATGATCGCAGTAACCCCTTCTTTCTCGATCACCATATCATCTTCACCGATTACTTCATCGAATGAAAACCCATATTGAAACCCAGAGCATCCCCCCCCCGTGATATAAACTCTCAATTTCAGGCTTGAATTGCCTTCATCAGCCACAAGTGAGCGAACCTTTCGTAAAGCGTTAGCACTAAGGCGTATTTCATTAGGGTCAAATGCCTCAACTACCGTCATACATAAACTCTCTAAGTTCTCTAACAAAGATTTTGTGAATTCTCAAAGCAAGATAGTCTCTCCCGGGCCATGTATTAGAGGAACTATACTCCATCATCAAACAATTGTTGTTCACTCGGATGCTTTCGCCTCACGCTTAGCGGCCAAGTCATCGGCAACATTGCTAGCATATCTTAGGCCTCCGTTGACTTTCGCACCGACCGACATTTCAATTAGATTATAGTAAACGTCACCGTCTATCGATGCGTTTTCAGACAATTCAAGGCGCTCGCTACAGTACACGTCGCCTTCAACTTTTCCATTAATCATTGCAGTTGGCACCTTAATTTCACCAGCCACTTTGCCACCCTCTACCACTCTTAACACAGCATCCTGGCCTTGCTCAGACTGGATGCTTCCCACAACAGTCCCTTCAACATCCAGATGTCCAGTAAACGTGATATTTCCATCAATCGTGACCTCCGAAGAGAGCAGAGTAGTAGTAGTTCCTGAAGGGCTGGGTGCCGCGACTTCTCGCCGATTACGCATGGGATTTCTCCTTTTAATTTCACAATTACTTTGGTGCTCTACCAGAATCAATGGACAGCTTCTATGCTGAGTCAATCACCTCAGACCAAACGTCTCGTCTCCGAAAGGTTTCAGTGCTTGGTGCTACTAGCTCCACGGTCGACTCAATAGTATCCGGCTGAAACGCCTCGGGAAACGAAACCACGCCCCGGACCTGTTGCAAGTAACGAAAACTTAGTTTAAATACATTAGTTTCGACGATTTTGTCAAGCGGAGCTGCAGTCACGATTGCGGGGCTACCATCAGTAGTTCCATGAATTAAGAGGGAGGCTTGACCCTCAAACAGGGACTCTTTGCTCGCGCCGCGATGCAACATCATGTCGACCAACCAAACCCGGGCTACGGGATCCCAATGCACCGTCGGTCGCCTAAGTACCACCGCTGCGCTTTGATCCTCTGGAGTAAGTGCCCCTTTGTAAAAAGCGAGCACCTCTTTTAAATCTGCTATTTCTGCGGCTTGGTTGGTTAAGTGATCACGCAAAGTTGAGATGGTCTGCCGGTCTGCATCTGCATTAATATTGAGCTGATGAAGCTGTTCCTGCAAATCTCCAGTGTCTGCACCCAGCGCCGGAAGATCTTGCCTTGTAAGAATTCCTGCCAAAAAACCAAGGCAAAGCACAACAACCAAAGCGGCCGCCGCAATAAAAAATCTAATTCTCCGCTCGTTGGGATGTACTCTTTTGACAACCGTGCGATAGTGCCGTTGTTCCATCTCTAGAAAAACCCTCCTCAGGGGGAAAGCGCAATTACATCGAGACCGGTCATTTCAGATATGCCAAACATTAAATTCATTGCTTGGATTGCTTGACCTGCCGCTCCTTTTACTAAATTGTCGATCACCGACATTACAACCACGGTACCCCGATCCATAGGTTGCTCAACCGAGATCTGACAAGAATTTGCGCCCCGCACGCTCTTTGTTTCCGGATACACATTATTGGGCAACAATGTAACCGCCGGTTCATTAGCAAATCGAGATTCATATAATGTTTGTAAATCAATCTTAGGTTCTGTAAGACGAGCGAATAAAGTTGCATGTATCCCTCGACTCATGGGGACAAGGTGGGGAACGAATGTCAGCTGTACTGGCGTACCATCAACCCCCCCTAGCTGCTGCTCAATCTCAGGCAAATGCCTGTGGCCAGATACGCTATAGGCCTTCAAATTTTCCCCCGCCTCGGTCAGTAAAGCAGTTATTTTTGCCTGCCTCCCCGCCCCACTTACACCAGAACCACATGACGCAATCAGAGCATTTCGATCAACCACATCGGCCTCCATGAGCGGCAGAAAACCCAATATAACAGATGTCGGATAGCAGCCTGGACATGCGACCAAGCGAGCACTTTTTATAGCTTGTCTGTTTATCTCTGGTAATCCGTAAACAGCCTCCAGGCACAGTTCGGGGGCAGTATGGGGTTGCCCATACCAATTTTCCCAAACACCAACGTCTTTAAGACGAAAGTCTCCAGACAAATCGACCACTTTGATACCACCAGCCAGTAAATTGGGCACTTCACGCATCGCAACAGTGTGCGGTGTAGCAAAGAAAATCACGTCACATCGGTCAAAATCTACCTTGGAGGGATCACTAAAAGTGAGATCACACGCACCGGTAAACCCAGGGAACAGCTCGTCGATTCTTCGCCCCGACTCACCTCGGGAAGTTACTGCCTCCAAAATTACATTTGGGTGTCGCAACAGCAAGCGCAATAGTTCCGAGCCTGTATACCCGGTTGCTCCAATCACTCCAACGCTGATCATTTTGATGCCCGCTTCTGTTAATGTTCATTATGGGTAATGTCTCACGTTAGATCGCGCGGTGTCATGCGCTAACTGTCTTTTTACCACAGGTACCAAAGGAAGATTCCATGTTGTGGATTCAAGGATTTCATGTCATTTTTGTAGTGTGCTGGTTCGCCGGCTTATTTTACTTACCTAGAATATTAGTTTATTACGCTCAAAGCCAAGAACCTGAGGCAAAAGTAGTTCTGGCCGAGATGTCCAGAAAATTGTACCGATTCATTACACCATTGATGGCGCTCGCAATTGGATTGGGACTATGGCGGCTAGCTTATCAATGGGAGTATTATTTATCCTCTGGATGGATGCTGGGCAAACTCGCCGGAGTGGTTTGCCTAATAGCATACCATTTACAAGCGGGAATCTACGTTGGAAGGGTTTGTAGGGGTGAAGATGATCGTACACACGTTTTTTATCGATTCTTCAATGAGGTCCCTGTCATCTTTTTGTTTGCTATTGTTTTGCTTGTGTATATCCGGCCAACCGTTGGATAAAATTTGTGAGGGATGCGTCATTAAGCTCCTCTTGCGATAATCTTACCAAACCTACTTGATCAAAATGCTATGACTATATCTGAATCATTATTTGAACGCGCCAAACAGACCATACCTGGGGGCGTCAATTCTCCTGTCCGGGCCTTCAAAGCGGTCGGTGGAACTCCTCGCTTCATGCAACGCGCAGAGGGGGCCTACCTTTTTGATGCTGACGGGCGTCAGTACATAGATTATGTTCTTTCTTGGGGGCCCATGATAATGGGCCATAACCATCCCAAGGTACGTGAAGCGGTGGTAAAGGCAGCCCAGGATGGACTTAGTTTCGGGTGCCCAACAGAAATAGAGGTTGAACTGGCTGAGAAAATCACTCGACTGGTGCCTAGCATGCAATTAATTCGCATGACCAGCTCGGGAACAGAGGCCACAATGAGCGCTATTCGATTGGCTCGAGGCTTTACAGGAAGAGACAAAATCATCAAGTTCGAGGGCTGCTACCACGGACATTCAGATTCCTTACTCATAAAGGCTGGTTCTGGAGCTCTTACCTTTGGCGTGCCGAGCTCCCCAGGGGTTCCCAAGGTTTTAGCACAGCATACCATTTCCCTGCCTTTCAACGACTTAACAGCACTGGAACAAGCCATGCAGGAGATCGGTGATCAGGTAGCCTGTGTAATTACCGAACCTGTGACAGGTAATATGAATTGCATTCCTCCAGTTGAGGGCTACCTGGAGGGAATGCGCTCTTTATGCACGAAATATGGTGTTGTACTCATATTCGACGAGGTCATGACAGGTTTTCGATTCGGTACTGGTGGCGTACAGGGATACATGCAGATTACCCCTGATTTAACTTGTTTAGGAAAAGTTATCGGAGGTGGAATGCCCGTTGGAGCTTTTGGTGGACGCCGAGAAATCATGGAGCAAATATCACCCATCGGACCAGTCTATCAAGCAGGCACTCTCTCAGGGAACCCCGTTGCAATGGCGGCGGGCCTTGCCACCATGTCTATTATTAGTGAACCTGGGTTCTATGAGGATTTGTTTCGTCATACTCAACAACTTTGCGATGGCATGAGGTCCGCAGCCTCGAACGCTGGAGTACCCTTCACAACCAACCACCTTGGATCGATGTTTGGTGGATTCTTCACCGAAGCTGAGCAAGTTGTGAGTTATCAACAAGTAGTAAACTCGAATATCCAAGCGTTCAATCAATTTTTCCATTTAATGTTGGGTAGCGGAATTTATCTCGCTCCAGCCTCATTTGAGGCAGGTTTCATGTCTGCTGCGCATACTGACGCTGATATAAACAACACTATCGATGCAGCAAGTGTCGCTTTTGCCACTTTATGACGTCAAAGCTGCAAAGGAGGCAAAATGAATGAACGTGGTCCTTTTCCTTTAACCCGAATGAGACGACTCAGAGCATCTAATTTTGCTCGCACCCTCGTTCGCGAGAGCGCTATCTCACCAAAAGATTTCATTTATCCTGTTTTTGTGGTTGATGGCGCCGGTAGGCGTGAAATCGTGAGTTCCATGCCAGGAGTTGAGCGGCTAAGTATAGACCTTTTAACTAAATTGGCTGTCGAGGCTCAAGGCCTTGGCATCCCAGCGATTGCCTTGTTCCCGGCCATAAGCCAGGAAAATAAGTCTGTCTTGGCCGAGGAGGCTTACAATCCTGATGGATTGGTACAACGAGCCGTGGCGGAGATTAAATCAGCAGTCCCAGAACTCGGCGTAATGACTGATGTAGCGCTGGATCCCTACACCACTCACGGTCAAGATGGAATCATCGATGAACTTGGGTACGTTCTAAACGACGTTACAAGTGAAGCATTGGTAAAACAGGCCCTTAGTCATGCCGCAGCAGGAGCAGATATTATCGCACCGTCGGATATGATGGACGGACGAATTGGCGCGATTCGTCGCGCTATGGAGTCAGAGGGACACTTCAACACACTCATCCTCTCCTATGCAGCAAAATATGCCTCAAGTTATTATGGCCCGTTCCGTGACGCTGTTGGCTCTGCTACCAATATAATGGGAGGTAATAAAAAAACATATCAAATGGACCCTGCTAATGGTGATGAGGCACTGCATGAAGTGGCCCTAGATATGGGAGAGGGTGCGGATATGGTAATGATCAAACCAGGATTGCCATACCTTGACATTGTGCACCGTATTAAGACCGAGCTCCGTATCCCAACCTTCGTGTATCAAGTCAGTGGGGAATACGCGATGCATCAAGCTGCTTTTGCGAACAATTGGCTGGACCGGGAAACTGTAATGCTCGAATCACTATTATGCTTCCGGCGGGCTGGAGCTGACGGCGTATTGACTTATTTTGCAATGGATGCCGCACGTCTTCTAAACGGGTAAAGCCAGTATGTGGCCGATCCTTCGATTCCTATCCCGCGTTTTTGTTTGGAGTTTATCGTTACCAATTTTGATAGTTAAAGCTGAATTAATTGGGGTTGATTGCGACTGTTTATGGCAAGGCAGCTTTTCAGAGGTAGCTCCAGGAACAGATCTTATCATCCTTGGGACGATCCAAAGAAAAAAAGGCAACTCTGTGGACCTATATCCTGAAAAAGTACTCCTTGGGAGTCTGTGGTCAGACTATGCGCGCGTGTGGATGAAAACGGGCAATTATTGTCGCCCCGAGCCAGAGAATTTCCCTGTCGGCAGTCGTTGGGTTATGGCTTTAAGGAAAATAAAAAGTATTCCTCGAGGGGGATTCAATCCATTTACACCGAATGAGAGCTTTGGTAGGAAAGACGACTACATACTCTCAAGTTGCGGTGGCTTTTGGCTAAAGGTTCGTGGCAACAGTCTGACGGGTAATTTGGTCCCTGGTATGCCTAGGTTCTCCCACGAGCCAAAGATGTCTCCCGTCTTGGTTGAAATCGTCTCGGCTTATCTACAAGGTAAAGTTTCAACAGCTGCTTTAGTTGAGGCGAGTCGGCAACAATCAAAAGACTTGGATACTCTAATTCTAGACACTAGAAGTTTTTTAAGGGGTCAGGAATTTTCTTTACCAGAAAATCATTCAGACCCAAATTCCTAGAAGCCTCAGTTATCGATAACACTTACTAACTCATCAATCATCATCAACGATAAACCCCAAATTTGACGACCGCGGTAATCATAAACATTACTGGTAAGTATCTGACCGTTCCACTCCCACTCCAAAGCTTCACGATTCAGAGAATCCATCAGAAAATGTAGTGGCACCCAAACGACCTCATCCACTTCTTCGTTAAGGATTAAAGTTGGCAACTCCGCAACAAGAAAAACATATGGCGTCACATATATCTCAGGGCGATCACTACGCCAACCAGTGTTTACATCGGATAGCTCTCCGAGGACTGACCCACAATTCTCCAGCTCTAAACCAATTTCTTCATAGGTCTCGCGAAGAGCACAAGAAAAATTTGAGTGATCTTGAGGTTCCTGTCGTCCTCCTGGGAAACCCATATGACCTGACCAAGGGTCCCCCTCCCGCTTAGAACGACGAATCATAAGCATCTCGGTCACACTGGATGTCTCACGCAATATTATTGCTACTGCTGCGCGAACAGTGTCGGGCTTGGTCACAAGTGGCTTTTTTGAGTGGTACATTAAACGGTTGGTGAGTGGTAGCGTTAAATTCTTCATCAATCTCTATTCCATAATTAAATAACGCAAAACCAGCATTATTTAATCTAAGACTATAACTTCCCGTTCGAGTCTAGTCCTTGGTTTTTGTTTTCAGCATGACAGCAGAGGAAAACCATGAACAAAAGACATAGGAATAACAAAAAAGCACATGCCCCTCCAAAAGACTCACGATATTAAATCCAGATATCCGGTATTATCGATCATAGACCGCAAACTAAACTAGTAAGGATTGGCCCTGTGAAAAAATATTCTGCTTACGCAATTGGCGCTGCACTAGTGGATACCGAGATTCAAGTCTCCGAGATGGATCTTACTGAAATGCGGATCAAAAAAGGGACAATGACTCTTGTAGATACACAACAGCAAGCCGCCATGCTTTCAAAGCTATCACATCACCTCGTTCTGGCTAGCCATGCCTCTGGCGGGAGCGCTGGCAACAGCATGATTGCTGCTGCGATCATGGGTTCACGAACATACATGAGTTGCAAAGTTGCAAAAGACAAGGATGGAGACATCTATTTAGCCGATCTCGAGTCCTCTGGCGTAGCGCATGGCTTGAAAAATAATCGTCGAGAAGGGATCACGGGGAAATGTTTGGTACTAATTACACCAGATGCCGAACGCTCACTTAATACAAACTTAGGCGTGTCCGCAACATTATCCATTGACGAGGTCAATGAGGAAGCAATCAGAAATTCCGAGTGGGTGTATATAGAAGGTTATTTGGTCACTTCGCCCAGTGGGCATGAGGCAGCGCTGAGAACCAAGTCACTCGCCAAGCAGTATAACGTCAGAACCGCTGTTACTTTTTCCGATCCAGGTATGGTGCGTTTTTTTAGGGAAAATATGTCGGCGATGGTAGAAGGTGGGGTTGACTTAGTGTTTTGTAATGAGGCAGAGGCATTAGAATGGGGTCGCTGCACAGCACTTAGCGAAGCAGTTGAGGCCATTAAAAAGGTTGCGAGTAATTTCGTAATTACTCTGGGAGCAAAGGGGGCACTTACTTGGGATGGTCAGCAACTTATTGAGGTGGCGGCGACACCCGTTCGTGCGGTAAACACTAACGGTGCTGGTGATATGTTCGCGGGAGCATATCTTTATGCAATGTCCCGCGGAGAAACGGCATTGCGGGCTACAGAATATGCCAACCTTGCCGCTGGCGAGGTAGTAAAATGCGACGGACCGCGTCTAAATCGAGATACATGCCTTACTCTGCGCGATCAATTTTTTGGCGACTAAGGCCGATTTACCAATACAGAAAACGAGACCTGCTATGAGCCCTAAAGAAATAAAGCCCGTTATTAAGACCGATCCGCTCTACCAAATGTTGCGTCAGGAAGATATTGACAGCTTCAATGAAAACCGAGATACACTGGACACTAGTGAGCTGACCGGGGGAGACTACCGTGGAAGAGATCTCCGCAAAGTAAATGCCCGCGGCCTAAACTTTGCCAATGCCTACTTCCGTAATTGCGATCTAAGTGGTATTGACTTTAGAGAAACAAATCTAGAGGGCGCAAGCCTAATGGACGCCAAAGTATCAGGAGTCTATTTCCCACACGAAATAAGCGCCGATGAAATTCGCCTATCACTCGACCACGGAACCCGCTTGCGTTACCGGCAATCGTAATTACCTGTGAAAAATATTGTAGGCAGATCATCATTTTTGACAATAAGCAAGGTTTTAACAGTTGCCCTGTTTTCCTTAGCACTTACCTGGATGTCCTCCAGTACGGCTCAGGATGACCTTGCCGAAGCCCTATCTAAACAAAACCAATTCCTACCAGTCGATGAGGCGTACCGTTTAATTGCGGAAATTAAAAAAAACGGCAAGTTAACTCTCAGTTGGCAGATAGCCGACGGTTACTACCTCTACAAAAAAGCGTTCAAAGTCAGTGTGAATTCATCAAACCAAATGAGCCCCCTTAAGATTGACTATCCCACAGCAGTTTCTAAAACTGATGAATTTTTTGGTACCGTTAAAGTTTACTATCGAAGTGTTGATCTCAACGTCTCTCTACCAGCGAAAAAGCCAATTCATGACTTAGCGGTAACCTATCAAGGATGTGCAGACGCCGGCCTCTGTTACCCACCAAAAACAGAGCACCTTAAACTGGATATTGAAAAAGGGGAAATAACGACTTTTTCCAATTATCCGTTTTCTCGAACAGACCTTCCTGAGCAAGAAGCACCGCTTATTTCTGTTACCGAAACGAATTCTCTTCTCCTTGCTCTGTGCCTAGCATTTGTGGGCGGAATAATTCTCAATGCTATGCCGTGTGTTTTCCCGGTGTTATCACTAAAAGTATTGAGCTTTGCATCTGGGGACTCGGCTGAACACAAGCGACAAGGTTTAGCTTATCTATCCGGTGTAATAGTCTCCTTCTTATTTATCGCGTCAATGCTTATCAGTCTTCAGAGTGCGGGAAAGATGGTTGGGTGGGGGTTCCAGCTACAATCAACGGCTTTTGTAATTGTACTAGCGTATCTCTTTACTTTAATGGGGCTTTCGCTTTCAGGACTGATTTTGATCGGCGGAAGCTGGATGAATATCGGTTCAAGTCTAGCTGCGACATCTGGCTTACAAGGAAGTTTCTTTACGGGGATTTTGGCAGTTGTTGTAGCCAGCCCCTGCACCGCACCCTTCATGGGTAGCGCTTTGGGGTTTGCTCTGACTCAACCACCCCACGTAGCGCTCACTATATTTTTCGCGCTCGGTCTGGGGATGGCTTCACCAATGGTTGCATTGAGTATCAGTCCGAGAGCTAGACGCTATTTACCCGCACCAGGAGCATGGATGGAGCAACTAAAAAAGATTCTGGCGTTCCCTATGTATTTAACTGTTGTTTGGTTGTTGTGGGTCATTGGGAAACAAGCTGGTATTGATAAGATGGTCGCCACTATGGTCGGACTCGTTTTGCTTGCTTTCGGAATTACCTTATTTTTGGGTGGCCGGGTTTCACGGGCTGTAGGGTCAGTGTGCTTGGTCTGCTCTGTTACATTGGCTGGGTTTCAATTGGAAAATGGAATATCAACGGCTACTGAGAGGAGGGACGGAATCCTTCCGTGGTCTGCTCAAGCCCTAAATGAATTACGACAGCAAGGGAAGCCGGTATTTGTAGATGTGACGGCAGATTGGTGTATAACCTGCAAAGCGAATGAGAAGGCGGTTCTCTTCACAGACGAAATGAAGCAAGCGTTTGCGAGTGCAGGGATCACATATATGGTAGCTGACTGGACTACTTATGATTCTGAAATTGGCGGGTTTGTGCGCAACCTGGGACGAAATGGCATACCCTTGTATGTTTTTTATCCTCCAGGGGGCCAGAAAAGACCAATGATTTTGCCACAAATATTAACCACACGAATTGTAATGGAGACACTCAACATTGTCGTTCCCTAAAAGCCAGAGACAATATTCCCATATGTTTTTGCCATGGCCACTTCAATTTCCGATGTGCGCGACCCTCCTAGCTGGTAGTCCCGTGTTCAAAGGCCGAAAAGAAACTCAGTTATCACTAAGCCATCTCCTTTGTTGGCTGGTATTCAGTTTTTGGCTGCCCACTTCTCTGGCAGACGAAGTACATTGGCAGGGAGCCTGGGTGAGGGCGATGCCTCCATCAGCAAAAGTTACTGCTGCTTATGGGTCAATCATAAACGAGACTAAAAAAACGATCCATATTATGGATATAACAAGTTCCATTAGCACCAATGTCCAGATTCACACCGTCATTAAGGATGGGGACCAACGGCGTATGACGCAGATAGAGTCCATTACGCTGAAAAGTGGCGAAACACTTAGTTTTACTCCTGGTGGGCGCCACATCATGCTATCCGACATCACTGAGGGAGTAACAGAGGAGATGCAGGTAAGACTTTGTGTTCACTATGCAAGCAAAGAAACCTGCACATTAGCTCCCATTTTGAGGAAACCGATTGCAAAAGAGACCACTAATATCCATCATCATTGAACGTAGATCAATACCGCCAGTATGAAAGAAAAGACCCTTAATTACCTCAGACATTTAATGACCACTATCAAAGCTGGTAAGGCCACCGCTGAATCTAGCAAATTAGGGCATTTGGTCGCGATCGGAACGAGTTTTTATCTGCTCGCTGCAGTTGGGTGTTCAATCTACTGGAGCACTACGCCAGATGGTTTCAATGTAAAAGAAAATGCTCTAGTGCATGCAGCAACAAAACAAGAGGTAGTCATAGGCACCACCACAACCGCATCACTGCAGGAGGTTCTCCGCATTCTTTTGGAGAAACCAGGTGGTTATTTGCACAATGACATGTTCTTACCCGGGGTATGGATGGATAATATGCCCAACTGGGAGTACGGCGTATTGGTACAAAGTCGTGATTTAGCGAGAGCACTTCGCGAGGTTCTTAGTCGATCACAATCTCAATCCAGAGAGGATATTGATCTCACTCTAGCTGAACCGCGAATCAACTTTCAATCGGACAGTTGGATACTTCCTGCATCAGAGACCGAATATCAGGATGCTCTTAGATACCTTGAAGCCTACCGCTCTCGATTGGCAGTCAAGGGCGAAAAAACAGCACAGTTCTATGCCAGGGCTGATAATCTCAGTCATTGGCTCGGTATGGTCGAAAAGCGCCTGGGTAGCTTATCTCAAAGACTATCAGCTAGCGTAGGTCAGCGCCGCTTGAACACTGATCTTGCTGGTGACGCAGCCGCCTCACAATCCACCTCAGCGCCGGAAGAATTACTTGTTCGCACGCCTTGGAATGAGATCGATGATGTATTTTACGAAAGTCGCGGTGCCGCTTGGGCGCTAACCCAGTTTTTAAAAGCCGCGGAAGTTGACTTTGCAGACGTTTTAGAAAAGAAAAACGCTATTGTAAGTCTGCGACAGATCGTCCGCGAACTCGAAGCCGCTCAAGCAGCCGTCTGGAGCCCCATTATCTTGAACGGCTCAGGATTCGGGTTATGGGCCAATCATTCGCTGGTGATGGCGAGTTATATTTCCCGCGCTAACGCAGCCATAATCGATTTGCGGGAGCTGCTCTCCCAAGGCTAATTTGTACTTACAAAACATAGGCGCTGCTTTCTAAGCGCGACAGCCGCTAAGAAGTGCCCAGCCTGCTTCCTGACCAACAACTTCAAGCGCAATCCATGAATCATAGGCATCGGTCACCATGGCAACTTGATCACACAGAAGCCCCGACAGAATTAGCGTTCCCCGAGGGGCAAGAAGATTCGCAAGTCGAGGAGCAAGTAAGGCAAGGGGACTCGCAAGAATGTTCGATACCACAATATCGGCGGAATTTTGCCAGCAGGCCGGAGCGGTGTTCTCTGAAATGACCGCCTGAAAATGTTGGCCCTCAATGTTGTTGTTCCGCGCATTATTTTGACTGGCAACCAGCGCCTGGGGATCATTATCTACGGCTAGCACTGAAGCAGCTCCTAGTTTTAAAGCAGCAATTCCCAGGATGCCTGAACCACATCCATAATCGACAATTCTCATGCCCTGCTCGATTATATGATCGAGCTCGCGCAAGCACATTGCAGTCGTGGGGTGACTCCCGGTTCCAAAAGCCATACCTGGATCGAGCATAATATTGATTGCCTCTGGCCTTGGAGGTGAGGCCCAACTAGGGCATATCCATAGACGATCTCCCAGTTGTTGCGGGCAAAAGTGTTTCTCCCACGAGCGACTCCAATCTTGGTCAGCCACGATAATCGGCTTCACAGGTATTTCCATTACCAAAGCCTCTGGAGTGGCTGCAATAAGCGGTTGAAGATCACGCATACCATCGAAGAGTGCCGTAACAGTCACGACTTCCCAAAGTGGTGTTTCACCCAGACCAGGCTCTAATAACGGTTGATTTGCCGCATCCTCTAGCGTCACTGACAAAGCACCCTCTTTGAACAACCAGATTTCGAGTTGCTCGACCCGATCCTTACAGGTTGCAAATCGCAGCTCCTGCCAATCTGAGATTGAGGTCAATGCTCGTGTTCCAGCTTACTCTCCAAGTAATGAATACTCACACCACCCGCCATGAAAGACGGGTCGGTTACTAATTCTCGGTGCAAAGCAGCATTAGTGCGGATACCGTCAACCACAAGTTCATCTAGAGCCTGACGCATTTTTGCCAACGCTGCATCTCGAGTATCCGCGTAGGTGATTAGCTTACCGATTAAGCTATCGTAATGAGGCGGCACAGTATAACCGCTGTATACGTGTGAATCGACTCTGACGCCATGACCTCCGGGTGCGTGAAAAGTTTTGATAGTGCCAGGTGACGGCATAAAATTGCGGGGATCTTCCGCATTAATACGACACTCTATGGAGTGGCCCTGCAAACAAACATCCTTTTGCCTGAGTGAGAGTTGCTCACCTCCAGCAATAAGCAGCTGTTCACGTACAATATCTACACCAGCAATCATCTCTGTAACCGGATGTTCAACCTGTACTCTGGTGTTCATTTCGATAAAGTAAAAAGCATTGTCTTGATAAAGAAACTCAAAGGTGCCAGCACCGCGATATCCCATATCGATGCAAGCCTGGACACAAGCCATACCAATCTCTTCCCTCAAATCCGGCTCTATCCCAGGGGCAGGGGCCTCCTCAATCACTTTTTGATGGCGACGCTGCAGTGAGCAATCACGATCACCAAGATGAATAGCACTGCCTTGTCCATCAGCTAAAATCTGAATCTCGACATGTCGCGGCCGCTGTAGGAACTTTTCCATATAAACCACAGGTGATCCAAAGGCCGCTTCGGCTTCTGACTGAGTCACTTGAATTGAAGATAGTAATACCTCCTCATTATGCACTACGCGCATTCCACGTCCCCCGCCTCCTGCGGCGGCTTTAACAATGACCGGATATCCGATATCACGCGCAATTTGCAATATCGTGTTAGGTTCTTCCGGAAGAGCTCCATCTGATCCGGGAACAGTGGGCACTCCAGCTCGTTTCATTTGTTGTTTCGCAGAAACTTTATCGCCCATTAGTCGAATTGTCTCCGCAGTAGGCCCAATAAAGGTAAAGCCGCTCTTTTCAACTTGCTCAGCAAAATCTGCATTCTCAGATAAAAAACCGTAGCCTGGGTGAATACCATCAGAATTGGTGAGTTCTGCCACACTAATTATAGCTGGTACATTAAGATAACTTTGTCCTGAGGGTGGAGGACCAATACATACAGCCTCGTCGGCTAAACGAACGTGTTTTAAAGATCGGTCCGCTGTAGAATGGACCGCCACTGTTTTTATGCCCAACTCTTTACACGCTCTCAAGACTCTGAGTGCTATCTCGCCTCGATTGGCAATAAGAACTTTTTCAAGCATTGCAAGAGTCCTCTGATATTACTGTGGCCACTTTTCAGGAGATTGAAATGAGTGGCTGGTCAAATTCCACCGCCGAGCCATTTTCGACATGAATCGCTGTGACAGTGCCAGCGCGGTCTGCCTCGATTTGATTCATCATTTTCATAGCCTCAACTATGCAAAGCACATCGCCGACCCGGACTGCTTGTCCTACTTCTACAAACGCTTTGGCATCTGGGCTTGCTGCTCGATAGAACGTCCCGACCATCGGTGAGAGGACTGAATCTTCACTGGTTGGTCCCGGGGCAATTGTGCCGATATCAACAGCTGGGCTTTCAGGCACAGACCCGGATGCCGGAGTTATTGGCAACGGCGATGGAACCGGCCCATAGGTCATTTGCGTCAGGGTATTGCCATACCGGCTTATACGCACCGACTCCTCACCCTCTTTGATTTCAATCTCACCAATATCGGATTCTTCCAATAATTCGATCAGCTTTTTAACCTTGCGAATATCCATATCTGTCTCTTCAATGCTTGTTGGAGTAAATATCGAGCTTTTGTAGAACTGCCGCTAGAGCACAGTCATAACCGTAACTGCCCAAACCGGAGATCACTGCCTCCACAACATCAGAAATATAGCTATGATGTCGAAACGATTCCCTCGAATAGATATTGGAAAGATGAACCTCAATACAGGGGATACCCACGGCAGATATTGCATCTCGTAAGGCAACGCTTGTGTGGGTGAAGGCTGCTGGATTGATTATGATGTAGTTCACTCCATCTGTTTTAGCCTGATGAATGGCCTCAATTAACGCCTCCTCTCCATTGCTTTGCAAAATATTCAATTTAGCGCCCAGACGATCAGCCTCAGACTGCAGCCGTTGGTTAATCTGTCCAAGAGTCTCAGAACCATATATTTCGGGCTCACGACTGCCCAACAGATTAAGATTTGGTCCATGTAAAACAAGAACGCTTGCCATGAATCAGTCACATTCCTTTTTTAACTAACCGGTAGTCTGGCCTAGATTAGGCTCCAAGTCTAGATCATGACCAATTTTCTGTATTTTCCCGAAGATAACCACAAGATCGACACAAAATATTATGCTAGCCGGGATTAAAAAGGGGCTTGTCAGTGTTAACAATCGGTTAATTTACTCTCTTAGGGCTTCAGTATTGCGATTTTGTTCTGTTGCTTCTCAGTAAATTAAGTTACTCAATGACTCAAATACCTTTAATTTTTTGATGGTATTAGGCAATTTGCTCGCGGCAATACACAATGGCAATCAACCATATTTTTAATGAAGGTAAAAATTGATCAAAATACGCACATTAGGGTTCAAGTATCAGAATGCGTAATTTAAACTCTCGGTTATACGGTTGCTGAATTCATCATGGAAATTGCCGGCCTGAAACCCTCAAAAAACGTGTTGCTAGCTCCTATGGCCGGAGTTACTGATCTACCTATGCGTGAATTGGCGATGGAATTGGGTGCGAATTTGGCAGTTGGCGAGATGCAATCATCAAACCCGCAGCTTCGTAATAGCCGAAAGACTGAGCAACGCCGTAGGCACACGACCGAGGCTGGACCAAATTCAGTGCAGATAGTCGGTTTCGATCCATCCCAGCTCGCTGAGGCCGCGAGTTTCAACGCATCTTGTGGGGCGGACATAATTGACATTAATATGGGATGCCCTGCTAAGAAAGTATGCCGGAAATTAGCGGGCTCCGCACTTCTGGGTGATGAGCTGCTTGTTAGTCGTATTCTCGAGTCGGTAGTGAGGGCAGTAAAAATACCCGTCACTTTAAAGATGAGAACCGGTACCAATTATCAGAATCGGAATGGTCCTGCGATAGCTAAGATAGCGGAAGAAGCCGGAGTGAAAATGCTCACGGTACATGGTCGTACTCGCGAGGATCGATTTCTAGGGGCAGCCGAATATGAGACCATAAGACACATCGTAGACACTGTATCTATACCTGTGATTGCCAACGGCGATATCAATAACATTGAAAAGGCGAGATACGTCCTTTTAGAAACTGGTGCTGCTGGGGTTATGATCGGACGTGCCGCTCAAGGGAGGCTCTGGTTGCCCGGAGCTATTTCCAAGGCCCTTGATTGTCAAAGTGGTCGGATATCAGCGCCTTCGATCATTCAACAGTTTGAGATCCAAGAACGGCATCTGAAAGCCCTGTATGTTTTTCACGGTCACGATCTTGGTGTTCGAATAGCGCGTAAACATATGGTTTGGTTCCTCAACGCCTTGGTCGAGCAAGATTCTTTAGGTAATGCAAAAGCATCGGATCAGCGTAAGGCTTTCCAGAATCTAGAAACTTCAGACATGCAACTGCGTCACTTATCCGCACTCGCAACCAATTTGAGTTTAACCGATGGTACCTTGGCAACATGACACAGCTTGAAAAACAGTATGCTTTAAGCGTCACAATAAAAGACGAGAGTCCTCCACCCCTGAATGAGAGTGCCACCAAAGCGATTGAACACTTCCTAGTCACTCTCGGAGATGAGCCTTGCTCAGACCTCTATAGTCTGGTTATTAATCAGGTAGAGGGCCCTCTGCTGCGTGCGGCTATGGAACACACTCGTCAAAACCAAAGTCATGCTGCTGCTATTCTCGGGATCAACAGAGGCACCCTTAGAAAAAAACTCAAACAACATGGAATGCTCTCGCGAGATGGGGCTTTCAAATCTAAACAACGACAATATTCGACAAAAAAGTCCAGGAATATATTGGGTTAAGTAATCTATGAAAATCGAAAATGGCTTGGCCCCGGTCCGGCGTGCCCTAATCAGTGTTTCCGATAAAACTGGCATTATTGATTTTGCCAGGAAACTTAGCTCCTTTGGGATAGAAATATTCTCCACTGGTGGCACCTGCAGAGTTTTACGCGATGCTGACATCGAAGTGATTGATGCCGCTGATTACACTGGATTCCCTGAGATGATGGCCGG
>MDTB01136976.1_pt1 | contig 18385 bp, 16 predicted proteins | sample 811161 | NCBI WGS metagenome assembly MDTB01 (sample SAMN05326650, study PRJNA326480) | marine metagenome | isolation source: seawater | place: Mediterranean Sea | collected 2009
AGCTAGAGCTATCTCAATATCCTTCACTTGAACTGTATCTGCTGGTAATACAGCGGTAGCAGTATAATGACCAAGACATTCGATGGCATTTTCTTTTTGCGCTTTAGTTATATGTCCTGCCGCGAAAGACGAAACTATTATAAAACTTAATAGAATTAACGATAAAAAAATTTTATTCATAAAAAAAATATACACCTTTATTATTAAATAGTTATTTAAATAGTGTCACACCTTAAGTAAAATCACTTTTAGCAGCTGTAATACATTTGAAACTCCATTGGATGTGGAGTGTGCTCAAAATTATAAATCTCTTCATATTTAAGAGCAATGTAAGCGTCTATTTGATCGTCAGTGAAAACATTTCCTTGAGTTAGAAATTTTCTATCTTTATCTAAATTTTCCATTGCCTCTCTGAGGGAACCACAAACGGTTGGAATTTTTTTAACCTCTGACTCACTTAGTGCGTACAAGTCTTTGTCTAAAGATTTACCTGGGTCAATTTTATTTTTTACTCCATCTAGTCCTGCCATCAATAAAGCTGAGAAAGTCAGGTAGGGATTTCCTGCTGCGTCAGGGAAACGAACTTCACATCTCGCAGCTTTTTTACTCAACGTAATTGGAATTCTACATGATGCCGATCTGTTTCTTGCAGAATAAGCTAATAATACTGGAGCCTCGAAACCTGGTATTAATCTTTTATAACTGTTAGTTGTTGAGTTAGAAAAAGCATTAATGGCTTTTGCATGTTTTAATATTCCACCAATGTAGTGTAATGCTGTATCTGATAAACCAGCATACTTATCTCCAGAAAATGTAGCCGTACTCCCTTTCCAAATTGATTGGTGAACATGCATACCTGAGCCGTTGTCTCCCTTGACTGGTTTAGGCATGAAAGTTGCTGTTTTACCAAAAGAATGAGAAACCATATGAACTGCATATTTATATAGTTGAAGATTGTCTGCTTGGTTCACTAAAGTGCTAAAATACATTCCAAGCTCATGTTGGCTTGGAGCTACTTCGTGATGATGTTTTTCTACTTTAATTCCCATATCTTTCATTGCTTTAAGATATTCACTTCTCATATCTTGTGCACTATCAACCGGGGGAACCGGGAAATAACCACCCTTAATTCCAGGACGGTGACCCATGTTTCCATTTTCGTATTTTTTTCCAGTGTTATAAGGACCTTCCGAACTATCAATTGAGAAACTGGTCTCATTCATATCATTCTTGTATCTAACATCATCAAATACAAAAAATTCTGGTTCTGGACCGAAATAAGCTTTGTCACCAATACCTGTTTTTTTTAAATAAGCCTCTGCCTTTTTTGCAGTTCCTCTTGGATCTCTTTCATAAGGATCTTTTTTTACAGCATCTAAAACATCACAAAATATATTTAGAGTGTTGTGGGATGTAAAAGGATCAACAACTGTTCTTGATAAATCTGGTTTTAATATCATGTCAGACTCATTTATTGCTTTCCAACCAGCAATCGAAGAGCCATCAAAAAAAATTCCATCATTCAACATGCTGTCATCGACAACTTTTGTGTCCATAGTTACATGCTGAAGTTTTCCTCTTGGGTCAGTAAATCTAAGATCGACGTATTCGATCTCTTTGTCTTTAATTACTTTAAGTACTGAACTAGAACTCATAAAAATCCCCTAATTAATTAAAAAGTTAAATTACAGTATCAAATTTTTAAGCTTATACAGCATATAAAAAATATATGGCTGCTATGCATTTTTTACATTATACAATTCAAAATTGAATGAAATTACTTAAAAATACTCCAAATCTTTGGCTTAAAAATTTTCCATGGAAGAAAAGATCTAGCAATAAATATTCCAGAGGAAGAGTTTTGATTTTAGGTGGTCAAAAAAACATGATTGGGGCGACAATACTTGCGGCCGAGGCTTGTCTTAGGGTTGGTTCAGGATCAGTAAAAATTATTTGCACTAAAGAAACTCTGCCAATTTTAGCTCATAAATTTCCATCTGTTCTGAAAATAGAAATAAACAACCTTTCATTTTTAAAAAGCTTTCTTAAAAAGGAACGCAAAACAACTAGTGTAGCTTTAGTTGGACCAGGAGCTGGAAAAAGTTCTAAAACTATGAAATTTACAGAGGAAATTTTAAAACAAATAAAATATGTAGTTTTGGATGCAGACGCGCTAAATTCATTTCAAAATAAAACTAAAAAACTTTTTAAATATTTAGATAAAAATAAACTTATTACACCACATCAAGCTGAATTCCATAGACTTTTTCCTTTAATCAAAAGGAGTCTAAACAATAAAGAAAAAGTTTTAAAATTCTTAAAATTATGTAAATCAAATATTTTACTTAAAGGAAATACTACTGTCATTGGATCTACAAAAAAAATTGTCATAAACAAACATGCTTCAAGTGAGCTAGCTGTTATTGGTTCAGGAGATGTTTTGGCAGGAATTTTGGTAAGTTTAGTCGGTGAAAAAAAAATGTCTTTGATTGAGGCCGCTTCTGCGGCAACCTGGATACATGGAGATATTGCTAAACGTCATGGAATAGGGTTGATATCGGAAGATTTATTAAAAGGTATCCCGACCTCCTTAACTAAATTAAAAAAATGAGTGAATTATTAAAAAAAGAATCTGTGAATAGAGTAGATGAATATTTAAAGAAATTTAATCCTAGTCTAAAAATTGTAGTTTTAGATGCTACCGCGAGAACCGCAAAAGATGCTGCAAATTCATTAAAATGCGAACTTGGGGCCATAGTAAAAAGCTTGGTTTTTAAAGCCGAAGGGGAGTTCTTAATTTGTCTTGTTGCAGGTGACAAAAGATGTTCTTTAAATAAATTAAAAAAATTTTTAAATAAAAAAGATGTCTCAATGGCAAACGCAGATGAAGTAAAAGACAATACCGGATTTTCAATTGGTGGCGTTGCTCCAATAGCACATTTGAAAAAATTATATATTATTATCGACAAATCTTTGAGCAGATTCGAATATGTATATGGTGCAGCTGGCCATTCTGATTGTATATTTAAAATTAATTATTTAGATCTAATTAAATTAACAAAAGGAACCGAAAAAGAAATAACCGAATGAGAGAACCGAAAACTATTGATGTTCTATTGTTAATTTTGCTTGGAGCAATCTGGGGCTCGGCTTTTTTTAATATTAAAATAGCTACCTATACCTATGATCCAATCACATTAGTTTTTGTTCGAATTTTTTTTGCACTTATGGCTCTAGGTATTTACTGCATTTACAGAAATGTAAAAATTTTGGCTTTCTCTAAAAATTGGAAAATATATGCACTTGTAGGTCTAACAAATATTACAATACCTTTTTTACTAATAGCTTATGGCACGAATGTTGTTGATAGCTATTTGTCAGCAATTCTGATGAGCACTACTCCTTTAAGCGGAACTTTACTAGCACATTTTTTTACTTCAAATGAAAAATTAAATATTTTTAAATTACTCGGCGTTATAGTTGGTTTTTTAGGAGTATTATTTTTATTTTTTGACAAATTAGTAATATCAGAAAGCAACATATTTTATGCAATTGTTATTCTTTGTGGTTCAACTTTTTATGTAATAGGTGGAATTTTGACATTAAAATTTTTAAAAAATAAAGGCAATGAAAATGTAACTACATCAACTATTTTGTGGTCTTTAATTTTTCTATTTCCGTTTTGTTTATACCAAGAACCATGGACAACTCTAAACCCGTCCTTGGAATCTACAATTGCATTAATTTATTTAGGAGTTTTTCCAACGGGGGTAGCTTGGATGTTAAGATTTCACATTTTAACAAAAGTAGGTATGGTTTTTCAAACCCAAGTTGCTTATCTAATACCAATATTTGGAGTGATATTTGGTTACTTGATTATGGACGAGCAGATTACTTGGAAGGTTTTGGCTTCTTTATTAATCATAATATCAGGTATATATATTGTTAAAAAAGGAAACAAAGGTATTAAAATTAAATAATGTTTTCAGGTTCTGCATCATTAAGTCTTCTATCTATTGTATCTCTCACAAGTTTTTTTTCAGTTCTTTTAATATCTAAAATTTCTAACAAAATAAAAAATGGAGTTTTGCTAGATACCGATTTTAATAAACCACAAGCTTTTCATAGTGAAGCAGTAGCAAGATGCGGAGGCTTAGCAGGTATAATTTCTTTGATAATTTTTTTTATATCTAATTACCTATTGTTTAATCAAATTTATCTAGATTATTTATTTCTTTCTTTTGCAATTTTTTTACTAGGTTTTTTAGAAGATCTTAATTTTAAAATTAGACCAAATAATAGATTGATATTAATGATAATTATTTTGTTATTTTTTATCATATTTTTTTCTGTTGGAATTTATGGTGTAGATTTGATTTTTTTAAAATTATGGATGGGCAATAAAATATTCGCAACAATATTTGTATTATTATGTTTTTTATTTGTAATAAATGGTGCAAATTTAATTGATGGTTTTAATGGCCTATTAATTATTCATTTACTTATAATCAACATTATAATTTTATTTATTAATTTAAATAGAGGCAATTTTGATTTTAGCATGCTCGTAGCTGGGCAAATTATTGTATTATTTCCTCTTTTAATTTTTAATTTTCCTAAGGCACAAATTTTTTTAGGTGACAGTGGGTCTTATTTGTTTGGATCTTTATCAGCATTTAACGTTATTGTTTCTAATAATTTAAACCCTGGAATTTCATCATTTTTTTTCTGCATTATTCTTTTTTATTTGTTTTTTGAAGTTTTCTTTTCTTTTTTTAGAAAGATATTGCAAAAAAAGTCGCCATTTCTTCCAGATGAAAATCATTTGCACATGTTAGTTTTTGGAAAGTTAAAAAGTTATTTTAAAAATTCAAATCCAATGACAGCTTTATTTATAAATACGGCTTATCTTTCCTTAGTTTTACCAGCTTTATTCAATCTAGAAAATACTTTATTTTGCAGATATTGGTTTTTTTCAATTATAATTTTTTACGTTTCTTTTTATTATTTTTTGTACAAATTTAAAAAGAACTAATTTTTTTTTCCCAATCTAAAGCGGATTTAATTATAAATTGTAGTTTATTGTATTTCGGTTTCCATTTTATTTTAGTTTTTATTTTTGATACATCAGCAACTACATAAGATAAATCGCCTTTTCTCCTGGGTCCAAAAGAAAAAGAAATTTTTTCATTTACAATTTTATTCATATTTTTAACAACTTGCATTACAGAATATCCTTTTCCGTAACCACAATTAAATATTTCTGATTTTTTTGTTTTTATTAAATACTTAAGTGATAATAAGTGTATATTTGCTAGATCTACTACATGGATAAAATCTCGGACTGCTGTTCCATCTTTAGTATTATAATTTTTTCCATTTACAATTAATTTCTTCTTTTTTCCTGTCGCCACTTCACATGCAACTTTAATTAAGTGACTAGATTTTTTATCTATTAAACCGCTTCTAAGTTTAGAGTCTGCGCCAGCAACATTAAAATATCTTAATATTACACAATTTATTTTATTTTTTTTTTATATTTTTTAAAAGGAAATTTTCTAACTTAAGTTTTGATTTTGCATAAGGATTTGAAGGTTTTTTCTGACTATTTTCTTTATATTTTATTTTTCTATTTTCACCATAAATCGAAGCGGTAGAAGAGAAAATAATATTCTTTAAGTTGTTTTTAAAACAAGCGTTTAAAAAAATTTTAGCTTTTTTAAAATTATAAAGATCATATTTTTTAGGTTTTTTAAAAGATTCTTCTACTTTTATTAGACCAGCAAAATGCATTACCGCATCAAAATTATTTTTTCTTAAAATTAAATTAATTTTTTTTTTATTTCCTATGTCAGATTTTATAAAAGTAGCTTTTCTTGGTATAAGCTTTTTTGTTCCAGTAATTAAATTATCAATTATAGTTACTTTGTGACCACGATCTAAAAGTAAATTTGCCACCTGGCTCCCAATATATCCAGCTCCACCAGTTAATAGTATCTTCATATTTTAAATTCTAAAGTTTATTTATATTATTCAATGTTGTATAAATCACTACATTTTTTAATCTAATGTTTCTTATATATAAAAAAGTCAAATCTTTATTTTTAAACAGAGACAGTTTTAAAGAAAAACCCTTAAGAACTATATTTTATTTAATTATAGTGCTTTTCGCAAATATACTAAGATTAAAAATAAAATATAAAGCTAACTTAAAAAAATCTTTTTTTATTTATACGTACAAGCCTTATTTTAACACAGGAGTAGGTGGCACAGGGCAGTTTATATTAAGAGAGTATTACGATGAATTTTTTAGATACGGACACAAAGTATTGCCAAAAAGGTTTAATTTTATAGATATTGGATGCTCAAGAGGTTTCTTCTCAATGTATTTGCTTAAATTAAATGGATTTAAATCAAAAGGTATTGGCATAGATCCTTTAAAGGACGCTCTTTTAGATTTTGATGAAGTTTTAAAAATTAATCAGCTAAAAAGCAAAGTTAATTTGATAAATGGAGCTATATCTGAGTTTTCAAAAAAAAAAATACCAATTTATAAAATAAACCCAAAGCGTGGAACTTTTTCTTCTAAAAAAAATAAATCAAATATTAATAAAAAAGATACGTTGTTAACTGATTCTTATACTGTAGACGAGCTTATATTTGAAAAAAAATTATTAAAAAGTGTTGAATTTATTAAAATAGATACAGAAGGAACTGAACTTGAAATTTTGAAAAATAGTGAAAAAACACTTCGAAAGTTTAAACCAATAATTTATTCGGAAATAACCCACAATAGAAAAAAAATATTAAATTTTTTATCAAAAAAAAGTTATACGCTGTATTTTTCAAGTAGCGGAAAACTAGTTAGATATGAAAGAGGACTTTTTAAAGATAATAAGAATTATTTTTTTAAAGGACTATTAGCTATACACAAAAAAAATAATGTTATATAAACGTTTTAATAATTAATTGGGCAAGTGGCGGAATTGGTATACGCGCTAGTCTTAGGAACTAGTGCCGCAAGGCTTAAGAGTTCGAGTCTCTTCTTGCCCACCAAAATCTAGATTAAAAAATATGAAGGTTCGTGTTAGTTCAAAAAAAGGTCTTAAAACTAGTCTTTCAGTATTAGTTGATAAAAAAACTATAGAGAAGAGATTAGACGAGAAGCTTCATGAGCTTCAACATAAGGTCCATTTAAAAGGATTTAGACCAGGTAAAGTTCCAAAAAATGTCATTAAGAGTCAGTTTGGAAAAGCAATTTATGGAGAAGTGATTGATGGAATTTTAAAAGAAACATCAACAAAAGCAATCGAGGAAAATAAAATAAAAGTTGCTGGTCAACCTAAAATTAATCTTAAAACTTTTGGCGAGGGGAAAGATTTAGATTATACGATTGATGTAGACATTCTACCAGAAATAAAATTAAAACCATTAGAAAGTCTTAAAGTAACCGATTATCAAGTTTCTGTTGAGTCAAATGAAGTTGAAAAAAGAATAGAACAAATTTCCAAAGGACAACAAAATTTTACTGATAAAAATGAAAATGAAAAAGCTGAAAAAGGAGATATGGTTATTTTTGATTACAAAGCTCAAATTGAAGGAAAAGATTTTAAAGGAAATGAAGGAAAAAATACTCAATTAATTTTGGGAAAAGATCTTTTTATAAAAGGTTTTGATGATCAACTTCTAGGTATTAAAAAAAACCAAAATAAAACTATTTCAGTAAACCTTCCACCCAATTATCCAAACAAAGATCTTGCTAATAAAAAAACTATATTTGAATGCAGAATTGATAAAGTTAAAAAACCAATACAAACAAAAATTGATGATGAGTTCGCAAAAAAAATGGGGGCAAAAAATTTAGAAGATTTGAAAAATTTAGTGAAAAAACAAATAATTAATGAACACAAAGTAAGTTTAGATTCAATAACAAAAAAAAACATTTTAGAAAAAATAGAAAAAGTTCATACATTAGATCTACCTCAAAATCTAATTGATCAAGAAATTAAATTAATCGAACAAGGTCAGAAAAAAGAAGATCTAGAAAAAAATCGAGATAAAAATATTAATTTTGCTAAATCAAGGATTAAAATTGGATTAATTCTTAACGAGATTGCAGAAAAAAATAATTTAAAAGTAGGAGAAAGCGAAATAAAAAATGAAATAGAAAAACAAATAAAAAGCATGCCAGGACAAGAAAAGATGGTTATGGATTATTATCAAAAAAATCCAAGTGCTGTAGCTAGCCTAAGGGGAGCCATATATGAAGAAAAAATAATAGACTTAATTAAAAAACAAATTACTTTAATTAAAAAAACTATTTCATCAAAAGAGGCCTTAGAAATTTTAAATTCCTTGAACAAAAAAACGCAAGCCAAAATGGCAACAGAGAAACCCAAAAAACAGCAGAAAAAATCAAAAATTAAAACGAAAAAATAAAAAAAATTAGCAAAAAGTCTTTTAAAACTGTATAAGCGATACAGCTATGAGTCGTAAAATTGAAGAACATATGAACAATCTAATACCCATGGTGGTTGAACAGACCACAAAAGGGGAAAGAGCTTACGATATATATTCTAGGCTTTTAAAAGAGAGGATAGTTTTTTTGGTAGGACCGGTAAATGATAATGTTGCTTCATTAGTAACAGCACAATTATTGTTTTTGGAGTCAGAGAATCCGAAAAAAGAAATTTATTTTTATATTAATAGTCCGGGAGGTTTGGTTACATCTGGGTTAGGCATCTATGATACCATGCAGTACATTAAATCACCTGTCTCTACACTCTGTATTGGACAAGCATCCTCAATGGGTTCATTCCTATTGGCCGCAGGTGAAAAAGGAAAAAGATTTTCACTACCAAATTCTAGAATTATGGTTCACCAGCCTTCAGCTGGTTTTCAGGGCCAAGCAACAGATATACAGATACATGCCAAAGAAATACTTTCTCTCAAAGAAAGACTTAACAAAATTTACTCAAAACACACGGGTAAGTCGCTCAAAGAAATATCAGCTGCTTTAGAAAGAGATAAGTTTATGACCGCTGAAGAAGCAAAAGATTTTGGCCTTATAGATAAAGTTGTTGAAAAGAGAAATTGATACACAAGATATAGGGTGTAGCACAACTTATACTTGCCTTAGTTTAATCATACATTTAAATTGAAGAAATTGATTCGTTATGTCTGAAAAAAATAAAAATATACTTTACTGTTCCTTTTGTGGAAAAAGTCAACACGAGGTTAAGAAACTTATAGCTGGACCTACAGTTTTTATTTGTGACGAGTGTGTTGAACTCTGCATGGATATTATAAAAGAAGAAAACAAAACTTCTTTGATAAAACATCAAGAAGGAGTTCCTACACCAAAAGAAATTTGCAAGATTTTAGATGACTATGTAATTGGACAGACTTTTGCTAAAGAAGTTTTGTCTGTAGCCGTACACAATCATTACAAAAGACTGAATCATGAATCTAAGACCAACAAAGATGTTGAGTTATCTAAATCTAATATTTTATTAGTAGGTCCTACAGGATGTGGAAAAACTTTATTAGCACAAACTTTGGCAAGAATTTTAGATGTTCCATTTACAATGGCTGATGCAACCACTTTAACAGAAGCTGGATATGTTGGAGAGGACGTAGAGAATATAATCTTAAAACTACTTCAGGCTGCAGACTACAACGTAGAAAAAGCACAAAGAGGCATAGTTTATATAGATGAAGTAGATAAAATAAGTAGAAAATCAGAAAACCCCTCGATAACAAGAGACGTATCAGGTGAAGGAGTTCAGCAGGCACTTTTAAAGATTATGGAAGGTACAATTGCAAGTGTGCCGCCGCAGGGAGGAAGAAAACATCCGCAACAAGAATTCTTACAGGTAGACACAACAAATATATTGTTTATTTGTGGAGGTGCTTTTGCTGGTTTGGACAAGGTAATAGAAAATAGAGGCAGAGGAACATCCATAGGCTTTGGGGCAAAAGTAAAAAATTACGAAGACAAATCAATTTCAGAAATTATTACTAAGTTAGAACCTGAAGACCTTATTAAATACGGACTTATACCAGAATTTGTAGGTAGAATGCCCATATTAGCAACCTTAAGAGATTTAGATGAAAAATCTTTAATAAGAATTCTAAAAGAGCCAAAGAATTCACTTTTAAAACAGTACAAGAGACTGTTTGAATTTGAAGATGTTAAACTGGAATTTAGAGAAGATGCCCTAAGTGAAATTGCAAAAAAAGCTATAAACAAAAAAACTGGAGCAAGAGGACTGAGGTCAATTTTAGAATCTATTTTACTTAAGACCATGTTCGCATTACCAGATATGGAAAATGTAGAATCGGTGACTGTTGATAAAACTGTTGTTAAAGGCAAAACCGAACCAATTATTACTTATTCAAAAAACAAGTCATCATCTGTTGCATAAATACTCGCTTTAAACAATATATACCTGTGGCACAAATTTAACTTGAAATAGTTCTTTTAAGTAGCCATATTAGTTTCATGTTACCAGATAACAAAAAACCATTACTCCCACTAAGAGACATTGTTATTTTCCCTTCTATAGTTGTACCTTTATTTGTTGGACGTAAAAAATCCATCAAGGCTCTCGAAGAGGTCATGAAAACTGACAAATCAATCGTATTGGTAGCTCAAAAAAACTCAGAGGTTGATGATCCAGAGCAGAAAGACATATTTTCTTATGGATGCCTAAGTAAAATTTTACAATTATTAAAATTACCAGACGGGACAGTAAAAGTATTGGTAGAAGGCATAAGTAGAGCTAAAATTAAAGAAATTAGTGATGAAAATAAAAAATATTTAAGTTGCAAAATAGAGAACATAGATGCCGAAAAAGAGACTGAAGAAAACAAACTGTATGCAACAAATTTAATTAAAAAATTTGAAAAGCTATCAAGTTTAAGTAAAAAAGATTCAATAGATTTTGTCAAAACACTAAAGTCATTAAAGGGAGCCAATCAAATAGCTGACAACATAGCTTCTAACCTAAATATTTCAATAGATGATAAGCAGTTATTACTCGAGTTATTCGATCTCAAAAAAAGGTTAGAAAAAATTTACGAAATTCTAGAAAAAGAAACTAGCGTAGTAAGCATGGAAAAAAGAATTAGAGGTAGGGTAAAAAATCAAATGGAAAAAACTCAAAGAGAGTATTATTTAAACGAACAATTAAAGGCTATTCAAAAAGAATTAGGTGAAATCGAGGATGGGAAGGACGAAATATCTAGTCTAAGTAAATCAATCATGAAAGCAAAGATGACTAAAGATGCTCAGACTAAATGTTTATCAGAATTAAGAAAACTAAAAGCTATGAGCCCGATGTCTGCAGAAGCCACAGTTGTTCGAAACTATTTAGACTGGATGATAGATTTACCTTGGAACAATAAAAGTAAAGTAATTAAAGATCTTAATGCAGCACAAAAAATACTTGATGAGGATCACTATGGACTAGAAAAAGTTAAAGAGAGAATAATTGAATTTTTAGCAGTTCAAAAGAGAATAGAAAAACTTAAAGGCCCAATACTTTGTCTTGTTGGCCCTCCAGGAGTAGGAAAAACTTCTCTAGGAAAATCAATAGCAAGATCAACTGGAAGAAAATTTGTTAGAATTTCATTAGGTGGAATAAGAGATGAGGCTGAAATTAGAGGTCATAGAAGAACCTACATAGGTTCATTACCAGGAAAAATTATTCAAATGATGAAAAAAGCAGGAACTAAAAATCCACTATTTTTATTGGACGAGATTGATAAAGTAGGAAGTGATTACAGAGGAGATCCATCTTCAGCATTGTTAGAAGCTTTAGACCCCGAGCAAAACAAACAATTTAATGATCATTATTTAGAAGTTGATTATGATTTGTCAGATGTAATGTTCGTAACAACTGCTAATACATTAAACATACTTCCACCGTTATTAGACAGAATGGAAATAATAAGAATACCAGGTTATACAGAGAGCGAAAAAGCAAACATAGCTCAAAAATTTTTAATACCAAAGCAGAGCAAAGATAACGGTTTAAAAGATAATGAGTGGAAAATTTCACAAGACGTAATTAGAAAAATTATAAGAGATTACACGAGAGAGTCAGGTGTTAGAAATCTTGAAAGGGAAATTTCGAAAATAGCAAGAAAAATGGTTAAAAAAATTGACTCTAAAGAAAAAATCAATCACGATTTGTTAGATAAAGACATAAGTGGATATTTAGGTGTTAAAAAATTTAATTATGGAGAAATTGAAAGTGAAAATAAAGTGGGGGTTTCGACAGGACTTGCATGGACCGAAGTTGGGGGAGAAATTTTAAAAATAGAGTCAGTTAACATGCCAGGAAAAGGAAAAATGCAAATTACTGGTAAATTGGGCGAGGTTATGCAGGAGTCCGTAAAAGCTGCAAAATCATATGTAAGATTTAAATCACTAGAATTCGGAATTATACCGCCGCTTTTTGAAAAAAAAGACTTTCATGTTCATGTGCCGGAAGGTGCTACACCTAAAGATGGTCCTTCTGCAGGAATAGCTATAGTAACTTCTATAATATCTTCAATCACTGGTATCCCCGTTAATAAGGATATAGCTATGACAGGAGAAGTAACTTTAAGAGGCAATGTGCTACAAATTGGTGGTTTAAAAGAAAAACTTTTAGCCGCACATAGAGCCGGAATCAAAAAAGTTTTAATTCCTTCTGATAATCAAAAAGACTTGGTAGAGATTCCAGAAACTATTAGAAAAAGTATCGAGATTGTTAGTGTTAAAACTGTTGATGAAGTATTAAAACATGCTTTAATTAAAGAACTTAAACCCATTAAATGGGCTGAAATAGATCAAGTTTCAAATAAAAACAAAGAAAAATCAGAAGTTACAAGCGCCCATTAATCATTTAGTATATTTAAAATCTAACTATATCTATTATAGTCACTTAAATTGAATCTATGAAAAAAATTGTTATTACAGGTGGCCTTGGATATATCGGAACAGAGCTTTGTAAAATCTATTCAGGAGAAAGCTGGAATAATCAAATCACAATTATAGATAATCGTTTCATTTCCGAAAGAGTAAATCAGTTAAGAAATTGGAACATGAATTTTGTACATGCGGATATCAGAAATGTCGATCTCGTAAAAAAATATTTAAATGATGCAGATGTAGTACATCATTTAGCAGGAATCACTGATGTTGCCAGAACCAAGGATGAGAAAAATTTAGAAAAAGATAAAGAAATGAATGATGTAGCAGAAAAAGGAACATCAATTGTGCTCAATGAAACAACTGAAAAATGTAAGATAATATTTCCCTCTACGCACGTTGTCTTTGAAGGAAAAGATACTTTAGTTCAAGATATTAAAGAAGATTATGAAAAATTTCCAACACTACCTTACGCAATTGGTAAAGATAAAAATGAAGAACAAATAAAAAACTCAGGTAAAAATTATATAATTTTAAGATTAGGATCGGTATATGGTTTTTCTAATGATGCAACCAGATTGAACATTATGCCAAATTTATTTTCCATGATTACATCACAAAATGGAACAATCAGACTTTTTGGTGGAGGAAAACAATTGAAAACTTTATCCCCATTAATTGATACAGCAAGGTGCTTTAAATTCATGGAAGAAAATGAAGACATTAAAACTGATATATTTCATGTCACTAAAGAAAATGTAACTGTAGAAGAGGTAGCAAATATATGCAAAAACTTTAATTCACAAATTAAAATTATTAAAACTAATGACAAGATTCCTAATCCTGGATATTCACTATCCAATAAAAAACTTTTGGGTACAGGATTTAAATTTCTTTATGCTTTAGAAGAGAGTATTAAAGAGATGATTTTTAAATGGTCTAAAAAAGAATTAAAAAAAGATCTAGAATATATAAATGATGGAGAAAATGAATATGTGGACACAAGAGGAAAAATAAGCAATCACGAACTCACAGAACCTATAAACTTAATTGGATTAATTAGCTCAAAAAAAGGTACTATGAGAGCCAATCATTTTCATCCACAACAAGAGCAAAAATGTTTGTTTACAAAAGGACAAATAATTGAAGTCTTTCAAGATTTACTTAATTCAAACTCTCCAAAAATCACCCAAGTAGTTAATGAAGGACAGCTTTCAGTTATAAAGCCAAATGTTGCACACACAATGGTTTTTAGTGAAGACACAGTTTTTTTAAATTTGGTAAGAGGGGATAGAGAACATGAAAATTATGGCATAACACATACTATAAAACATAATCTTGTTAGTGAAAAAGAAAAAGAATTATTGCTTAGCAGTTATAAATTCGATTGTAGGTCTTGCGGTAACACAAAACTGAAAAGAGTTGTCTCTTTAGGTTACCAGCCTCTTGCAAATAATTTACTTAAAAAGAAAGATGATCAATGTGAGCTGTATCCACTAGAACTAAATTATTGCCCTAAATGCCACAACTGTCAATTATCAGTCTCAGTAGATCCTAAGAAAATGTTTTTAAATTATTTATATACTTCTTCAACATCAGGTACTTTCAGGAAGCATTTTGAAGATGCAGCACAAAAATATTTAAAAGAGTTTAAATTATCACCAAAATCTTCATATGTAATAGATATAGGAAGTAATGATGGTGTAGCATTAAAACCATTTAAAGATATGGGCTTTAAAAAAATTCTTGGAATAGAACCTGCAAAAAATTTAGCTAAATTAGCAAATAAGAACAAAATAAAAACAATAAACTGTTTTTTAAATGAAAAAAATTTAAAAAAAATTAAAAAAAATGCAGATGTTATTCTTGCATCGAATGTTTTTGCTCACTCTGACAAATTAAAAGAAATGGCTTTATGCATGTTTAAGCTTTTAAAGGCTAAAGGGACAATAATTATTGAGGTTCAATATTTACTTAATACTCTACAGGATCTAACATTTGATAATATATACCACGAACACTACAATTATTGGTCATTAACATCATTAATTAATTTTTTTAAACAATTTAATGCTAAAATAATTAAAGCAGAGAGAATAAATACACACGGTGGATCTTTAAGAGTTTATATAAAAAAGGATAAAAATTCAAAAATTGATAAGAGTGTTAAAGATTTATTGAAAGAAGAAGAAGAATTTGGTTTAAAAAAATATTCAACGTATGAAAAATTTGCTAAAAGAATATACGAGATTCAAAAAAAAGTTAAAAAAAATATTAAAAATTTAAAATTAAATGGTAAAAAAATTATTGGTTACGGATCTCCTGCTAAAGCAACGACAGCCCTGAATTTCTTTGGCATTTCTTCAGAAATCGATTTTATTGTTGAAGATAATAAATTTAAGCATGGAAAATTTGTTCCTGGTGTCAAAATTCCAATTGTAAGCAAAGACAATATAAAAGATAAAAATAATACTATACTTGTACTTGCTTGGAATTTTTATGAAGATATTAAGAAAAATAATAGTAAGATTTCAGACAACTTTTTGAATATAAAAGATCTAGAAAATTAGATTATTTGCTTAAATATTTTTCTGCTTCTAAAATAATTTCTTCTGTATTTTTTGGTATTCCACTTCTACTCTTAACAGAACTTTTAGTCTCATTTTTTAATACTAAAATATCTTCAACCTCTTCTTTAAGTTTGAGAGGTTTTTTATTGTCATTTCCAAGCAAAGCATCTACTGCAGTTAAAATATCTTTTATCTTGTAATTATTATTCATTTATTAAGTTACTTTTATATAGTTTTTTAAAAAAGTTAATACTATCTGGATTTGATAAAGCTTGTAAGTTTTCAATTTTTTCACCGTGTATAGCTTTTTTAACAACTAACTCTACAACTTTACCACTCTTAGTTCTTGGTATTTCTGGAATTTGTATAATTTTGTGAGGAACATGTTTAGGAGAACAATTTTTTTTTATTTCTTTTTTGATAAAATCTACGTCTTCATTACCTAGTCTATTTTTCATATTAAGCACAACAAACAATATTATTCTGACGTCATTGTTGTAGTTTTGACCTACGGCTAAGCTTTCTCTAATAAAATTAATTTTCTCAACTTGTCTATATATCTCAGCCGTTCCTATTCTAATACCACCAGGATTTAAGGTTGCATCCGATCTTCCAAGTATTACAAAACCTTCGTTACGAGTCCTTTGAATAAAATCTCCATGGTGCCAAATATTTTTAAATTTAGAAAAATATGCTTTTTTAAATTTTTTATCATTAATATCGTTCCAAAATTTAACTGGCATAGTAGGAAAAGGTTTTTTTACAACAAGCTCACCTTTTTCTCCAAGATCTACCTTCTTTCCGTTTTCATCGAAGATATCTACATCAATACCAAGGCTTTCTCCTTGTATTTCACCTGAATAAACTTTAGAAAAAATATTTCCTAAAACTAAACAACCTACAACATCAGTTCCGCCACTAATAGATGCCAAATGAACATTTTTTTTGATATTTTTGTAAACATACTCAAAACTCTCTTTTAACAATGGAGAGCCAGTTGAGGCAATTATTTTTAATTCAGATAAGTTTAAATTATTAAAACTTAGATTTTCTTTTTTGAGAAAATCGATATATTTAGCGCTGACCCCAAATAAATTAATTTTTTCTTTAGAGCAAAATTTTAGCAATGTATCTTTAGATGGATAAGTTGGTGAGCCATCATACAAGAATATAGATGCACCTGAAGATAGTGCTCCTACTAACCAATTCCACATCATCCACCCCGTTGTTGTGTAGTAAAATATTTTATTTTTATCAAAAATATTACAATGCAAAGAAAATTCTTTGTTATGCTCGAGAAGAACGTTACCGGCTCCATGAGTAATACACTTAGGGACACCAGTAGTACCACTTGAGTAAAGAATGTACAAAGGATGATTAAAATTAAATTTTTTAAAAACTAAATCGACTTTTGATTTTTTTAATACAGAATAAAAATCTTCATATTCAGGGTTTATTTTTTTTTCAAATTTATTTCCATATGGGAAAACTATAACTTTTTTTATTGATGTTATTTTTTTTAAAATACCTGGAATTTTATCCAAAATATTTATTTTTTTTCCATTGTAGTAATAATATTCGCAAGTAATTAAAACTTTTGGTTTTATTTGGAAAAATCTGTCAATTAGTCCTTGTTCCCCAAAATCAGGAGAACAAGAGGACCATATTAAACCGTTCTTTGATGTAGCTAAAAAAGCTATGATAGCTTCAATTGTATTAGGAACATAAGCTGCAATCCTATCATTTTTTTTTAAATTTAATTCTTTTAAAAAGTGAGAAAATCGACATACATTTTCACGTAATTTTTTCCAGGTAATTTTTTTTTCAATGTTTTTTTCAGACAAAAATTTTATAGCTATCTCTTCGTTATTTTTAGATAACTGATTTTCAGCATAGTTTAATTTTGAATTTGGAAAAAATAAAGTTTTGTAAAAAGTTTTATTTTTCTCAATAATTTTCTTTCCTTTAATTCCTTTTACCTTAGTGAAGTCCCATATTTCAGACCAAAAAAGTTCTGGTTTATTTACAGACCATTCCCAAAGATTTTTAAATTCTGGACTGTATTTTAATAATTTTTTTTTATCTAAGACTCTACAAAAAGATTCCAGTTTAGATTTTTTTCTCGTCAAATCATCCGGTGACCACAATGAAGACAAATCATTTTTCATGAATTTTTATTTAAAGTAAATCTAAAATAAAAATTTTAAAATTCTCTATTGTTTCAAAGAAATAACCTATGTAAGGCTCAAGAAAAGGAAACTTTCTCGATAGTCTTGCTTGTTCAAAATTCAAAATACCAACAAAGAATGTTGATAAAACAAAAAACATTATAATGTAATTAAAAAAACCAAATCCAGGTTTTTCTATAACTTTACTTTTTTGTTTAGCTGAGGTTTTTTGTTTAGCTGAGGTTTTTTTAGTTCTTTTATTTAAACCTTTACTCTCTACATAATTTGGAAGAGAATCCCCCCATTTTTGACGCATATATTCTCTTGAATATGGAACTGGTCCTTTATTTTTTTTGGGTGTTTTTTTAACAGGTAAACTCTTTGGTGGTATAATTTTTTTAGGAGGACTTTTTTTTGTGCTAAGCGGGTACTGAGTCCATTTGTTACCGCACGAACTGCATTGAACTAATCGACCATTTCCAGAAATCGCTGAATCTGGAACAGAAAATTTCTTTTCACAAGCTGTGCACTGAATAATCATTACGACAAATAATACATTTAATAGAGGTTAATTTACATTAATTTTTTTTTGCTTTTTACATTGTAAATTTAATGTTGTATATGTCTGTTCTGCTTATTTAGGGCGGTTAGCTCAGTTGGTAGAGCATCTCGTTTACACCGAGAGGGTCATAGGTTCGAGTCCCGTCACTCCCGCCAGCAGAATA
>MDTB01145830.1_pt1 | contig 18383 bp, 13 predicted proteins | sample 811161 | NCBI WGS metagenome assembly MDTB01 (sample SAMN05326650, study PRJNA326480) | marine metagenome | isolation source: seawater | place: Mediterranean Sea | collected 2009
AGTATAGTATATTAATTTATCTGTTTTATAATCTAATAAATTATTTTCAACAATATTTTCTGCAATAGCCCTAAAGGAATTATCATATAATAAAATTCTATTTCTTAATAATTTAAATTTATTATTTTTTTTATTGATATGATCAAAAAAATTATTTGCAATCATTTGGTTTGAGTGAACAGAACTTGATAAGTATAGTGAATTCGAAAATGTAAAATCTGAAAGATTATTATTTTGTCTTTGAATATTAGTTAAATGAAAGATATTTGCATTCAATAAATCTATATCTATTTTATTAACATCAATTTTTTCATAGATTTTATTATTATTTTTAAAAAAATTATCAGAGCTAATATTATGGTATATTTCATAATTTTCTTGTGAAAAAACTTTTAAATTAAATAAAAAAAAAGAAAGTATTAATATAAAAATTGATGTAATTTTGTTAATCATTTTTTTACTTTTATAAAATTAAAAATACAATATTATGTCCGAAATATCAGAAAAAATAAAATGTTTAATTATTGGGTCTGGTCCTGCGGGTTACACAGCTGCAATATATGCAGCAAGAGCTGATCTAAAACCGGTATTATACACTGGATTAAAACCTGGGGGACAATTAACTGATACTACAGAAGTTGATAATTTTCCTGGATATCCAGATGGAACTATGGGCCCTGAAATGATGATTGATCTTCAAAAACAAGCTGAGAGATTTGGAACTGATGTAAGATTTGGATATGTTACTAAGTGTGAATTTTCAAGTACTTCTCAACATAAAATAATAATTGATGAAAAAAAAATTATTTCAGCTGATTCTGTAATTATATCAACTGGAGCATCTGCTAAATGGCTTGGTTTAGAGTCTGAAAAAAGATTAAATGGTTTTGGTGTCTCTGCATGTGCAGTATGTGATGGTTTTTTCTATAAAGGTGAAGAGGTAGTTGTTGTAGGTGCAGGGGATACAGCAGCAGAAGAAGCTACATATCTTGCAAAACTTTGCAAAAAAGTCACAATCCTAGTTAGAAAAAGTTATATGAGAGCTTCAAAAGCTATGCAACATAAAGTAGCTAACACAAAAAATATTAAAGTTTTATTTAATACTGAAACTTTAGAAATACTTGGGGAAAAAAATGTGGTTGGTGTAAAAGTAAATAATAATAAAACTAATAAAATATCGTCAATTAAATGTACAGGTTTTTTTGTTGCAATTGGACACAAACCTAATTCAGATCTATTCATTAATCAATTAGATATGGATGAAAATGGTTATTTAATTACTAAACCTGACTCAACAAAGACAAATATTAAAGGCGTATTTGCTGCCGGAGATATTCAAGATAAAATATATCGTCAAGCTGTAACAGCTGCTGGTAGTGGATGTATGGCTGCTCTTGAATCAGAGAGATATTTAAGTGAAATAGAAAACAATGTTTAAAATTATATTTATAATATTAACCAATACATTAATACAAAATTCAATGAATGAAATAATAACCATAGGGGGTGGATGTTTCTGGTGTACTGAAGCAATTTATTTAAAAGTAGATGGAGTAATAAGTGTAAAGTCAGGTTATTCAGGTGGATTTATCAAAAACCCATCATACAGAGAAGTATGCTCAGGTAGAACTGGACATGCAGAGGTTTGTCAAATAGAATTCAATCCTGAAGAGATATCTTTGGCTCAAATTTTAGATATTTTTTGGAATATCCATGATCCTACAAGTCTAAACAAACAAGGAAATGATGTTGGAACGCACTACAGATCAGTAATTTTATATCACAATAAATCTCAAAAAAAAATCATTGAGAATTCTTTAAAAAAGGTCATTGATACAAATTTATATGAAAAAAATATTGTCACAGAAATAAAGGAATATGAAGCTTTTTACGAAGCTGAAATATATCACGAAAATTATTTTGAATTAAATAAAAATCAGCCATATTGCAAATATATAATTGAACCAAAAGTTGAAAAATTTAAAAGTCAATTCAATAATTATCTAAGTGAAGATTAAAAAAGTTTTTTCATAACATAATGGGGGCCAATAATAGGTATTTCAAATATATTACTAGATATTTTAAAACCATTTTTTTTATAAAAGTCAACAGCTATTAACCTAGCATCGCACCAAAGTATTTCTATTTTCTTTTTTTTTAAAATTTCAAAAGATTTTTTAATTAATTTAGTTGCAGATCCAATATTTCTAAAATTATAATCTGTAGCCATCGCTCTTAATCTATACTGTAATTGATTGTTAAATAATTTGTTTTCCTGTTTTAAAAAACTACCAATACTAACTAAACGATCTTCACAAAAAGCACCAAGATGAAAAGAATCTGGATGATTATCCATATCAATATAACACTGATTAAATTTCTTATGTGGCCATAAGACCTTATTTCTCAACTCATAACAATCTACAGAACTAATCAAATTGATAAAGATCATTTCGGCTTTTTTAGGTTTTGTTGATCTTTAATCATTTTCTCCAATCTAGCTTGAAATTTAGATTTAGTTTTTGGTGACTTTAATTTATTTTCTTCCATTTTAGCAATTAACTTTGAATCATCAATCATAAATGAAGCAGCCTTTTGTTGAGCAAAAGTCATAAGATTTGCTAAAAAATAATAATAACTCAATGCAGCTGCATAATTATTCATTACGCCAAGAAATACTATTGGCATAAAGTACATCATATACTTTAATTGAGGCATTTGAGAATTACTAGTATTCATATTACTAAATCTCATTTGTATCATTGTTGAAACAGTCATCAATAATGTAAATAAGCTTACATGGTCACCATAAAAAGGAATATTGAAACCAAGATTTAAAATTGAATCATATGTTGAAAGGTCATCAGCCCACAAAAAACTTTTTTGACGTAATTCGATGGCTGCAGGAAAGAATTGAAATAAAGCAAATAAAATAGGCATTTGAAAGAATATTGGGATACAACCTCCTAAGGGACTAACCCCAGTTTTTCTGTATAGGGACATAGTTTCTTGTTGCTTTTTTAAAGGATCTTTAAATTTTTCATTAATTAAATCAATTTGGGGTTTTAATATTCTCATTTTAGCCATCGAAACATAAGACTTATATGTAAATGGAAATAAAGCAATTTTTATTATTAATGCCATTAAAAAAATAATTAAACCATAACCTAATCCCATAGATTCAAAAAAATAAAAAATATTAATTACGATATATTCATTGATCCATCCTATTAAACTCCAACCTAATGGAACTAAATTTTCTAAATTTTTATTTATTTTTTTTAGAGTTTTAAGATGATTTGGAACAAAATACCATGTGAAATTAATATTTTCATTACGACCACTAGCTACAAATTTGGTCTTAAATGTATTTTGTCTTAAAAACTTTTCAGATTCATTGATTTCTTTTGTTTTAATAAATATATTATTTGGGAATTTCTCCGTTAAAATTACAGCGGAAAAATATTGATACTTCATCGCAACCCAATCAGGATTATTTATAATTTTATTATCCTCATTTTTAGAAGTCGACAAATATTTCAAATCATTTTCATTAAAAAAATATATACCGCTATTATACAGTTCATTTTTTTTTGTTTAATTCTAATCTAGGTAATGATATGTCAACTATATAATCAAATTCAGAACCTTTTTTAATATAATCTTCAAGATTAATAATATTAATCTGACAATCCAGATTATAAGAATTTCTAGGAAGACTATACCTAAATTCAATGTATTTATCTTCAGAAACATCAAACCTCATAGATAATGACTCTATATTTGAATTTTCTTCATGAGATGGAACAAAATAGAGTTTTGATGTTTCTACTTTTTGATTTTCATAAAAAAAAGCTAAATTAAAATCAGATGAATCTTTATTTATTAAATTTAATGGTTCTCTCATGAAATTTTTATGATTTTTAATAAAAATTCCATTTATTTTACCACCAATATTTGTGAAACTGACTTTAATTAAATCATTTTCAAGAAAATACTGTTCCTCCAATAAATCTGTGGTATAATTTTTAAAAACTTTAATTTCTGAATTATTTCTAATATCTGATGATAAATTATCTGAAGATTTTACACTAGTGGATTTATTATTTGTATCAGGGATTATTATTTTGGATTTATTATTTTCATTAATATTATTTTTAACTTGATTATTTGAAAACCAAAGTAAAACGACTGTAATCAAAATGAATCCTATTAAAGTATTATAATCTGTTTTTTTTTCTGGTTGAAGCATTTTACTGAATTTTATTTTTTTGTGCTGATTTTACAAAACTAATAAATAGAGGATGTGGACGTGAAACAGTGCTTTTGAATTCAGGATGAAATTGAACACCTATAAACCAGGGATGACTTTCTAATTCTATTATTTCAACTAAATCTAATTTTTCATTTAATCCCGAGGGAATAAAACCTTTTTTAATAAATTTGGACAAATATTTATTATTGAATTCATATCTATGCCTGTGCCTCTCACTGATTGTTTCAGATCCATAAATAGATCTGATTAGAGACCCTTTTTTAAGTTTACAAATGCCTGAGCCTAATCTCATGGTACCTCCCATTTTTTTGATTTTTTTTTGTTCTTCCATTAAATCTATGACTTTACATTTTGAATTCAAGTTCATCTCAGATGAGTTTGCATCAGGGTAATTCAATACGTTTCTGGCAAATTCAATAACAGCAATTTGCATACCTAAACAAATTCCTAAAAAAGGGATTTTATTAATTCTTGCAAACTCTACAGCTAAAATTTTACCGTTAATTCCTCTATCTCCAAATCCAGGTGCAACAACTATTGCATGGATATTATCAAAAGATTTAGATAGATTTTTTGGATTAATTTTTTCGGAATGAATCCAACTAATATTTACCTTGCATCTCAAATAAGAACTTGAATGAATAAATGATTCAGAAATAGATTTATACGCATCTTTTAATTCAACATATTTTCCAACTATTGCAATGTTAACCTCATTTATGGGATTTTTGAGATTATATACAAATTCTTCCCAATGACTAATATTAGTCTCACCTAATTTTTTTAATTTTAATTTTTTTAAAACTACCCTATCTAATTTTTCTTCCTTCATTAATCTTGGAACGTCATAAATTGTAGATGCATCAATTGATTGAATAACTGCATCATTGTTAACATTACAAAATAAAGCAATTTTTCTTCTTATTTTTTCTGAGATTTGATACTCAGTTCTGCAAATTAAAACATCTGGAAATACACCAGATTCCTGAAGAAGTTTAACGGAATGTTGAGTGGGTTTGGTTTTTAATTCACCAGCTGCAGATAAATATGGGATTAAAGTTAAGTGAATAACAATACAGTCATTAGGATTTTCCCAACAAATTTGACGAACAGACTCAATATACGGAAGAGACTCAATATCTCCAACAGTTCCACCTATTTCAGTAATAATTATGTCGTATTTCTGGGAAGTACCTAATAATTTAATTCTTTGTTTTATTTCATTTGTAATATGAGGAATCACCTGAACAGTTTTTCCAAGATATTCCCCTTTTCTTTCTTTTTTTATGACTGATTGATAGACTCTGCCAGTAGTTACATTATTAGCTTGAGTCATAGGTTGATCAATAAATCTTTCATAATGACCTAAATCTAGGTCAGTTTCAGCACCATCTTCTGTTACATAACATTCACCGTGTTCATATGGATTTAAAGTTCCTGGATCTACATTTAAATAAGGATCAAATTTTTGAATAGTAACCCTAAATTCTCTACTTTTTAGTAAGGTTGCTAGAGAAGCAGAAATAATTCCTTTTCCCAAAGATGAAGAAACTCCACCAGTAACAAAAATATATTTTGAAGGAGACATAAAATTAATTTAAATTATAAGAATAATTTTCGCTAAGGTAAAATAAATATTTCTAATCATATATTATTAAAATTGCCAATTTAAACTTAAAGTGGGTAAAATTGGAAATTGATCAATTCTTGAATCTGTCAATTGATTATAATAAAAAATATTATTTCTATCGTATAAATTGCTGATACTAAATACAGATTCTATAATATTATAATTACTAAACTTAAAGGTCTTTTTAATTGAAAAATCTAACCTATGGTAAGATGGCATTCTGCCTCTGTTAAAATTTGAATATAGTACTTCAATTTCATCATTTGATTGAGTAATATCTGTAGAAATACCATCAGAAAAATCAATATTTTCATAATAACCTTGTGTTTGAGTAAAAGGAAAACCAGAGCCAAAATTCCATCTTAAATCAATAGACCACGTTTTTTTTTCACCAAATAAATAAGAAGAAACTATATTAATATTATGCCTTCTATCATAGTGAGGATAATATTCTTCAAATGCATCTCTTCTTGTTACTTTACCAATTGAGTAAACAAACCAAATATTTATATCTTTTTGATTATTATAAGTAAATAATAAGTCTAATCCTCTTGCTAATCCAGTTTCAATAATAAAATCTTTTTTTAATTCATCAATAACATTCTCATTTGTAGAATTATCTTCATAAATCTTATTTCTATTTAGACTTATTAACTGATTAAAATGCTTTAAATATCCTTCAAAATTTAGTGACCAAAATTCATTAAAATCATACTCAAAACCAGAAATAATATGTCTTGATTTTTGTAGAAAAGTATTTCTATCATTATTCCCTAATGAACTGGGTAAGTTTGTAGTACTTGATATAAAGGCTCTAAATAAATTAACAACTTCTCTTCCAGTATTAATAGCAATTAAATTTTGGGAAAATAAACCAGCAGAAGATTTAATTCTTAAGTTTTCATTTAAATTAAATTTTAAACCTAATCTGGGTTCAAATGAAGATTCTCCTAGTGAAGTATATGAATGATACCTTAAGCTTGGTTCAAATAAAAATCTGGAACCAACTTTCTTATATTTTATATAACCTGCAAATTCAGTTGTATTATCCTGATGAGAAATCTTGATATTACTGGGATTTAAATAACTTAGAGAATTTCCAAAACCTAAAACTTCAACTCCATATTTAATTTGATTCTCACCTTTAAGAAAGTAAGTAAAATCAAGACCAGTATTAAAACCACTAATTGAACTTGTTCTGGGACTAACATCATTATTAAGCTGATTGGTAACATAATTTGAGTAGGCTAAATTACCTTCAATAAGCATAGTAGAACCAACTGGAATAATTACAAAATTCCCACCAAATCCTTTTGATTTCCAGCTATAGTCGATAAGTTGAGAATAATTTACATTATCTTGAAAATTAAAGCTAAATAAATTCAATTTACTTCCATTTGAACCCATAAAAGAAGCTTTTGCATATAGATCAATAAAATTATATGGCAATCCGTTATCTCCGATATAATTGTAAAAATATTCAGAAGTTTTATCAATATACGATAACTTAGATGAGACAATAAACGAATTTCTAGTTTTAGATTTATTGAATTTTAATGGCCCTTCAATTAGAAACTTTGATCCAAATGTACTTGAAGAAAATTTACCACTAATATTTTTTTTATTTCCATCTCTTGTTTTGATATCAATAACAGATGAAATTCTTCCTCCATATTCAGCATTAAAGCCACCCGTATATACATCAGCAGTTTTGATAATATCAGTATCAAATACTGAGAATAATCCTATTGAATGAAAGGCATTATAAATTATCATTCCATCCAATAAAACCATATTATGAATAGGTGCACCACCTCTTATATAGAGTTCCCCACCTTGATCTCCAGTAAAAACAACTCCAGGAAGAATTTGTAAGAATTGTGCAATATCAGGATCTCCACCAATAGACGGCAATTTACTTATTGATCTTGCAGTAAGCTTAACAACAGATGTATTTATATTACTTTTAGATTCTTGTTTAGCAGCAGATACTTGAATAGTATTTAATTCAATACTTGATTTTTTTAAAAAGTACTTTTTATCTAATATCTTATCTGATTCAATTTTTATTGAATCTTCAATTGGTTCAAATCCAATGTATGAAACTATTATTTTATATTGACCTACAGGGATTTTTGATAAATTAAAAAATCCATTAACGTCTGTGACAGCACCTAAATCAATCTTTTTAATTAAAATATTAGAAAACATTGCAGGCTCACCAGAAGATTCTTCATAAATAAAGCCTCTTAACGAACCATTTTGAGCTAAAATTTTAAAATGTATAATCAAGAAGAGTAAAACAAATAATTTTCTAACCATAGTCAATATTTAGTATACGAATATATAAATTAGAAATGTAATATAGAGTTAAATTAATATTAATATTTGTTATATTTAAGAAATAAATAAAGAAAAAATTATCAAAGAATATTTTGTTAGACAAAACTTTCAACTTAGTTAAAAATAATATAATTAATGAGAAATTTTCTCCACTATACCTAATTTCTGGAGAAGAAAATTATTTTATTGATTTACTCACTTCAAAATTTGAAAAATTATTTTTGTCAAAAAAAGATAAATATGAATTAATAATTTTTTATGGAAACGAATTGAACACTGGAGAATTAATTAATAATTGTAAAATTTTTCCTCTATTCTCAGAAAAAAAAATTTTTCTAATTAAAGAAGCACAAAATATTAAAAATTTTGATAATCTTAAATCATATTTTTTAAATCCTAATAACAATTCTATTGTTATTTTTAGTTACAAAAAGAAAATAGACAAGAGAAAAAAAATATTTTCTATCCTAAACAAAAATTGTGTGATTTATGAAAGCAAAAAAATTTATGACAATCAAGTATTTGATTTCGTATGTAAGTATGTTGAAGATAAAAAATATAAATACGAAATTACTGCTATTCAAATTATAATAGAAAATATTGGAAACAACTTAATTAAAATAGTTAATGAAATTGATAAATTATTTTTAAATATTAATCAATTTGATATGATTTCAAATGATTTAGTTTTTCAAAATATTGGAATTAGCAGAAAATACAATAATTTTGAACTCCAAAATGCTTTCATCAATAAGAATTTTAATAAAGCACTTAAAATAATTGAATATTTTGAATTAAATCCAAAAGAAACTCATATAAATTTGATTATCAGTATACTTTTTAATCTGTTCAGTAAATTGCTTATTTACCATGATATTAATTCAAATAAAGATGATTTTGTATCTAAAAAACTAAAAATCAATCCTTATTTTCTGAAAGACTACATCAAAGCTGCCAATAATTACAGTAAAGATAAAGTAATCAATTCAATTAGTAAACTAAAAATTGCCGATTTAATGTCAAAAGGAATTGAAAATAAATCAAAGTCCCAATTTGATATATTAAAAGAAATGTCATACTTAATAATATGTAAATAATTAAATTATGATTACAGATCAGAAACTTAATCTGCCACTCTATTCATTCAAATTTAAAACATCTAAAAATAAACAATATATTTTTGATGAAATAAGAAAAAAATTCGTATATCTTTCACCAGAGGAATGGGTTAGGCAAAATTTTTTAAAATATCTTGTAAATAATCGAAAATACCCTCCATCATTAATATCAATTGAAAAAAAAATAAAGGTATTAAAGACTTCCAAACGTTTTGATATAATGATACACAATCAAAATGGAAATCCGAATATTATGGTAGAATGCAAGTCATATAAATATAATATTAATCAAAATGCATTTGATCAAATATCAAGATATAATTTAAATTTAAATGTAAATCTCATCATAATAACTAACGGAATTTCACATTATTATATTAATATTGACTACGAGAAAAATAAATTTATATTTTTAGACAATATTCCTATTTTTAAATTATGAATAAATGCAAATAAATTAGAGTATATGTTATACTTTCTAGAACATTTTAACAAAAAAAACAAAAGTTGGGTAACTTTCATTCATGGTGCTGGAGGAAGTAGTTCAATCTGGTATAAACAAGTTAAAGAATTTTCAAAATCTTTTAATGTTCTTCTTATTGACTTAAGAGGACATGGTAAATCAAAAAATCATGTATACAATAGACTTAAATCATATACATTTGAAAAAATTAGCGATGATATAATTGAAGTTCTTGATTATCTAAAAATAAAAAAAACTCATTTTGTTGGAATTTCGCTGGGGACTATTTTAATTAGAGAAATATCTGAAAGATATCCAAATAGAAGTTTAAGTATGATAATGGGTGGTGCAATTATGAAATTAAATATTAGAAGTCAAATTTTAATGAATATTGGATTTTTACTCAGATCAATAATTCCTTACTTATTAGTCTACAAGTTCTTTGCATTAATTATAATGCCAAAAAAGACTCATAAAAGATCTAGAATACTTTTTATAAATGAAGCAAAAAAATTATATCAAAAAGAGTATAAAAGATGGTTTAGTCTTATATCTGAAATTAACCCATTGTTGAGACTTTTCAGAATTAGAGATACCGGAATCCCTACTCTCTACATCATGGGTTCTGAGGATTATATGTTCCTTCCTTCTATTAAAAAATTAGTTAAAAATCATAGTTCAGCTTTATTGAAAATTATACCAAAGTGCGGTCACGTAGTTAATGTTGAGAAACCAATCATATTCAATAAAGTTTCAATAAATTTTCTGGTTAATTTAGAAAAAAAAATTACTTAATTTTTTTAATTTCAAAATCCTCATATTTAATAATTTGAACGAATTGATTCCTGGCCCCATGTTCATAATTCCTAATATAATTAAAATCAAAATTATTACTTATCAAGTTCATAGGTTCAAGATAATTTAAATTAGATACACCACCATTTTCTATTAAATTAGATAAAAAATAGAAAGTCACATCAAACCCAGAATAAGCAAATCTAATTGAAGGAGATGACTTATAATTAGTAAAAAATTTTGATTCAAAATATTTAGTTAGTGTGTCATTATATGAAATCATCCCAGTATTAGGTATATGAACGTTTAAATTCATCAAATAATTATTATCTAAGTTTTCGAATAAATACCAATTAGAAAGTCCAAATACAGTTATTTTTGGGTCTCTAATTGCATTAAGTTTAGTTAGTATATCAGTTACAAAGTCAATTTCTTTTGATGAAACTATAACAGTATTTTGACAAATAGTATCTATTTCATGATGAATAGAATCAATTACGTTGGACTCTACAATAATTTCTTTAAAATATAAAGAATCAAAATTAAAGGATGAAACTAACCAATCTCTTAAATTAATATCATCATTTTTTCTTCTAATTAGTGTGATATTATTGTTTTTATAATGTTTAAAAATATATTCAGATAAAAAAGTAAGCTGTCTTTTTTGAGATGTCAAAGTTTGAAAGGTATTAGGTAAATCTTTCAATAAATCAGATTTAACTGAAAAAGGTGAAATTAATGGAATTTTTCTTCTATTTAATACTCTAGCTGCAACTTTAAAATTTGAGGAGTAGAAAGGTCCAATAACTAAATCAAAATCAAGAAATTTTTTATCAGAAACTATTTCAAATGTTTTTTTGGTACTATTTTCTGTGTCAAAAACATGAATATTAATATTTTTGTGAATTTTAGAAAGCGAGTCTATAGCTATTTTAGCTCCAGCATAAAAGTCTAAAGCATAAATAGATTTTTGATAAATTTCTGGAAATTCAGTAAAGTTAGATGATAATTTTAAGGAGTCATTTTGTTTAAAATATAAAGGGAGTAAAAAAGCTATATTATAAGAATCTTTCTTTTTAAAATTTTTACCATTTTTTTTAAAATTATATTCATTATAACTGTCTTTAATTTCCTCAGTTACAAAGCTCAGCTCATCAAGTTTTGGTATTTTTATATATTTTCCGGCTCTAAATCCCTCATTAAGTTGTGGATTTAATTTTAATAAGTCCTCTTGGGATACACCAAATTTATTTTTGATCGAGTAAAAAGATTCTAATGGTCTGACCCTATGCATGGAATAAACAACAGTATCAATATTTTCATATTGTATAGGAATAACCAGGTTCATACCTTGTCTTAAACCTGAATTGCATTCAGGATTAATATCAATTAATTTTTTAATTGATATATTATATTTTTTTGATAAACTGTAAAGTGTTTCATTTTTACTTACTACATGTAATTTTTGAGCATTTAATGTAATACCAAAAATTAACAAAGAAAATGAAAATAAAAAAGATCGCATTTTAAGTTTTAGTTTTATTTAATCGAGTTTAATTACTAATTAAAAAAATAATCAATACCAAAATTTAAATTTCTTTTTAAAATTGGATTTTCCTGCCAAATTAATATATTTTTGTTTAATATATTATTTAGTTCTAAATAAAATATCAACTTTTGACTTTTATTAAAACTTACTCTTGAATTTATGTTTAAAATTCCATCTAGTTGATCCCAATTATTTTTGGAATCAAAATAATTAACTAATATATCTCTTTTTGACAAATAAGTTGAATTGGTACTTAAATAGAACTTATCAAAAATTTCATAGTTGATAAAAAATCCAAATTCATACTTTGGTACATAAGATACTCTTTTCATTAATCTTATGTCTGAAATAAATAGTATTTGAAGTTTCTCATCAACATTATAATCTAATTCACTTCTGATATTCATCCAATTAAGTTTAGTGTAATTAAAATCGGTATTAAAATTTGTTGAACTGTAATTGTGAACAAAAAAAAGATAATTATTATGAAAATTAGCTTGTGTTGAGATATTATAAGTTAAATTTTCGATGAAAACTCCTTGTAAACCAAATCTAAAATTATAAACATTATTTAGCTTCAAATTAGTTAGTGAATTTAATTTCTCATAATTATAAGGATTAATAATAAATATATCTGAGAAATTATATAATTGCCTTTCACCCTCTATATTTAAATAAGCATACAAATTATTTTCTAAAACTTCATAGGTAAGATTCAAAAATGGGAATAATTTTAAAGAATTTAGATAATTTAGACTTATACCATATGTAATTTTAGTATTTGAACTTACAATTTTAGATTTAAAATTAGATGTTAAATTAGTAAAATCTTTGTTATTACTTTTCTGAAAAGATATATTAGAATCAAAATAAATATTTTGATCATAAATTTTAAAATTAATTTTAGAGATTTCAAAGTTGAAATTATATTCTTTTACGTTATTGTAGTGATTGAAATAATATGAATTGAATTTTAAACTCAATGGTTTATTTTTTAAAGATTTATAAATGTTTATCCCTGAATTAAAAGTTATTTTTTTATTGTCAATAATCTTATTTTCATGATTAAATCTATATATGTCTTTGATAAATAAATTTGAATAAAAATCATTTTCTATATTTTTTTTCAAATAAGTTGTCCCGATTAAAAAATTACTAAACTTATTCGATTTATCATTCATAATTAATGCATTTTTAAAATCAATTATATAATCAAAATAGGAGTTTGATTTAGTATTATTTTGATAATTTAGAGAAAAATTTGAATTCACAAAATTACCAATTCTAATAGATGCAACATTTTCAAGATTTTCTATTTTTTCAATATTTAAATTAGTTTCAAATGTATTTTCTTCAAAAATAACATCTTGATTAACATAAAAATTTTTTGTTATTATATCATAAATAAAATTTGTGTCAATTTTAGTTGAATCAATAAAAAGAGGTTGGAAGTTAATTTTATTTGCATATGAAATAATTGGATTGAAATTTTTAATAATATCAATTTCATAATTTTTAAAATCTTGACTGTATAGGAAAGTTGATTGGAATAAAATTAGTACCAAAGTAATATTTTTTCTCATTGACTTAAAATTATAAAGAATCATTTTGAATTTCTTTTTTATTAATATTAAAATTATTTTGATCAATTATTAATTTAACTTCATTAATTATTTCTAATTCATTTGAAGTTTCTAAAATCTGATTTAAAATATATTCTGATTGAAATAAATCTTTTTCAGATAAATAATTTTTAGATAAAACAATAAGTGACTTAGAAAGCCAATATTTGTAATTTGGGAGTAATTTTGACTGATCAAAAATAATTTCTTTAGACTTTGAAATATTTTTTTCTAGGTAACTAAATAGTGACAGATGATACATTGCTTCAGCTTTCATTTCTCCCTGAGATTTTTGATTTAATAATTCATATATTTTTTTGGATGATTTAAAATCATTAATTAAATAATAGGCTCTAGCAATTTTTAAATTCAATTGTTGATTTAATTGTTCGTCAATTTTACCTGAGTTTATTAATTCTTTTGACTCTTGTATAACTTTTTCAAAATTATTAAGTAATTCGTAACAATTGATTAAACCCTTCTTAGCCTCAATTTGCTCATTTACTGATGATGAAAGTGAATCCATTACTAAGAAATTTTTAATAGACTTTTCATATTCTTTTTTATTAAAAAACTCAATAGCTAATTGATGATGAGAATATAGCAAATAAGAATTATTTTTAGATTGACTAAGTATTTCTAGAGATTCAACTGCTTTATCTATACTATCAATAATTTTAGAAGATTTTGATAAATAATAATGTGCTGATAAAGAAAAAAGTCCTTGAGGAAAATTAATAATATAATGGTTTAGTTTTTTGAAGGCAATATCATAATTACCCTTTAAATATTGTAATTCAGCAGATTCAAAAGATAATGAATCAATAGAATTATTTGATATGTCATAGAAATCTAATTTTTCTACCCATTTAAAAAAATTATTAATTTCACCAATTTCTATATAAGCTCTTTTTGCATTATTAACTGCTTCTGTGGCAATTCTTTTTGAAGGAAATTCATTTACTATTTCTTTAAATAACTCTATTGACTTATTATTATTATTATTATTATAAAAAACTAGAGCTAATTTCATTTTAGCCTCGTAAAATATGCTACTACCAGAAAAATTACTAATAATCTTTTTAAAATATTTTATAGAATTTAAATTATCTTTAAGATGAAAAAATGATTCGCCAATTTTAAATAAAACTTTATCTAAATATCTTGAATCACTAAATTTTATTTCAAAATCTTTAAAATTACTTATCACTAAATTATAATCTTCGACCAAATACTGGCATAATCCAACTTGATATAAACAATAATCTGAATTAATTAAATTTAAATTATATGATTGCATATAATTTTCAATGGATGCATCATAATTTTTTAATATAAAATTTATATCACCAATTCTAGTATACGAGTCGCTAATTAAACTCTTATCCTTTGAAATAGAAACGTATAATTTAAAATATTTTATTGATTCTTTATAATCTTTAAGTTTCAATTTTGAATACCCCATATTATAGATAGATAATTTATATTCATCTGAATAAAAATTTAAAGTATTATTTCTGTAAATTTTAAAATTTTGGAATGCTTCTTCATAATCACCTATTCTATAAAATGCTTCAGCTTTCCAATATGTTGAAAAAGAATAAAAATCATTATCAATATCATACTCTAAAGACATATTGAAATATTTAATCGATTCATCATATTTTTGATCATTAAAAAGTTGAATTCCTCTAAAGTATGCGATTCTCTGATATTTAATTTTATTTTTTAAATTATTATTGTTATGCAGATCAATAATCTTTAGCGCATTTTCATAATCTTTATTATCTAAAGAAATATCAATCAAAAGATCATATGCTTCATTTATATATTCTGAATTTGGAAAACTAAAAATAAAGTCCTCTAGAATTTTAGATGAATTTTCAAAATGATTTCCAATTTCATAAGAAATTTTAGCATAGTTAAAATATGAAAGTTCTTTTATTGTACTATCATAATTAAAACTTGAGGAAGATTCGAATGCATTTTTAGCTGATTCTTTATCTCCCAATTTGAGATAACAATTAGCTAAATAATAATTAGTGTTTTGATCCAAGCTATCACTAGTATTGACTACTTTATTGAATAAAACTAATGCATTTTCATATTTTGATAATTCATAATAATTTCTTCCCAATAAATAGTTACCAATAGGATCTAATTTCCCTTTATTTTTGATATAATTGTCAAAATAATCAATGGATTTATTAAATTTCTTAAGATAATGGTAGGCTTCTCCCATTAATTTATTTATTTCAATATTTTGATTTTTATTAATATATTTTGATTCGATAAAAATCATTTTTTCATATTCTTTTTGATAACAAAGTATATCCAAAATTGGAAAAATTAAAGTATTAATATTCCATTCTATATCAATTAACTGCAACAAATATTTTTTAGCTGATGAAAGATTTCCAATTTGATATGATATTATTGCAAACATATATTTTGAAAAATTTTGATAATCAGAATCAATATCTAATAATTCATAAAATAATTTTAATGACTCATCATATTTACCTAATTTATATTTTGAAAAAGCATTATTAAATTTCAAACTATGTATATTTTGAATAGTTAATTTATCTAACAAAATATCATCATAAATTTCTGAGGACTCAGAATAATTTTTTTCATAAAAAAAAAGATCTCCGAGATTTATTTTTGCATTATTCAATAATGGGAAGCTTGAATTTTCTTCGATAAAATTTATTAATCGTAATTTATTATCTGATTCATTTTGTTTAATGTTTGAGAGTATATTATAATATTCAGTGTATGAATAATATAAGCAATTATTATTTTTTAAACTATTTTTTAAATTTTTAAAGCCTAACTCAGACTTAAAAAAAGATTTTTTTTGAAATTCAAATATAGCATCATCAAACTTAAAAACATTATCATTTAAATTTTGAGAAAAAGATATTTTTGAAATTAAAATTATTATAAATAAAATTCTCATAAAATAATTTTATTAAAAATAAAAAAACTTATAACTTAAATTTTTAATGATAAATTAACTTATTAACCATATATAGTTAATTTAAATCTTTTACTTTAAAAGAATATTAAACATATAGATTAAATATGGATTTAAATTGTTACGAATATATTATTTTGATTATATCAGGTATATTTGCTGGTTATATTAATATTTTAGCTGGTAATGGATCTATATTTACTCTTGGTTCGCAGATTTTACTTGGAATTCCTATAAATATAGCTAATGGTACTAATAGAGTTGGAACAGTAATTCAATGCTTTGTGGGTATTTATCACATGAAAAAACATAATAAATTTAAAAATTTGCTCAAAAAAAGTTTATTTTATGCTATTCCTACTTTAATTGGAGGAATTATTGGAGCAAAAATTGCTACAGAAATTGAGACAAAATATTTTGAAAAAATAGTATGTTTTATAATGATAATTTTGCTGATTGTTATCTTAACTAAACCTAAAATTTGGTTAAGAGTAGAATCGTCAGAAAAAAAAAATAATAATCTTTTGAATCTTTTTATTTTTTTTATTGCTGGTATTCATACGGGCTTTATTCAAATTGGTATGGGAATATTATTAATATCGAACCTGGTTATAGTAAATAAATATAATTTAACTGAAAGCAATATCATTAAAATTTTAATTACAACTTTTTTATTAATTCCAATAACTATATATTATGCAATAAATAAACAAATAGTTTATTTACCAGCACTATTTTTATCTTTTGGTCAGGGAATTGGATCTTGGGTGGCTTCAAAATATGCATTTGAAAATTCTAAAAAACAAAATATTTGGATAAGGCGAATTTTAATAATCATGATTTTATTAACTATTTTAGAAATATTTAAATTTATGTAAATGGAAAAATTTTGGTATGAAAATTGGTTTGACTCAAAGTATTATGAAATTTTATATGAGAAAAGAAATTATTTGGAAGCTAAAATATTTATACATAATATTTGTAACCATCTTAATATTAAGTTGAACTCCAAAATTTTAGATATTGGTTGTGGAAAAGGTAGGCATTGTTTTATTTTATCTAAAAAAGGATTAAAAGTTGATGGAATTGATCTTTCATCAAGAAATATTAATTATGCAAAAAATAAAGAACATAAAAATTGTAATTTTTATGTTCACAATATGATAAATTCATTTAAAAACATGGAATATGACTATGTATTTAATATTTTCACAAGTTTTGGTTATTTCAAAACATATCAAGATAATGAAAAAGTATTTACATCATGTGTAAATAACTTAAAAGATGATGGAATATTTGTACTAGATTTTCTTAATCTTGAATATATAATCAAAAATTTAATTAAATCTGAAACAAAAAAAGTAAGCAAAATTGAGTTTGATATTAAGAGAGAAATAACAAAAAATCAAATTATTAAATACATAAATATTAGAGATTATGATAAGGTTTTTAATTACAAAGAAGAGGTTTTTAAATTAAGTCTTAAAGACTTTAAAGAAATGGCGAACAGACAGGGACTCAAAATAGATAATATATTTGGAGATTATAAATTAAACAAATTTAAACCTACAGAATCTGAAAGGCTTATCTTAATAATGAAGAAA
>MDTB01169797.1_pt1 | contig 18381 bp, 16 predicted proteins | sample 811161 | NCBI WGS metagenome assembly MDTB01 (sample SAMN05326650, study PRJNA326480) | marine metagenome | isolation source: seawater | place: Mediterranean Sea | collected 2009
CTCTATCCCTACGGCACCCATCACCAGTAAAATATTTACCATCAAATTGTGAAAAATAAGTATCTATAAATCTTTGATGATCTCCATAAACAGTTCTCATCTGTCCAGGCCATGATTGTGCTATGCAGAGTCTTCCTTCACACTCACCTTTTAAAATATTCCCCTTTTCATCAACTATAACTGGTTTTATTCCATAGAAAGGCTTAGTAGCAGATCCTGGTTTTAAGCTTATAGCTCCTGTTTGTGGGCTGATTAATATTCCTCCAGTTTCAGTTTGCCACCAAGTATCGACAATTGGACAATTACCTTTACCAACTAAATGATAATACCACTTCCATTCAGGTTCTTTTATTGGTTCTCCTACTGTTCCTAAAAGTTTTAAAGATGATAAATCTCTGCTTACCACCCAATTATCTCCTTCTTTCATCAATGCTCTGAGAGCAGTTGGAGCGGTATAGAATTGATTCACTTTGTGTTTATCAACTACATCCCAAAAACGACCAAAGTCAGGATAATTCGGAACTCCTTCAAACATCAAAGTTGTAGCTCTATTGCATAAGGGGCCATAAACAATATAGGAATGACCTGTAATCCAACCTAAATCTGCTGTGCACCAATATATATCTCCAGGTCTATAATCAAAAATTAACTCATGTGTAAGGGATACGTAAGTTAAATAACCACCTGTTGTATGGAGAACGCCTTTAGGTTTACCTGTGGAACCAGATGTGTACAAGATAAACAATGGGTCTTCTGCATCCATCACCTCTGGTTTACATTCAAACTGGACTCCTGATATGGCCTCGTGCCACCAAATATCACGATGCGCATCCATTGCAACAGGTTCACCTGTTCTTCGAACAACTATTACTTGTTCAATGGATGGAGTATCACATACAGCACTATCTGCATTTGATTTCATATTTATATTCTGCTTTTTCCCTCTAACACCAGTATCCTGTGTAACAAGAATTTTACACTTAGAATCATTTATACGATCTCTTAATGATTCACTTGAGAAAGCTCCAAACACAACAGAATGCACTGCGCCAATACGTGCGCATGCTAATAATGCAATTGCCAACTCAGGAATCATTTGCATATACAAACATACTCTATCTCCTTTTTTCACACCTAAATCTTTAAGTGCATTTGAAAACTGGCAAACCTCTTTAAGTAATTCATTATATGTAAATTTTCTAGATTGATTTGGATTATTTCCCTCCCATATTATTGCAATATCTTCACCATAACCATTTTCTATATGCCTATCTATACAATTATAGGATGCATTTAGTTTTCCACCTTTAAACCATTCTATGCTACCATTAATAAAATCGTGATCACTAACGGTATTCCATGATTCATACCAAGTTATCCTTTTTGCTTGCTCTTGCCAAAATTCATTAGGCTTATTGATTGATTTTTCATACATGGTCTTATATTTTTCCATTGTAGATATATATGCGGTAGATGAAAACTGAGAATTAGGAACAAATGATTGTTTCATAGAAACACCTTATTGGGATTTATTATGCGAAATTTTTTCATAGGTTCCATCCTCTAATTTCTTTACTGATACAAAAGTAAAGTTTGCTGTACATGCTAGCAACCTTTCAACATTTTTTGTTTCTTTAAATGCATCAATTTGTATATTAATAGAGGTTTTACCAGTCGCTCTAATTTTAGCTTCAAAATTCAACCAGTCTCCAACATGAACGGGCTCCCTGAATTCAATAGCATCGATAGCTCTTGTAAGTGCCGCATCTGCTGGGGTTTCTTTTAGAAATCTATGTACTGCTTTTGCAGCAGCAATATCCATCCATGAGACCATTTGTCCTCCAAATAATGTCCCTAATACATTTGCATCCTGAGGCATCACAAGCTGAGAGTATTTAATTATAGAAGCATGCATTGAAAAATTAATTAATATCTAAAAATATTTTTATATCGATTATTGGAAAAACCCCGTTGAAAAACCCTCGGAAAAAATTATTTTTCCTGAAGAGCACGCCACATCAACGGGGCCTAATCCACACAGAAGTTAATTCACAAAATATTTTTAAATCAATAAATTTTGATAATTAATTTTTTCCAAATTCATGTGCAATTTTTTCACCAGCCTCAAAATCAACTTTTCTTAAAAGCATTGCACCTAGAATAAACAATATTAGAATTGATAAAATACCTGACCGAACATTGCCTGTCGCAAGCGTTATCCAACCTATTAATACGGGCCCAATAACTGCCGCAAACTTTCCTAACATATTGTAAAAACCAAAAAATTCTGCTTCTTTATTCTTAGGGATTAGTCTAGTGTATAAACTTCTGCTAAGTGCTTGTATGCCACCCTGAAAACAACCAATAAGAATTGCTAGTAAATAAAAATGGATTCTATCAGTCATAAAATATGCTAATAGAGTTGCCACTCCATAAAAACCAATCGCAAAAAGAACAGCATTCTTAATACCAATCTTCGTTCCAAACCAATTATATAATATTGCCGCAGGAAATCCGATAAACTGAACCATTAGAATTGCTATTATAAGGTCACTTGATGCAAAACCCATTGAAGAACCCACTTTTACTGCCATTCTAATAATTGTAGCAACACCATCTTCGTATAACCAATATGCTAAAAGAAAGGTTCCTATTATTTTCATTTTTCGAATTTGATTATAAGTCTTCTTAAGTTGCGAAAATCCACTAAATATTGCTTTATGTAGTGGGAGTGTAGTTTCATTTTTTGGTTCAGGTATAAATAAAATTACAGGCAAAGTAAAAATAGACCACCATATCGCAACAGATACAAATGATAGTCTAATAGCAGTTGAAGAATCGATTATTCCAAACCATTCAGGATGTAAATACATTAAAACATTGATGAAAAATAAAATACCTCCACCAAGATATCCCAATGAATATCCTAAAGATGATACATAATCTACTTTATCCCGAGGAGATATTGATGGCAATAGAGAATCATAGAAAATATTCCCAGCCATGAATCCTATAGTAGCAATCACATAAAGAAATACTGCGCCTTTCCATTCACCTTGTTGCACAAACCACAATCCTCCTGTCATCAAAGCACCTAGGAACGCAAATGTAATTAGTAATTTTTTTCTAGCAGAGCCCCTATCTGCTATTGCGCCTAGTATTGGAGATAATAATGCAATTATAATTGAAGAAATAGAATTTGCAATCCCTAGCTGATAAGTACTTTCTATAACATTATTGGGATTCGACCAGTATTTTTCAAAAAAAAGGGGGAAAAAACCAGCCATTACAGTCGTTGCATATGCTGAATTTGCCCAATCATAAATTGCCCATGATAATATTTTTTTTCTTTCCTGTAATTTCATATTACCATCCTTGGAAATATGTTTTAATTCCTGCATAGAATTTCCAACCTGCATAGGAATTATGTGAATTTAGTGTCCCAATCATCCCTCCATAGAAATCAAATGGCCATGGACCAAGTCGGTATTTTGAATAGGAATTTAGTAACCAAATTTCTAGCTTAAGATCTACTATAGTATAAGACGGCGAATTTCCAGAGTATGTTTCCATCCATTTATCCCATTCTTTACTATTAGATATATAATTATCATTACTCTTGTATTTAGTAAGTATTTCAGAAAGTATATTAAATCTGTTTCTAACAATTTCTATTTCCATTCCTGTATTAAGACTTAAACCAGCTCCCATATTATATTTATAAGTATTTCCAATAATATTTAATATAGTATCTGGATGTGTATGCCCACCAGAGAATAAGGATACAGGTGTATTAAGTGTAGTAGAAGTACTAAAATCAAATTTTGACTGAAAGTAGACTCTTTTAATTGGCAATAAATCTATATTCTTATTTGCATAAATTCCAAAAGATAATCGAGTGGCTCCTGATCCTATTTTTGATTCTTTAAATTGTTTCTGTCTTATTTTCAAAAATTGTGTTATAGTTTGTGCATATGGAAGTATTAAAAAAAACTGCCCATATATCACGTTTTCTGTATTATCAATAGCCCATGAAGGGTTTCCATACAATAATGCAGTGATACCAATTTTAATATCTCCAATTCCTGATCCATTTTTTTTATTGGGATAATAATAATCTACTAAATCATCCATTGAAACAGAATCTTGATTAATTTCAGGTGGTATAAAACGATTGTTTATCAAAAGATTATTAATAGGGTCGTTTTGAGAATGAAAAGCCCAATTAACAGAATATTTTCCGGTATCTGAATAAAATAAATTAAATATTTGCCTTAATGTATCTTTGAGTCCCCTTCGCTCAAGATTAGAAAATTCGTTCGAATTAATAAATTTATTTAGTGAATCTTTTGCATTGGCATGATAATCTAATAATTGTTGAATACCCTCTATCTTATTTATAGAATAATTGGTAATGGTATGTACAATATCATAAGAATCGATTAGTGGTACTGAAACTTTTAGTGTTATTTCATCCGTTAGACCATATTCTATCATAAAAACATTAGATAGAATTTTCTTTTCTCTATTTTCAGAAAAGAATCCATATGGAGGTATAACACCTGATGTATCAAAATTTTGTGATACAAACAAGGGTAAGTTAAAACCATAATTTTCATTGAAATTTTTAAGCCATTTTTCTATGGTTGTAGATGAATCAATATATGTAGCTCCATTATAGTATAAATCATAATCTGAGGAAAAACGCATGGAGTCATTATGGGTTCCATAATCAAAATAGTTTTTACCTATATGATCTAATGAGAACTTATTATCACTTAAATTCCAATTTGAATTAGAAAGAGATTTAAATACAGAAATACGAAAAACATTATTAGGGACTGTTGGCAATGCTTGTCCAAATAATATTCCTATAAAAAAAAATAATAGAATTATTTTCATTTGTAGATTAAAAAGGATTTTCGGAATTCAGAAAACTTGTATACATCTTTTGCCCAAGTAGCAGGTAAAAAATCAATCGGTTTATTTTGCGCTGCAAATACTCTAAGTTCATTAGTCCCGTAGAGTCTGTCAATATAACCATTTTCCTCCCACTGGAATTCACGAGGATGCAACCTTTGAATTAGTAACATTAATGAAGTAATAGTTTTGAGTGGGTTGAATTCATTTATATCATCAATTATTAACTCAATTCCACTACATGATTTACCATCATATTTTGGGATTACATTATTATAAATAGATCCATATGGCCTAAACTTAATTTCTTTAAATTTTACTCCAGGTAATTTACAATCATCTAACTTTTTTAATAAAAATGAAGTTCCTAGCCAAGGAGAACCAACAACCATATATGGTAAATTTGTACCAAAACCAATATTCATATTGCTTCCTCTAAAAAGATCCATTCCCAGATAAGTTAATAACTTAATCTGATTGTCGATAAATGGTTTCGGGTTACGCCAAGTCAGTTTAGTATCATCAAACCACATATTTCTTTCCCAATTAGCCATAGGAACTATATCTAGTTCAATTCTTTTGGAATCGTGTGCCCATCCCATTTCATTGATAATTAATGCCATTTCTCCAATTGTAAGCCCATGACGTATTGGAAATAAATGATAAGATTCAAAAGATTGAAATTCTACTCTTGGAATCGGTCCATCAATTATATCACCTCTTATAGGATTAGGTCGATCTAATATCATTACTGGAATTTTGTGATCTGATGATGACTCAAAAACTTTGGAGAGTGTAGAAATATATGTTGAATATCTACTTCCAGTATCTTGAAAATCAACTAGGATCAAATCAATTTTCTCCATCACCCAATGAGGAGGATAGATATACGTATTGAAAAGATCTATTATAGGCGCATTATGTATAGGATCAATATTATCTCTACCAATTAATTTTGAACGATTATCTTCTATCTCCCATAAACCATGTTCAAATGAAAATATAAAAGACACCTTAACATCTTTAACATTTTTAATAATATCTAATATATGTTCCCCATTTTTATTAATTGCAGTTTGATTAGTAAGAATAGCAATTGATTTATTTTTTAATGGTGAAAAATCCATTTGCTGAAGTATATCTAGTCCTGAATAAACTTGCTTAAAAAATGATAAATCAGGAACGGATACAATATTAGAATACTTGTATGCAGATTTTATTGAATCCTGTCCAAATAAATGAACTGAGATATTCAAAAGAAATAAAAATAAGGAAATGATTCTGTACATACTATTACCCTAAAATTAACCGAACATTATGAAATCAAAAAAGGAAACTATAAATTAATTAGACCTGTTGATTTTAAATAAATTCTGTGCCACATTTAACGTACTTATGAGTAATACAAATAATAATAATAGCGGTGGTTTTGCAAAAACCACCGATTTTAAGTGGTTTGGAATTGGTTTATTAATTTTTGTTTTAATTGGTCTTTTATTACCTACTCCTGAATCAATGACACTAAAGGCTAAGGAACTTTTTGGTAATGAAGATGTAATATTAAAAGCAAAACATATCCAATTGACTATAGCCTTACTGGCAACGTGTGTGGTTTTCTTTGCGACAGAAGCAGTTCCAATGCCGGCAGTTGCACTCTTAATTGGATTAGTTCAGTTATTTTTTGGTATCACACCTCCTAAAGATATTGCACTTACTTACTCACATGATGCAGTATGGTTTATTGCTGGATCTTTAGCACTTGGTGCGACACTTGTAAAATATGGACTTGACAAACGAGTTGGAATGCTAGTAGTCAATTTAGCAGGTACCAAAACAAGATCTATTGTTATTGGTATTCTTCTGGGTACAGCTATTCCAACTGCCTTCGTTGGTGAGCATGCAGTAGCAGCAATGTATGTACCGATTGCATTAGCACTTTATACATTGACAAATAAAAGTACTCCATCCCCGCGCCTAGGTACACTATTGATGGTCACTATAGCTGTTGGGTGTATGATCGGAGGTCCAATGAGTCCAACAGGAGGTGCACGTAATGCCCTTATGATTGGATTCCTTTCTGATTATGGTGTTGATGTTTCTTTTATGCAATGGATATCCATGGGAGTTATGTATACTATTGTCATGTCAATTGTTATGGCATTTTTACTACCACTATTATTTAAACCTGAGGTTGATGATCTTAGTGAAGCGGTTGGTTTATTAAAACAAGATTTACAAAAGCATGGTGCAATGACCAATCAGCAAAAGTTAGTTGCAGCTATCATGGCTTTAGTTGTTTTTCTCTGGATTACTGATAAATCATTGGTTAGTGATTTGTTTGGATTTTCTTTAGGTCTTGGTGGCATAGCCGTAACGGGTGCTGTTTTATATATGCTTTTTGGTCTAACATCATGGAAAGACTATGAAGATAAAGTAAGCTGGGGAGTAATTGTTCTTTATGCTGGATGTATTAGTCTAGGCAGCGTTTTTAAAGTAACGGGTGCCTCGAGTTGGTTTGCAGATCAAATTATGATGATAGTTGCTCCCTTAGGATTAAACTCTGGTGTCGGTTTAGTAATACTGATGTGTGTAATCGGAGCTGTATTAACAAACTTAATGAGCGCAGGGGCAACCGTTGCAGTTATTGGTCCGGTAGTTCTTGATATGGCAATAAGTTCAGGAACCAATCCTGTACTAGTTGGTGTTGGTCTTGCTATTGCAACATCAATGGCATATTGGCTAGTTATAGGAACACCTGCTAGTTCAATCGTCTACGCGAGTGGTCAATTACAATCAAAAGATTTTATCCGCATGGCAACATTAGGTTGGCCAGCGGCACTGTTGGCACTATCAGCAATTATTATTTTGTGGTGGGTTAACATATTGGGAATCAATCCAAATGGTGTGGGATTTTAAAGGAGATAATAATGGATATTAATACAATTGTTTTAATCGTTATATTAATTATTATGGTCTATGCTTTAACAGAGCATTGGAAAGAAAAAAATTATACAGCTGAAGAGGATAGACAAAAAAATATTGCTGAGAAAGAAGAAATATCAAAAGAAGAAATGGCAACATATGGTCAAGTACAAGAACGAAAAAACCAACTTTTAGATGTTATTCAAAGTAATTTATCTGATCACCCTCAAGAATCAAATCAATTAAAAGAAATAATCGAAGATTGGGCTGAATTAAAGATTGAAGCTTTCCAAAATAGACGTTCCTGGGTAAGGGCAGCCCCTACAGAAAAATTAGAAACTTAATTAAAATATAGTTTCTTAATTACCATTGTAACTAAAAATTATCATACATCTAATATTTTATACTTAAAAAGTTTTTTACAAACTTGTATGAAAATTAAGATAATTGCTGTAGGAAAAATAAAAGAGAATATCTACAGTGAAAAGATTTCTGAATACATTAAATGGATAAGTAAAGATATTAAAATTGAATTAGTTGCACTAAAAAATTATAAAGAAACTAAACTAAACCACAGATTGACATCGTATATTAGAAAAAGTAACTATAATATATTTATGTCAGATGGTGGAAAAAAAAATACATCAATTCAATTTTCCAATTTTATTTTCAATCAAAATAAAGATTTAATCTTCTTTATTGGTGGTCCAAATGGCCATTCTGAAAAACTATTAAACCATGCTGACAAAATATTATCTCTTTCTAAGATGACATTTCCTCATGAAATGGCACTACTTATTCTTACTGAACAACTCTACAGAGCAATTTCAATAAAAAAAAGAACTAAATATCATAGATATTAAGATTTTATACAATTATCCGTTCTGTTCTACCCTGAATTCCGGTTAGCAAAACATATGTTGTTGTCTTAATTTTTTCTGCAATTAACTCAACCGATAAATGATTTTCATCTTTCCTTCCAAAAATCAATACTTCATCATCTAAATTAGGTTTAGTATCACCAAAATCTACCATAAACTGATCCATGCATATTCTTCCTGCAATTCTAAAATAATTACCCTTATAACTTATATATCCCTGTTCATACCATGCTCTAGGTAACCCATCTGCAAAGCCTGTTTGAAGCACACCAATATTAGTCGCCTTTTTTGTTTTATATATTCCACCATAACTGATTTGAGTATTTTCAGATACTCTACGAATATTTATAATTGGACTACAAAAACTCATTACAGGTTCTACATTAATTTTCATTGTTACTTCATCTGATGGCGAAACACCATAAGCTAAAATTCCAACACGAACTGTATTATATAATGAATCTGATAGATTTAATATTGAACCACTATTAGAACAATGTATATATTTAAACAGCAAGCCTTTTTTTTCACCACTACTTATGATTTTATTAAATAATTTTATTTGGTTATTTGCATAAGATAAATCACCCTCATCGGCAGTTGCAAAATGTGAGTATATGCCCTTAACTGGAAGGAATGGATGTTTGAGTAAATAATTGAATACATCTTTATAATCTTTATAATCAAATCCCAATCGTGTCATACCGGTATCAAATTTCAAATGAAAATCAGGACAAATATTTTTTTCTTTATATAAACTATTTAGCAATAATAAGTCATCGATATGTGATACATTAACCCATAAGTTGTTCTCATACGCAACCTCAATCCATTCCTTATGTATTCTAGAAAAAATAAATATAGGTTTTTTAATTCCATCATTTCTTAAGCTAATTGCTTCATCAATTGTAAAAACACAAAATATAATATTACTTTCACCTGATAGATTTTTCGCAATATTTAATCCCCCATGTCCATAGCCATTTGCTTTTACAACAAGCATTAAATTTCTATTACCTATTGTTTTTTTAATATTATTTATATTTTTTTTTAATCGATTAATATGGATATATGCTTTAGGACCAATCATGTTAAGAAGCATAAACTTTAATAAGTTCTTTTTTCAATTCATCTAATGATTGATAAACATTTGTCGAACAAGAAGATATCCATGCACTCAAGTCATCAAAATCTAACTTATTAACTAAATAAATTGGTTTTCCCATCCAATATGCAACCGTAACCTCACCATGTGTTCCCCCTCCTTTTAAAACACTACTATCCCATAAGACAATTAAATAATCTGCTTTATTTATAACCGCATCCAAATCTTGATTTATTAATTTTCTAATAAAATGTTTAAATTGCTTCGGTTTATTTGTTTTCCAATTTCTATAATTTTTTGCATTATTAATATTAATGAGGTTTTTGGTTTCTTTAACTGGGTCGATTACATCATGATTTAATTTTTTCTTTAACCAGATACCCATATCTATTCTCCAATCAGATCCGTAATTGGGAGCATTTTCCATTCCACCTGATAAATATGCTATCATTGTTGTAATTTTTTCTTTAGTATATAACCATTAAATAATAACCAAAAATAATTTAGTAAGATTATTAAAATAAGATTAATAAAATCCATTAACCCCGTAGAATTAAACTTATTATATATCTGGAATGGTATAGAAAATGGAGACCATTTTAATATTGATTCAACTGATAGTGGGAAAAAAGAAAATTCTATAAGGAAACCATTACCAAATAAAATAAAAATAAATATCATAAATGAAACAAGAAGCATAGTTGTAATTGTGTCTATAGAAAGCGCAATTGTGATATATAAATTCCCTAGCAATAATAAATAAATAAATAAGCAAAAAAATAATACCATTATACTTGGTAAACTGATTGATAGATGTGTAAAAAAACAATAAATACCAACACTCAACAGAACCATCACAAATGACTCTATTGCAGAAACCACTAAGCTAGAAAAAACAATCATTGATTTAGAATATGGTGTTAAAGATATATTAATTAAAACTTTACGATTGATACGCAATTCAAAATATTCTCTATATAATAAAGGAAATAAGCTTAATGAGCCAATAATAAACATTAAACCTGGGAATACCCATATATCATATGGTATTTCTGATAAACTAACTCTAATAATTTTTTTTAGAGGAAGACTGATTATAACAATAGTAAATATAGGAACGACAAAAAAAAGGAATATTCCAGAAATCTTGCGATTCTTCCATAACCATAATCGCTTATAAATCATAGCAGAAATCATTCTAAATCTCTTCCTGAAAATTCTGAATCTAATAAATCACTCAATCCTAGTTTTCTTACATCTAAGTCAAACATTATTTTATCAGATGCTTTTTTTATAACATCAAAAAATACTGTTCTAGTTCTACCATAAAATTGGAATGTATTGTCTAACCGATTTGGAGAAACAATTGTTGCGATACTTTTTAATGAATTATATAACTCATCAGTTAAATTTTCAAATTCAACCTGGAATTGATGATAATCAATTGTGCTCTCAAGAAGTTTATCTAAATGGCCATCCATTATAATTTTTCCTTCATGAAATACAAGAATTCTATCATGAGCCTGTTCTATCTCAGCAAGTGAATTACTTAAATATATAATTGACTTTTCACCTTTAAGTTCTTTTATTAAATCCCAAGTGAGGCGAACAGACTCTGCATCCATATATCCTGTTGGTTCATCTAAAATTAAAATATCCGGATTATGAATTAATGATCTAATAAGCATTGTTTTTCTCTGAATACCTCCAGATACCTTATAAGAAAAATGATTTAAATATTGATTAAGATTCAAAGATATAGAATATTTTTCTAAACGTTTTTTATATAAAGTTTTATCTATATTATAAAGCTTAGAACTAAAATGAATATTTTGCTCAAGCGTTAACCAGGGATCTAAATCATTTTCAAAAGGAACATAACCTATAAGTTTTCTTGTTTCTTTACGGCGTTTTTTCATATCTAATCCATGCACAAATACCTGACCATAATTTGGATTCTCGTATCCTGATAAAATTTTTAATAATACCGATCTTCCAGAATCATTTAATCCAACAACCGCAACTAAACTCCCTCTTTCAATACCAAAAGATAACCCAGCTAATATGGTCTTATCTCCAATTAATTTTCCAACCTTTTTTAAAGTAATACTAGCTTCCATATTCTTCCCTAATGTGCTTCATACCAAGAATTACCAATCCCGTAATCCACAATTATTGGAACTAGTAATTTCATTGCATTTTCCATTTTTTTAACAACTAATTTTACTAATTCTTTTTCTTCTTCTATTGGAAATTCAAATAATAATTCATCATGAATTTGTAATACTAATTTTGATTTTAAACCTTTTTTAATTATCTCTTCTTGAATTTTTACCATTGCTAGTTTAATCATTTCAGCCGCAGATCCTTGAATCGGCATATTAATTGCCATCCGTTCAGCCGCTTTCCTTCTTAACCCATTATCAGAATCAGCGTCCCATATAGGTCTTTTTCTCCCTAGAATAGTTTCAACATATTTATGTTCTCTTGCTTTTTGGCAGGTTGAATCGATGTAATTTTGGATTCCAGGGTATTGCTGAAAATAATTCTCAATCAATAGAATCGCTTCTTTTCTAGGCATCCCAAGTTCTTGGCTAATTCTAAATGAACCTGCTCCATACATTATTCCAAAATTGACAACTTTTGCAGTCCGTCGCATCTCAGGAAGAACCATGTTAATTGGAACATTAAAAACCAGACTAGCAGTTTTTGAATGAATATCTTCGTTTTTATAAAATGAATCCATTAATCCTGAATCTTGGCTAAAGTGAGCCATTATACGTAATTCTATTTGAGAATAATCTGCAGATAAAATTTTCCATCCTTTTTCTTGTGCAATAAATGCCTTTCTAATTTCTCTGCCTTCATCTCTCTTAATTGGTATATTTTGAAAATTTGGATTTGTACTAGATAGTCTGCCGGTTGAGGCTATAGTTTGATTGAATGTCGAATGAATTCTATGTGTACTTTTATTTATTAATTCTTGCAATGAATCAAGATACGTATTCTTTAATTTATAATATTTTCTATATTCCAAAATCATTAGAGGCAGTTCATGATAATCTTTCAATTTTTTTAGAACTTCTTCTGCGGTACTTCGTTTTTTTATTTGTGGAAGTTCTAATTCATCAAATAAAATAATTGCAAGTTGTTGAGTGGAGTTAATATTGAACTCTTTTTTTGCATTTGAGAAGATTGAACTCATCAGATTATCTAATTTTTTACCAATATCCCTAGACATAGATGAAAGCATCTCAGAATTAACAAATACTCCATTATATTCCATTTCTGCAAGAATTGGTATTAACGGAATTTCAATAGTTCTGAAAAATTTATATAATGAATTATCTATCAACCTTTGTTGTAAAATCTTGGTTAACTGTAAAATAATATCTGCTTTTTCATTAGCGTAAAAGGAAGATTTATCAATAGGAACTTCCGATATTAATATTTGGTTTTTTCCTTTTCCTATTAATTCATCAATGTTTAATATTTGATAATTAAGATATTCTAAACTTAAATTTTCCAAATGTATCGACCTTATTGATGGATTAAGTAAATGCGCTGCAATCATCGTATCAAAAACGACTCCTTTTACATTTATCCCATATTTTTTCAGCACATATATGTCATTTTTAATATTTTGTCCTGATTTGTGTAATGTCTCATCTTCAAACAAATTCCTTAAACTATTTAGAACAATATCTAAATCATCATTCCCAAAATTATTTTTATTCTTCTCAGGATAGAGAATTGGCACATACCAACCAGTGTTATCTATTAACGAGAAACTAAATCCTGCAATCTCAGCCAATGAAGGAGTTGGACTTGTTGTCTCTAAGTGAATTGAAATCAAATCTGATTTTTTTATTTCATTTATCATTATATCTAATTGACTTCTGTCCAAAACTGTATGATAAACTTTTTGTGAAGAACCTAAATTAGATTGTGAATCTGAAGATTTTGATTCAAATTCTTTTATAAATGCTTGGAATTCTAATTCTTTGAATTTTGAAATACATAACTCTTCATTCATATCTTTTTTGACAAAATCATTTATTTTAGTTTTAATTTCAACATCTAACTTTATTGTAACTAATTCTTTACTTAACAATGCATTTTCTTGACAATCAAGTAAACCTGTCCTTGCTCGCTTATTACCCACTTTTTCAGCATTATGAAGAGCACCTTCCAATGATCCAAATTGATTTATTAGTTTCACTGCGGTCTTCTGTCCAACACCTGAAACGCCTGGAACATTATCTGAACTATCACCCATTAAACCCAGAAGATCTATTATTTTTTCAGGAGGAACACCCCATTTTTGTTCAACTTTTTTTTCATCATATATAATTGGGTATGGATTTTTTTTTGTACCTGGAGCATATAAATAAATGTTTTCATTTATTAATTGCATGAAATCCTTATCTCCACTAACTATATAGGTTTCTAGACCTTTCTTTTGAGCATTGACCGCTAAAGTACCAATAATGTCATCTGCCTCTACTCCTTTTTTCTTGATAACAGGTATATTCATAGCTTCCATTATTTCCCATAAATGCGGTAATTGTAATTGTAATTCTTTAGGCATTTCTGGACGATTCGCTTTGTAATCATCATACATTAAATGACGAAATGTTTTTCCTTTTGAGTCAAATGCAGATACAAAATAATCGGGAATCTCATCACGGAAAATTTTAAATAATTGATTAACAAATCCAAATAATGCACTTGTATGAAGTCCATAACTAGTAATCAAAGGATTTCGAATTAAAGCAAAATGCGACCTATATAGCAATGCATATCCATCAATGATAAAGAAACGTTTTCTAGGTATTGGGCTTGGAGACATAAGTATTAACTTACAGAGTATGGAATTTTACTACCACTCTGTTTTAAATAAAAAAAAAGCCCTAACATATTAGGGCTTTTTTTAAGCAATTAAATCCTCTTTACATCATTCCGCCCATTCCGCCCATTCCACCCATTCCTGGGTCAGGCATTGGAGGCATTTTTTCTTCTTCAGGAATTTCTGTTATTGCAGCTTCTGTTGTTAATACCATACCCGCAATAGATGCAGCATTCTCAACAGCAACACGAGCAACCTTCGCAGGGTCGATAATACCCGCTGAAAACATTTTTACATATTCATCTTTTCTCGCGTCATAGCCATAATCGCCTTTTTTATCACGTACGTTTTGCACTACAATTGAAGATTCAGCACCTGCATTTCGAACAATTTGTCTAATTGGTTCTTCTAGCGCTCTTCTCATTATATCAACACCAACTTGCTGTTCATCATCAACATTAACTTTATCAAGAGAAGGAACAGATCTCAGAAGAGCGACTCCACCACCAGGCACAATCCCTTCTTCAACAGCAGCTCTTGTTGCGTGCAATGCATCTTCAACACGAGCTTTCTTTTCCTTCATTTCAACTTCAGTTGCTGCTCCAACATTTATCACAGCAACACCGCCAGAAAGTTTAGCTAATCTCTCTTGTAACTTCTCTCGATCATAATCAGAAGTCGTTTTATCAATCTGTACTTTTATCTCATTGATTCTTGCCTTTATAGCATCTGCACTTCCTCCACCATCTACAATAGTTGTATTATCCTTATCTGATACAACTCTTTTAGCTGTACCAAGATAATCTAGATTTGCATTTTCTAATTTATACCCTGCATCCTCTGAGATAACTGTACCACCTGTTAATACTGCTATATCTTCTAACATTGCCTTGCGACGATCACCAAATCCAGGAGCTTTCACTGCAAGGACTTTAAATGTACCACGAAGTTTATTTACGACTAAGGTAGCTAAGGCCTCACCTTCTATATCTTCTGCTATAATTACTACTGGTTTACCAGTTTGAACTACTTTTTCAAGAAGAGGAAGCAAATCTTTCATATTGCTAACTTTCTTATCATGAATTAAGATATATGGATCTTCCATTTCAGCGTCCATTGATTCCGAATTTGTTACAAAGTATGGAGATAAATAACCTCGATCAAACTGCATACCTTCAACTGTTTCTAAAAATGTTTCTGCCGTTTTTGATTCTTCAACAGTGATAACACCATCTTTTCCAACTTTTTCCATAGCCTCTGCAATCTTCTCTCCTACTTCAATATCATCATTAGCTGAAATAGTAGCTACCTGAGCTATCTGTTGACTATCGGGTAAATCCTTTGCTTGCGCTTTAATTGCTTCAACTACAACATCCTTAGCAGCATCAATTCCTCTTTTTATAGACATTGGATTTGCCCCAGCAGTAACATTCTTAAGCCCTTCGGTGACAATCGCTTGCGCTAAGACTGTTGCTGTTGTCGTACCATCACCAGCGACATCAGATGTCTTAGATGCAACTTCTCTAACCATTTGCGCACCTACATTCTCAAGTTTGTTTTCTAACTCAATTTCTTTTGCTACAGTGACACCATCTTTAGTAACTGTTGGTGCTCCAAATTTTTTCTCTATAACAACATTTCTTCCTTTTGGTCCTAGTGTCACTTTTACAGCGTTTGCTAATTTGTCAACACCAGATTTCAAGGAACTTCTTGCTTCTAGAGAGTATGCAACTTCTTTTGCCATTTTATTCTCCTTATAATACTGCTAGTATGTCGCTTTCGCGCATAATTACATAATCTACACCATCAAAAGTAACCTCACTACCTGAATATTTTCCATATAGTACTTTATCTCCATTCTTGACGGTCATTTCAATTAAACTTCCTGAATCACTTACTTTACCTGGACCAGCTGCAACAACAGTTCCTTGCTGAGGTTTTTCTTGAGCGGTATCAGGAAGAATTATTCCCCCAGCAGATTTATCTTCTGCTGGAGCAGGCTCGACAACAACACGGTCGGCCAACGGTTTAAGACTTAAACCCATTTTAAAACTCCTTATATCAGTTAATTGAATTGTTAAATTGTTTTTTAAAAGCGGCGGCGAATTTAATCGATAGAAACACTTATTTACAAGGGTTCTAAATTTTCCGCGTACGTAACTCAGTAATACAAAAAATATACCAAATCAATTATTAATTCATTTTGTAATACTAATCATATATTATATGTCAATATGGCATCAATTGGCTTATTTTCCAGTGGAACCAAACCCTCCCTCACCTCTTTTGCTTTCTGTTAATTCATCTGTTAATTCAAATGACACTTTACTACCATCCATAGCAACAAGTTGAAATAATCTTTGTCCAGGTTCTAAACAATATTTTTCCTCTTTTATATTATCTACTGCAGCTATTATTTCACCTCTATAACCAGCATCAATCAGACCAATAGAGTTTGACTGTCTAAGAGGTGTTTTTGAAATACTGGACCTAGGTATTAGTAAAAATGGTTTTTTATCTACATTTTCACAAGCAATTCCCATATTGATTTTAGCTGATTCTCCCGGTTCTATAGTTTGTTCATTAATGATAAATAAATCAATTCCTGCATCTCCTTCATGAAAATGGCCATGATTTAGATATAATTTTTTAACTAAATTATTAAATGTTTTTATTCTTAAATGCATATTTAACCTTCCAAATTGATTATTTTTATGATTTGTTTTAAGTGTTGTGGTGTCGACCCGCAACAAAGCCCTAATATATTTGGTTCTTTTGAAAGCAATGATAGAATATTTTTTTTAAAATTACCATCATCTACTATATTAGTATAATCATTATCCAAATCTTTGTAACCAAGATTTGGATATACACCCCAATAACCATCCCATTCAGAATTTATTTCACTAGAAGTATCGATTGATAAACTAAGTCCATTACAATTAGTTAATAAATAATCAATTGGAAACCTTTGAAGTAATTGAATCATTTTTTTTAGAGGCGTTCCATCTAAAATATGTTTTTTATCTTTTGCTATTAAACTAATCCAAATAGGGTGATTATAATTTTTTGCAATTTCTAAGGCGCATACAATCTCATCAGCATTCCCCATTGTTTCAAATAATATGATATCAACACCAGCATCTACCATCCATTCAAGTGTTTGACCATAAATATCCGCTGCTATTATCCGACCTGGGAATTCTTGAGGCTTATAGCAATCTGCTATTGTAGTAATAGACCCTGCGATTTTTTCTTTATTAATTACTGCTTTTTGAGCGCATTCAACTGCTTTATATAGGCTAGTCCGAGATTGTTCTTTTGATAACATCCTACTATAACCTGCCTTTTCAAAAGTCCATGAGGTAGTCCTAAATGTATTAGCTGTAATAATATTTGCACCAGCTTTAATATAATCACTGTGGATTTCAGTTATTATTTCAGGGTGGCTTGTATTTATCATAGCAGACCAAAGTGGTAGAAGAAGCTCAAACCCACGATTTTGTAATTCTGTCCCCATAGCACCATCTAATAATAATGGTTTTTTCAAATTAATTTTGATAAATATAAAGAATTTAGCAAGAAAGTGTACTTTTTAAAATTTTCAAAACCTGTAAATATTATAAGCAAGTAGTAACCAAGCAATAATAAAACAAACACCACCTATCGGAGTTAAAATACCTAACCATCTGATATCAAATAAA
>MDTB01133107.1_pt1 | contig 18380 bp, 24 predicted proteins | sample 811161 | NCBI WGS metagenome assembly MDTB01 (sample SAMN05326650, study PRJNA326480) | marine metagenome | isolation source: seawater | place: Mediterranean Sea | collected 2009
ATATCATTAGTACCTGCTTGAAGACCGGTCATACTCCCGCGCACTCCGCCTGAACCTGCAAAGCTAATTGTAGAATCTTGTCCGTTTAAGGCTCTCTGTATTCTAACTTCTGGAGAGGTGTCTTTAATATGAACGACAGACAGAGGGGAATTTCCTTGAGTTCCAATACTAATTCTATTTGTACCACCATCGACAAAAAACATGTGGTCATAGGAGGCTCCCCCACCTTCTATTCTAAAGTCGCTATTATTATTTTGCTCATTGAAAACTGCGTTTCCATCAGATTTTAAGAATATGTCGTATCCAGTAGCGGTATTACCTGTCCCCCCAATACCAACATCTTCAGCTACACCATCTGCAGGCCTTAGTATATCTCCCTCGTCTGTCCATTCTGAACTACCACCAGTAGAAGTTACTATAACTTGGCCATTTGATGATGTGGTAATTGTTGTAGTTCCCGCACCGACAAGATAAGATGTACCATTAACTAAATTCTGTAAAGATCCAGATAAACCAGCATTAAACTTAGCTGATCCAGTCGCAGTAAAATCAGAAACTGAGCCTGATATAAACAGATCTCCATTATGAGTAACAGGACCAGTAAATACTGATCCGGATACCGTAGCGACTACATCATTATCTATACTAAATGTAGTCCCAGAAAGATCTAACCCAGTACCAGCTGAGTAAGTAGTGTCAGAAGTTGCAAAGGGGAGATCTGAGATTCGTCCTTTTTTGACATTATCATCAGAGTGGTCGTGGTAAGCTATTGAGTCAGACAAATCAATTGCAGTACCTTCAAGATTGTTAGGGCAAGCATCAATAAAATTATCAGTACCTGCATAGTCAACATCGACTGTTACAGCCCCAGCATTCCCGCCGCCACTGAGTCCAACCCCCGCTGTCACCCCAGTTATATCACCAATGTTTCCTGTGATAGTTACAGCACCGCTAGAACCAGTAGAGATAGAGACTCCATTTCCTGCTATCAGATAGCTAGTGCCATCCGTAAGCTTAGTTAAGGATCCGCTGAATCCCATCGAAGCGCTGACGTATCCAGTAGAAGCTATATTACCTCTTACGTCCAGCAGCTCATGAGGACTAGAAGTTCCTACTCCTACTTTACCAGACGAGCTTATAATCATTCTTGGCACTGGAGTGCTAGAATCATCGCCTGTGTGAAACTCTAATGCTCCTGGTACAAAATTTCCAGATGGTGTACCATCGGTTATTCCACGAATAAAAGCACTTACACGGAAAGCAGAATTTTGATAGCCCTGAAATGCAATATCTCCAATCCCATCTCCATCTTGTACAGCTGCATTGATAGCAGGGGTCCCTCGAGCTTTTCTAAATCTCAAGTCCGCACCCTCACTCGCTGCAGCCAACGCGATGCCATAATTTTCTAAATTTAATTTTCCTGCTGGGACACCCGCACCGACAGAGGATCTTCCTTGAATTGTATGAGAGCCTGATGTTACTACATCACTATCAAATAGTGCTATATTTTTCTCCGAACTTGCCGCAGATTTTGAGCCTGATACATAGAAATAAACATCAGTACCTTCAGTATTTATATTATGAGCTAAACCTTTTCCACCAGCAAATGATACAGAAGCAGTAGTCACATATTTACTTGGAGATGGAACATTAAAAGTACCAGTAACATATGTCAATCCACCGCCGGAGCCTATGTCTGTCCAAGTGCCTGCTGCATTTTTAAACTGCATTGTACCGCCAGAAGTCCTAAAGCCATATCCGCTCTGGCCTTCTGTGGAGTTAAAGTTTAAATAACCACCACCAGAATTTGCTGTGTTTAATAAAACATTCTGGCCAGCATTTAAACTTCTAGAAACAAACAATGATCCCGAAACGCTTAAGCTTCCAGTAACTGTTTCGTCTATTTCAATTACCTGTCTATCTGCGTAAAGAGTTCCGGAAACAACTAAGTCTCCGCCAAATAAAGTAACAGCTCCCCTGGTTGAACCCCTTGGAGTGTTCGAGTCAGTTTTAGTACCAGACACGAAAAGAAAGACATCTTTCCCAGCACCGTCTAAAAAATCTGCGTCTGCAATACCACCGGTGAAATTTGATGCATTTGATGCACTGTAAATAATCATGCTGGGATTTCCAGCATCAGATCTGCTTGCTATTAAAGCACTAGATCTTAGTCTTTCCGCTCTGAAATCTGTCGACATCTTTTAACCCTTTAAAAAATCCTTGATATTGCCCTTACCTTAATTGTCCCGGTAAATGGATATGTTGATTCTACTGTTATAGAACTAGTAGATAATGCACTTAAATATACGTTAACATGAGGTTGCCCTACGCTGAAATTTTTTGTTATAACAACAAAAGGCACTTCTGCATGAGACTTAGAAAATGATCCAGTTCCCGTGTTAGAATCTGAGACACTAATACTAATGTCTTCTATTACAAAATCAGCAACGCCTCTTTGCCTATCTGTTCCACGAGTCGGATATTGCGCCATTTAGCTAGTACCTTCCACTATATGTAGATGTACTTCACCAGTGAATTTAGCGCTAGTGGTGACAATAGCTCTAGACTTGTCTAGTGAAGTAACAATTACACTCACTGCTCCATTTGTTCCTTTAACAGAACAAACAACTGCAGGCGGTACTTCATATGAATTTGTAAAGAAAAAAGTTTCTTGATCAGAATTAGAAAAAATTAATTTTCCAACTTCCATGCTTTGAATACTTTCATATCTTGGCGTTCTTCTAATTCCGGGATAAACTTTTCTAAATTGGTTCTTGTTTCTTTTAAGAATTGCCATTGCCGTTCCTCTGAAAACTAATTATAATCTTCTTGATGCTTCAGTGGCAAGATTTGACCTTTGTCCCCTTGGCAGGTGAACATGTGCATGAAGAGAACTATCTTTAAATTTTTCTGTTACAATGCTTAAGCCATTTGATCTTTTAGTAATGTATGGAGTATCTATTTGATCTGTATCTCCAAGTAGAACTATTTTAGAGTTTTCACCCACTCTTGTCACTATTGTTTTTAGCTCATGTATACTAGCGTTTTGAGATTCATCAACTAATATAAAGCAGTTTGGAAAAGTTCTTCCTCTAATAAAGCTAAGTGGGGCAATTTCTATTTTTCCTTTTGCTAACATCATTTCAAAGTATGTAGTTTCTTTAAAAGCATGTTTTATATTATCAGCAATAGGCGCTAACCAAGGCTCCATTTTTTCCATCAAATCGCCTGGCAAGAATCCAATATCCTTTCCTACTGGCTGAATTGATCTAGTAAAAACTATTCTGTCATAGTCATTATTTTGTATTCCTTCTAAAGCTGCCATAAGAGATAAAAAAGTTTTTCCACTTCCAGCTAAACCTGTTAATGTAACTAAAGATATGTTTTTATCTAATAAAGCTTCAACCGCAAATTGTTGTTCTTTATTTCTTGGAATTAAATTAATTACGCTAGATATAGACTGTTTTAAAGCTAATATCTTACCATTTCTATGAATTCCTAATAAAGACTTCTGGCCTTGTTTTCCAACCACAAATTCATTTTCATTTAAAAATTCTTGCCCGTCTAATTCACAAAATCCAGATTCATAGAAACTATCAATTAAATCTTCTGATAATTCAACATCACTCCAGCCTGACCACTGCTCTTCAGTTTCAAGATCGTCTTTAAAATAATCTTCTGCTTCTAAGCCAACTGCATCGCACTTTACTCTTAAGTTAATATCTTTAGTGATTACTTTTACTATGCTTTCTTTATTTTCTTTTTTAAGATGCAGTGCGCATGCTATTATTTTATTATCTCCGTAAGACCAATCTAATCCTTCAATGTTGTCAGTTTTTGGAGCCCTAAGCTCAACTCTGATTGTTTGACCGGTTTCTTCAATTAGTATACCCTTACTTAAATTGCCAAGGGATCTGAGTGTGTCTAGATAACGATTAACATATCTAGCGGACTCTCCTAACAAACCTGGCTTTTCTTTAAATCTATCTAGCTCATCTAAAACAACAATTGGTATTATAACATCGTTGTCTGGAAAAGAATGAATTGACTTCATATCATAAAGTAAAACGCTAGTATCGACAACAAAAAATTTTCTTTGATCCATTAATTGCTCCTTATTCTGTACAATCTGTCAAATTTAATTTATTATTTGATTAATAATAATTAGGAGAAAAAAACCTAAAATGAAAAATGAAGAACCTATAAAAAATACTAGTTGCTTTTCTGAGCACAAAAAATTTAAGATTGATTGTGCTAAAAAAGAATGTAGATATTGGATAAATTGCAGTGGTTTTCAAAACTGTTCCTTGATTGGTGCAAAAAAAGGTCCCCTAACTCTTCAAGAGATAGGGGACATATTTAGCGTAACAAGAATGAGAATATGCCAAATTGAAAAAGTTATCCTAGATAAAGTTAATAATAAAATAAAACAATTTTAAGAAGACTTTTTATCTTTTTCTGACGTAAGAGAGATTTTAACTAGCTCAGCGGCTTTTCCTTTAAGAAGTCTAAGCCCTCTTCTAGCTCGTACGCCTGCAGATGAATTACCGCCAGCATGCTTATGTAAATCTAGTTCAAGACTTTCTACAAGAACTTTAAGCTCTGACCATTCTTCTAGTAGTTTGCTATCCATATTTTACTCCGTTATGATTGATGAACGTGTTTTTTTATCTTTATCTTTTTCTGAAAAAAGTAAAGGTCTTAAAACATCTGATAATGTCTCAAGAAGTATTCTATCTTCTAATTCTAATGCTAATAAATATATGATTTTTGTTAATTGATGTTGATTAATGCCAAATTTTATAATTTCTTGTACAATCTCTCTAGCTTGAAGAGATTCTATTGCTCTTTTTTCTTCTTTTATTTCTCCGTATTTTTTAACGGTATTTTCAGACATTTTTATCCTCATAAAATGTTTCTATTCTATATTTTTGATAATCACTAAAAACCAAATATTTACCTTCAACTCTTTGCTCTGTTTCATTTTTGTCTATAATAATCTGAGATCCCCATTGATTATTTTCCACAATCCACAAAGCATGTTGGTATGTTGCTAAATCGCAGTCATAAGACTCTAAAACACCTAAAACATCTCTAGGAATAGAGATTTTTAAATCTTCTTTTTTAATAGTCTGCCAGTCATCAGAATTTTCTTGAATTTCTGTTTTGCATAAGTCTACAATCTTATGAACCACCCCACAATTATTACAATTAACGAATGATTCTTTAACAGTGTCATTATCTTCTAAGATTGAAAAAGCTACAAATTTATGAAATAGTACATTTTTCTTATTCTTAAATTGAGGTAATATACACCTACACTGTATAATATGTTTTACTGGCTTTGGCATATCACAATTTAGAAACGTATTCGTAAGCTTTTGATTTAGTAGATTCTAGTTCAGAATTTAAAGTTTGGTTAATTGAGTTTAAGTCTTCTTTAGATAGTCCAGAACTCATAAGCTTTTCTACAGCGCTGTTCTTAAAGACTTCTAAAAACTGAGCTACAGTATTTGCGACTAATGACTGATCGACAACTTTTTCCACAATCAACCCTGTTTTCTTTTTAGGCATTTTATCCTCCTTTAATGTCTAAATTTATTATTTTTTTTGTATTCAGTAAAATATCTGAATTTATCATTCCTATATGAATGCCTTTAAAAAATGGACCTGCTGGGAATTTTGTAAAACCAACTCCAATTAAATGTTTTGAAACTAAATTAGCTATTTCATTTTCAAACTTTTTAGTTATTTCAATTTCACCAGTTCTACAATATTGATTTATTAAAGATACAGCATTTTTCATCCTGTCTTCTTTTATTCCAACAGTATCTTTATCATGATTAGAAAAATTAATTTTCATCTTACGCGGGTTTAAGGACAAAATTCTTTTTTCTAATAAGTCTATTTTATCTCCAACTTTTTCTTTAGCTATATGTTTTCTTATATTATTAGATAGCTGCATTACTTTAGTTTTAGTAGATTCATTTTTTATTTTTAAAAATTTATGATTGCAACAAATATAGTCTACTTTTTTTAATTCTTTTAAATCAATAGAAGAAATACTATCTCCTTTAAGAGTGCTGATCATATCAAAACCAGAAATTACAGATATATCTTTTAAAGTATTGATTGAGTCTATAGAGTAGTTTAGTATACCCGGAATCACATTTAGAGTCCCCCGGACAAAATTAGTTGCAAGTGTATTAATGACATCATCACTAAACCCTCTACATACAAAAAAGCAAAAGTTTTTATTATCAGAGAAATAAGTTAATAAGTGGTGTATTTCTGATACTTCTTCTACAATTCCATCTACTACTAAAATATTGCAGTTAGATTTTTCAAAAGTTTTTTTATTAACCATAGAGCAAAATCTACTATCAACATTTACTAAAAACTGGCAAGCATCTTCTATCTTATAATAATCTTCGTATAAATTAGTAGAAGATATATCGCAAGATGAAGAAAAACCAGCATGTTCAATTAAATCTAAAACAAATTTTTGCATTTCTTTTTTGAAAGGCATTTCTTTAACAAAAGAATTCAAGCTTGAAAAATTAGATCTTCTTGACATAGAAGAATCTATTCTTAGTTCTTTATAACAATTTTCAATATTTAAATCTTTTTGAGAACAAAATATAAAAGATAACACTGCAATATTTCCAGATCCTTTAATTAAATTCTCAGAATCTATGAAAGTTTTTATTAAAAATTTTTTATATATTTCTTCTTTTTTATTGCTTGGTTTTAATTCATATATTAATCGTAAACTATCAAAAAAATTAGTTTCAATAATAGAATTACCATATGATATATTATGAATCTGAAAATTCGACAATATATCTTTTTCTAGTTTTCTACTTATTGAACTAATATCTTCTTTCTTTAAATTTAAAGAATTAGTAAAATCCATTAATGAGTGATTCCATCAAATTTTTTAGACATAATTTTATTTGATATCAATTCTGTTTTAAAAGTCTTCATAACATTATCGAAGCTTTTACTTCTTTCTGTTCTTTTTTGAATTTCCATCGCAAATCTACAAAAAGCTAAAAGAAAAGATAGACAAATTAGTGTAATTCCAAGAGAGATATTTTCTTTTAACACTAAAGACCAACATCCAAAAATTGAAAATATTTCTGGTAATCCAAAGCTAAATTTATGTGTCATGGGTAATCCTAAATAGACTAGCTGTCTCTCCAAAGATTATTGCTAGCATAAATAAGCACTTCTTCAGCAGACTCAGCTGTATAACCATATTCATCTATCATTGTTTGTATCATTTCATTATACTTCTGTTTTTGCTCATCATCTCTAGTTTTTGTTTTAGTAACAATTCTAGCCATGTCCTTAACTGAAGAAATTAAATATGATTCGATTGCTTCTTTAAGTGGCTCGTAAGAAGTGTAATTAACTTTTTCGCCTCTTCTCATTTTAGCGAACATATAAGCAGTAACATCCATTCTGAAACCGTCTCTACTAGATCCTTGAATTCCTATCTGTTCTTCTATAGCTTTCATAAAGTTTTCGTCAGGCTCCATAGTTTCTTTTGTTATTCTGTCTTTTACTTTTACTTTAGTTGTATAAGCTTCTGCATTATCAAGATAAGAATCGAATAGAGATTGAGCTTGCTCTTCATAAGCAGTTACAAACGCTTTTGCAATCTCATTTTCTAAAATCTTTAGATACTCTTCTCTAACAATTGTTTGAATTATTTCCAAGCATTTTTCTCTAAAAGAAGAATCTGCAATTTGCTCTTTTACTTGCTTGGTCACTGAGTGAATTATTGAGATTGGAGTTATAAACCCTTTTTCAGAATCTGTTAAAGCACTATCAATACATTTCATGATGAATCGTGTAGAAATGCCTTTCATTCCTTCGTCTCTTGTTTCTTCTCTTAAGTCTTTAATATCAATCTTTTTAACTCTACCCTTTTCAATTACTTCTTCGCCATTGTAGATTTTTAATTTTGTTAATAAATCGCATTTTTGAGTTTCCTGAAGTCTTGAAAGAATAGAAAACATAGAAGCAACTCTAATTGTGTGAGGCGCTACATGATAATTGAAATCAGACCTAGAAAGCATTTTTTCATAAATTCTAATTTCTTGATCTAATTCTAGAACATATGGTACATTAACTTTAACAATTCTATCTAAAATTGCTTCATTGGTGTGCTCACTCTTAAATCTATTCCACTCTGCTTCATTACAATGGGCAATAATAACACCATCAAAATGAACCATATCATGTTTTCCTGGGGACGGAACTCTCTTCTCTTGTGTTGCAGTAATAATTGTGTGGAGAAACTCAATCTCATTTTTAAAGACCTCTACGAGCTCTACAATCCCTCTATTACCAACATTGAAAGCTCCGTTGAGCGATAAAATGCGAGGATCATCTTCAGAGTATTTGTCTAGTTTAGAAATATCTTCTGAGCCAATTAATACTGAAACGTCTTGAGAGTTCGCGTCCATAGGGGGAACTACAGCAATACCTCTTCTTCCTCTTTGAGAAAATGTAGATCTAGTCACCTCAAAATTTTCATATTTACCCTTATATTCGTCGAGTAAAAGATGTCTAACCACTGGACTAATGTCGCCTTCAATTTTAACATTAAGACTTTCTTCAAATTTTTCTCTTAAAGACCTTGGCAAAAGCTGCAGTGGCTCCCCCCTCTGGGGATCTCCCTTTAAGTGATAGTATGGAAGCTGCTCTAAAGCTCCCTTGATGTGTTCTGTAAGGGCAGACTTTCCAGCACCAACCGGACCCATAAGAAGAAGAACTTGACGGCTCTCTTCTCCTCTTAGAGCAGCAGATTTTAAAAACCTCATGATCTTATAAATTACTTTTTCATGTCCAAAAAACTCATTCTGAAAATAGTCATAAACTTTTATAGAGTCGCCATCAAATATTTTTTTGGTTCTTTCTTCTTCTTCAGATAGATTTTTAACACCATAGCTTTCAATTGCTTGACTTAATCTTTTGTGAGAAGATTTTATAAGATCTGGATTTTTAGAAATTAAATTTAAATAATCTATAAAAGTTCCTTCAAACTTATCTTCTTTTTTAGAGCTTCTATGCTCTTTTATTAATTCCAAAAAATTATTCTTTTTCATTTTGCCCTCTTAATTAAATCTCAAATGGTTCTTCTTCAATAACGGTTAATAGCTTAACTACCCCGTCTTTCCACAAATCGCTTAAGTGATTTACAACTGCGTCTGCATAATCTAGCTCTAGATCTCTTCCGTCATGTTCATGATGTAAAACTAGCATATTACCTTCATCAATGGATTCTACATATATTCTTGGTATTGAATTTCCACCAACTTGTTTTATAAGTAGTTCTTTCACTGGTTTCCATCCCTCTTCATCCGATACATTATCTATAATATAATGATCTTTTTGACTGGAAAATGCAAAAAGGTTTAATTCTTCACAATCTTCCCTAGTTAAGTACTGTCTGATGAAAGAAGCATCGTTAGAAGTCTCTCTAGCTATGAAACATTCTTCTATTCCATATCTCTCTTCAATTTTTTGAAACATGTGAAATCCCATGTTGTATGGGTTAATTCTTCCAATATGCGGTTGTACAACTTGGTTGTGGCTCTTTAAAAATGGTATATGAAGGTTTTGTGGTAAATTTAACTCGTGCATAAGTCTATAATGCCAAAAGCTAGCCCACCCTTCGTTCATTATTTTTGTTTGAATTTGTGGCATAAAATAATATGCTTCTCTTTTAACAATTTCTATTAAATCAATTTCCCAATCTTCATAGTCTTTTCCGTGCTCTAACAAGAAAGAGAAAATATCGGCTTCTGGTTCAATTGGGACTTGCTCTAAAATACTGGTATCTGGATTTTTACCGCTTATAATTTGATCGTTTATTTTATCTAAAAGTCTTTGTTTCTTTATGGAGTTTGGAATATAATCTTTTGGAGATCTATAAATATGAAACTGGATAGCATGAAGAGCATCTAGCATTTTTTCTACTTTTCTAATTCCAATATGTGGATTTTCGACATAACCTTGTATTCTCTTTTTTGCATTTCTCATACTAGATACGATAGTCCCTGGCCGGGTTTTAGAAAACATTCTATTATGCTTAAAAAAATCTGAGTGACCTACGCAGTGACACATGATTAACACTTGCAAGTATAATGCATTTTCTCTCATTAAATATGCTATTGAGGGATCAGAGTTTATGATGAGCTCATATGGAAGGCCTTCCATACCAAGGTTGTACATTTGGTGGGTTCTTTCGAAACTTTTGCCAAAGGACCAGTGGTTGTAGTGAGATGGCATGCCGTGATATGACATATGACCTATCATTTCGTAATAATCGCAGACTTCATAATTAATTGGAAACCAATCTAAATTATGAGATTTTGCAAGCTCAATGATTTTATCATCCCACTCTTTTAACTCTTTTATAGTCCAACTAGACATTATTTATTCCCTCCGAAGAAGTGGCTGAAGGCTTCCCAGATGTCTGATTTATCGACAACTTTTGCTAATTTTAAATTTTGGCCTTTCACTTTATTAAAACAATCCCATAATGAACTTATGTCTGGAGTAAAATGTAACCCGCTATTTGGGGTAATTTCGCAATATCCAAATAATTGACAATTTTGTTTTAGCTCTTGAATTATATTTTTTGATTTTTCATTATCAGAAGGCCAATTGTCTCCATCACTACATTGAAATACATAAACATTCCAATTGTCTGGGTGATACCTCTTCATCATAATATCATGACACATATTTAAAGCGCTAGAAACTATAGTCCCTCCAGAAGATCCTCTTCCAAAAAACTGCTCTTCATTAACTTCATATGCATCAGAATCGTGAGCAATAAAAACAATTTCCGTATTTTCGTATCTAGATCTGATAAAATGATATAACAAAAAGAAGAAGCTTCTCGCTAAATACTTTTTATTTTTAGTCATACTACCAGATATATCCATAATAAAAAAGATAACTGCATTAGAAGAATTAGAGTTTGAATCTTTAAAATGCCGGTATCTTAAGTCATTATCATTAAACGGAAAATCTTCATTTTCAATATCATTTCCGTTTCTTTTGAGAGAATTTTTTCTTCTAAGCATTCTTTTGACAGTTTCTTTTTTATCTAACCTTGGCCGGATGCCTTGATTTCTATAGCCTTTTCTTTTAATTTTTTGAGACTGAATTTTCTTTATTGATTTCTTAATCAAATCGGGAAGCTGTAGATCATTAAAAAGATACTCAGAAAGCTCTTCTAAAGTAATTTCTACTTCATAGAATTCTTCTCCAGCTTCATCCCCTGGTTTTCCTTCCCCACCACCGGGCTGTTGAGATTTTTGGTTAGAAAATCTATCTCCTCTTTTTATATTTTTTCCAGGAGCTGCGCCAACTTTTCCACCACCATTGTTTCCATAAACAAATTTGTATTCTTTTATTCCTCTAACTGGAATTCTTATTTTCTTCTTTCCGTCTTTTCCAATAATAGACTCTTCTGCGACTATATTGTGAATACCGTCTTTAATTGCTCTTTCAATTTTTTCACGATGGCGTCGACGATCGGAAGAAGACCGGTCTGCTATTGATTCATGTTTTTTGAATATCGACATATTACTAATTATCCGCTATATGGGTATATTTTATATCAAAATCCCATCTTGTTACTAGCCCAATTTATTACTGGACGTAAATATGGTATAGCATTTCTTTCTAGCTCATCAAATTCAAGCCATTTAAACCCTTCATGTTCTATTATGCCTGACTTTTTATTTCTTTTAATTTTAGGAGTTTGGGATGTTTTAGCAATGAACACTGTTAAAGGTCCGATAACAATATTATCCCCGCCAAAAAGAACATCGCTGGCAGAGATTTTTATAGAACATTCTTCTTCACATTCTCTAACTGCTGTTTGAAAAATATTTTTATCTTCTTTTTCGCAAGCACCTTTTGGTAAATCATAATAAGATTTAGTTTTTAAACCTAAAACTTTCCATTTAGATCCAATTTTTTTTACAACAATAAACCCTGCGCCTTTTTTACTCATCAGCATTCCTAATTTTATTACCAACGTTAAATATAACTTTACATCCAATCTCTTGGCATGTATCCCATTCGGGTATATCTTCTGGAGAAGATTTATCTCCACCTTTCGTAAAAAAATCAGGCTTTAGTTCTTTTATTGCTCCAATAACATTTTGAGATCCATCGTCCCATATTATAGCAGCATCAACGCCAACAAGGCTCGTTATAATTTCTGCTCTTTCTAGCTCATTTATATTTGGATCTCTAGCTGTTTTTCTTTTTATAAATCCATCGCCATTTAATATTACTACTACATAGCCACCATCTGAATCGGCTAACTCTACTGTTCCTTGTATGCATCTAACATGTCCGACATGAAGAGGATCAAAAGCTCCACTAGTCATGTAAACATGACATTTTGTGTCAAACCAGTTATTTAACTGAACATGATCTTTAAATTCTAGAATTGATTTATAAATTTTCATTAGATTACGAATCTAATTATGAATTAGATTCGAATTTTTTTACTAATTCAGAAGAACTTTGAACTTTTCCCCCGCCGACATTAAAGATAATTTTGCAATCAGTTTCTTTGCACACATCAAACTCAGGAACATTATCTCTATTATCTCTGTCTCCACCCTTTAAAAAGAAGTCTGGGCATAGTATCTCTAAAGCTCCAGATACAGTCTGAGATCCATCGTCCCAATCGACTACATAATCTACTCCCTCTAATCCAGCAATAATTTCCATTCTTTCTTCTACACTCATAAACTGGTAGCCTTTCTTTCTATGCAAAAAGCCATCACCATTTACAATTACTACAAGCACACCCGGCCGCCAATCATTATGTATCTTTCTACCTCTAGCAGAAATTTCAGAACTTTCTTGTATACACCGAAGGTGGCCTACGTGTAGTGGGTCAAACCCTCCTGAAGTAACGTAAACTTGGTATCCCAGTTTATCTAAATGAACTTTAAGTTCATAAACATCTCTAAAAATTTTATTACTCATATAAACTCCTTTTAAAATCATCTGGAAAGTATTTTCCATTTCTTGAATAAAATCTATCCCAATCGGAATCTAAAATATAGGTAACTGCAAAATCTTCTGAACTTCTAATACTTCTACCGACAGATTGAATTATTGATTTAGCTGTTTGAAGCGGGTACCACCATTTCCATTTATTCATTTTTTTCTTAACTAATTTATCTCCTAGATAAGGGTATGGAACCTTACAAAGAATTTGAAATCTGCTGAATTCACCTTTTAAGTCTACGCCTTCTGTCATTGAAGGCGATAATAAAACTGTTGGAGATTTTGACTTCATATGCTTTCTAAGTATTTCATCTCTATTGTCACTTCCATGAATAAGAAGCCTTTTTGATTTAATACTGTTTTTTATATAATGTGCTACTTTATAAGAGTGGCAATGAATAATTCCTTTATCTTCACCATGGTCTTCTAAAATAGCAGTTATAGCTCTAACTAGTTTTGGAAGCGTTTTATCAATCTCATTATATGTCATCTTTCCAACGCCAGAATAAATTATTGGTTTATTTTTAGGATCAAAAGGTGATGGGATTCGAATAAAAGCTGAGCTTTCCAATGGGATTCCAAGTGTCTCGCAAAAAGCCTTATGGTCTAGTATAGTTGCAGACATCATTAATACTTTTTTTCCATTTTTAAATAGTATATCTTGAGAATATGGAGCAACACATACAGGCTTAAATTCTATCTTTTTAGTTTTTTGCTTGTATGACTCAACTGAATTCATAACCCAATTATCTTTTTGATATATTTGTAAAAATCTATCGATTTTACAGATATGTTTATCTAACATTTCATATTTTTGTGAAAAGTTTAAAAAATTATTTAATTTATCTTTCATACCATCATATTTTTTTAAAACTTTCTCTAGTTGAGCTATGTGTATTTTTAGTTTCGGCCTATAAACTTCTTTAACCCACTCAATAGTTTTATGCTGAGTCATACCTGCTGGAAATTTTAAATTTAATATTTGATTACAAAATCTTTCTGAAAAAGAAACTTCAATAAATTTACTTAATTCCATATCACAATTATGAGTTTCATCGACTATTAATAGTTCTCTTGGAGTCAGTTTTCCAGAGTAATAAGTTTCTGCTAAAAAGTAAGAAAAATTAGTAACAGCTTCTTTTGATTCAATAAAATCTTCTTTAGATTTTCTATAAACGCAGTTAAATCCACAGTTCCTGAAAAAAGAAGATTTTTTGTCAGCCAGTTTAAGCATTCTAAGACTCTCTGCACATGTATTTTTTTTATTATAAGAGCATGTGTAGTTAGTAGAAGATTTAATTGACTTCATTCCGAGCTTGCTCGAGCCGAAGTCTCTTATGTATTGTTCTTGAAGTATTTTTTGAGTGGTTAAAAAATACGCACCGGGATTGTAATTATCTTCAATTTTTGGAATTGAATTTAAGTATCTAGCAATTGTATAGCCAATAGCACTTTTACCAACACCGGTGCCTGCTTCAATTATTACAAATTTTTTATTTTGCTCTAAAAAACTTTCAAGCGCAAAATCAATTGCTTTCTCTTGAGAGTCTCTTATATTTTTATATGGAAAAAATTTGCTATATTCAAATTTAGACATTGATTAACTCCAATTAGTAAATTATAATATAGTAATCAAAATTTTATCTTCTTCTAGTTAAATTATTCTAAAATCTTTTCGTGCAAATTTTATGTATAATTAAATTTAGGAGGATTAGATGAAAACCAGAAAGATTTTTGCTTACTTCTGCAGGGTAATAATCTTTTTTGTATTATTTGGCATTATATTAGAAACTCATAAATTAGCTAATCATTATCAAAAAACTGAATTCATATTTCCATATGATTCTTTTGCACATATTCAAGTTGAAATGGGCGGGTTTTCTATCTCTTCTATAGAAGATTTTGAAATATCAGCTGCGGGATCTGGAGTATTTATTGGCCATATACCAGATGGTAGACAAATAATATTAACAGCTGATCATGTTTGTAATCCAAGAGCGCTTGGTGGTTTTATTCCATTTTTAGATAAGAATATAACAGTAACAGATTTTTATGGTAATTCTTTCGAAGCAGAAGTTTTAAAATCTAACTACGAACAAGACATATGCGCGTTAGCAGTAAGAGAATCAGAAGTCACCCCAGTGATTATATCTACAGCAGCACCATACTATGGAGAAAAAGTATATAATGTAGCAGCACCAATGACAATATTTAATCCAGGTGGCGTACCAATGCTGGATGGATATTTTTCAGGGTATTTAGGAAATGATGCTTTATATACAGTTCCTGCCGCCCCGGGAAGCTCCGGTTCAGGAGTTTTTAATTCTAAAGGAGAGTTAATTGGAATAATACATTCAGCAATTCAGGGTTTTCAATCAGTTTCTATTTCTATTACACAAGAAAATTTAGAGATATTTGTCTTAGAGTTAATTTCAGATTACGAGTTAGGAATACACTAAAGTAGTCCAAGTGACTTAAGGTAATTTAAAACGTTTTCCCTGTCAGACTTTTCCATTCCTTCCCGATCAAGCATGAGATTCTTATCATTAGCTAATTCCCATTCAACCAACAATTCTCTTATGTATCCACGCAATAAATTCATTTAGGACTCCACAACATATCTCGCTCTGTATCGTAAACCGGGACACCAAATGCAAGTGCTGTTAACAAGATCTGCTTGGTTATGCCAAGTGCAAACTCTTCGATATCTTCCTTGGTTCCTTCAATATAATCTAAACCTGAGACTGAATATATCTCATCAGGGTTAGTGAGGATTATTCCAACTGGTTTCCAGTTATCAACCAATGCTTCGTTATTCATACCGGAAGGCGCCCACATAGATTTATCTAAAACATAAGGAATATTTCGGGCCATCTCTTCGTGATACTCATTCCCACGCTCTAGTTGGCCGTATCTACTATAATCTTTTGAAACTGTGGGGAGCTTATTTCTGCCAGAAGACTTATCTCTGTGGACCTGTTCTAAATCCGATTCATCTCGCTTTTTGAAATGACCGGTGTAGAGCCTGTCTTGATCATTTGCAGCCAGAGTGATTCGACCCTTGATCCACAGACCATAATTAAGCGGCCAATCAAAATCTTCTCCTGGAAGTGTCATAGTCGCAGACAACTCGTCTTTACCTTTTCCAATGAGATCTGTCATTGAATAAAAATCACCAGTCCAGTGAACCGTGTCTAGTGTTGCAAGCCATTTGTGATCTGCATTTGCATTGAATGCTCGCTTAATTGCTTTACCCCCGCCTTTTCCGACATCGCCACCAAAGAATGGCATGCCTTCTTCACCAAACTCATCAGATGCACCGGCGAGATCATGAACGAAACCCATTGCGTCTTCAGCCAGCAACTCCCTTATGTATTCGCGAAGTATATTACTCATCACCATCATCTCCTATCGCCTCAACAGGACAGTTCTCTAAAGCCTCATAACACTGATCTAATTCTTCACCGTTCTCTGGCTGCTTGTAGCAAATGTCATGATCTTCGTCATCGCTTATTCGGAAATTATTAGGTGCAGCATCAGAACAAACTGAACAGAGAATGCACTCTTTGTCTACATAAAATTTTCCAGGAACATTGTCTTCCCACTTTTCTTCTTTAAATGCCATTATCTTAAAACCTCTTCGACTGCCCCAGTAATAAGAATAGGTTTAATCGGTTCGAAATCAGATAATTGAAACTCGTTTGACATGTGTGCCTTACCACCAGCTTCTATATTGACGGCTATTGTAATATGTGGAAATGCAGGACCCTTCATAGGGATAGGAAGCCCTCCAAGATCAACAAGGCCTGTAATCACCTTATTGTTTTTAGCTAAACCGACGACCTTCATCTGGCCCTTTTTATTATCTTCGAAATCCAGCCAGTGAGAAGGCAATCTCTGCTTCTGTTCTCTTGGACTAATTATTGTCATGTGGTGAGACTTAGGTGTCCATCCTTTCGGGACATACTTACTAAGTGCCTTGGTAGAATCTGAATCAAGAACAAAAGCAGTATATTCAATCCCAACGCCAGTGCCGAGATTGATTTCTAAAAGTTCTCTTACATATTCACGAAGTAGCTTCACCAGTTTTCTCCTCTATTATCTATTATCCCATTTACCCGCAGCTTTGAGAGCTTCTATTGTTGTAGGCGGCTTAGTGTATCTTTTACTTAGCGCGCTCTCATGCCAATCATCATCATAAAAATCACGAGAAATTTGTTGATCGCAGTTGTCTTCTACACCAATAGCTAAAGTGTTTCTACGGTCGTCTAGCTGATGTGCAGTAACGTCTGATCGATTGTTAAGATAATAGTTCCAGACTCTCCTCGCTTCACCAGACACCTCTGATCGATCAGCAATAAGACCACCTGCATTCATGGTAGCCCATTCCATTGCAATATCATAAAGCAAAGGCCCCCAACCCTGATCGGCGGCGACCATAGCTATTCCCCAAGCACCGCCACAATTTCCAACATCGTCTTGCTCTTCGATACTGATCGTACCATAAGGCTTGTGGAGCCGCTCTTCTTCGTAACTAGAACTGAGAGCGAAGTCGGTTCTATACCCATGTTCAGTAACCTCAATCTTGACACCATCAGGTAGATCATCTATAGTTTTCATACTTTCTGTCAAAAGCTCTCTTATGTATTCGCGGAGTAGGTTCATGATATTTTTCTCAGACTAGATGCATTTCTTTTCCATGGCTTGGGATATCCGTGAACATTAACACTCACAAACTTTGCGCCACGATGAGCGACAGTGCCAGTAATTATCTCACCTTCATGATCGAATTCGACTTTATCGCCCTTCTTAAAACCGGCTTTGACCTCATTCTCTTTCCTCTTATGAGCATCAACGACAGCTTGCCACAATTCCATGATCTCATCTGCGGAAAGATTATCCAGATCACCTATAACAGCCTGCAGATCTATTTGCTCATTAAGCATTTCTCTTATGTATTCACGTAGTAGGTTCATATTTCCTTCCATTTGCCCATAGCCTTGAGCATACCAATGTTTGATGTGCCTTTCCATTTTGCCATCTTTGAAAGTGGGCTTTTTAGTAGTACATCTTTTCCGTGAGGGTCCCAAGGAACTTCATCTTTCCAGTCCTCAAGCCAGTTCATCCCACCCTCAAGACCTCTTTCATATGCCAGCGTCATCGCGCAGTTATCTTTTTTTGTACCGGGCGTCAGGCGGTTTGATAAGTCATCCATCTGAACCAATTCAACATCACCGCGGTTTGCAAGGTAATAGTCCCAAACCTTGTTGGCTTGGAATGAAACATTAGTTCGGTCTGGAGTTAAGCCAGACCCTTTA
>MDTB01236790.1_pt1 | contig 18380 bp, 20 predicted proteins | sample 811161 | NCBI WGS metagenome assembly MDTB01 (sample SAMN05326650, study PRJNA326480) | marine metagenome | isolation source: seawater | place: Mediterranean Sea | collected 2009
GTCACCACCCTTGAAATTAAAGCGACTGACGTAGCCACGTGAGGGCAGGCTGTAACTGCCGACCGTGATGGTGTCGAGCCCATCAGAGACTTCTTCCCAGACGGTTTTGTCACCTTCCAGGTCGTCGCGTAACTGATCGACATAGGATAACTGCACACTCTCACCAATCATTAGCTCACCCGCATCGACCGTTTCCTGCCCAACCAGCATCTTAAATAGGGTGGTTTTACCGACACCATTACCTCCGACGATCCCCACGATCGCACCACGTGGGATGGTAAAGGATACGTTCTCGAATAAGATGCGCTCTCCAAAGCGCTTACTTATACCCTTGGCTTCTATGACTTGATCACCGAGACGCTCTCCCACTGGGATGAAAATCTCATTAGTTTCTGCACGCGTTTGATATTCCTGTGAACTGATCTCCTCAAAACGTTTCAGGCGCGCTTTACTCTTGGCCTGGCGTGCTTTCGGATTACTGCGCACCCACTCCAACTCGGCACTGATGGTTTTTTGGCGCGCAGCATGTTGTTTTTCTTCCTGCGCCAAACGTTTTTCCTTTTGATCCAACCAACTTGAGTAATTGCCTTCCCAAGGGATGCCCTGGCCGCGATCCAGCTCCAATATCCAGCCGGCGACATTGTCTAGAAAATAGCGATCGTGCGTCACTGCCACAACGGTGCCTGCATAATCTTGCAGAAATTGCTCTAGCCAGGCCACAGAATCGGCATCCAAATGGTTAGTAGGCTCATCTAAAATCAGCATTTCAGGTTTGGCGAGCAATAGCTGACACAGAGCCACCCGGCGGCGTTCACCCCCGGATAGGTGTTCAATACTGGCCTCCCAGGGCGGCAGTCTGAGGGCATCGGCGGCCACTTCAAGAGTGCGCTCAACATTCCAGCCGTCGGCGGCCTCGATCTGATCCTGCAAGGTCGCCTGTTGCTCTAGTGCCGCGCTCATTTCATCATCCGTCATGGGCTCGGCAAATTTCATACTTATGGCATTGAACGCATCCAAAGCCTGCTTAAGCGGAGCGATCCCCAATTCCACGTTACCACGCACATCCAGATCCATATCGAGTTGTGGTTCTTGTGCCAGATAGCCTATTTTGAGGTCATTTTGAGGCCGGGCTTCACCGATATAGTCTTGATCAATGCCTGCCATAATACGTAACAGGGTCGATTTGCCGGCACCGTTATAACCGAGCACACCAATTTTGGCGCCGGGGAAGAAATTAAGATAAATATCCTTCAGAATCTCTTTTTTGGGTGGCACGACTTTGCCAACCCCATTCATAGTGAAAACATACTGGGCCATATCTGTCTCGATTTGTGGGTGAGGGTGGATTATGCAAAGCCGAAAATGTTCGTCTCGCAGGTTCGCTGAGGGTGGCTATAATTCCAAAATTCGCAGATCGCGTCCAGTTGATATACAGATTGTTTAGTCCATAAGTGATAGCTGGCGTCAATTTGGGTCGCTTGAATACGCTCCAGAGGCTCTAATTGCCTGGCTGGGGGGTCCCATGTAATCATTCTCAGATAGTGGTTATCCTATATTTTGCGCTATAATGGCGTATCAAGTTTTTTACCAACGATTTCATTTACACGGGAGTATTTAGAGATGGCTGTTACAAAAGAAGAAATTATGGCGAATGTTGCCAGCTATAGCGGTGACATGAGCATAGAGAAGTTCGATAAGGAATTATCCGATGCAATGAAGAGTGAAATCACTCGTCAGGAACAACACATCGAGTTAATCGCCTCAGAGAACTATGCCAGCCCACGTGTGTTAGAAGCGCAAGGCTCGGTATTAACCAATAAGTATGCTGAGGGATATCCTGCCAAACGTTATTATGGTGGCTGCGAGCATGTCGACACTGTAGAGCAGTTAGCCATCGATCGTTTGAAAGAATTATACGGCGCTGATTATGCCAACGTGCAGCCACATTCTGGTTCACAAGCCAACGCCGCCGTATTCCTGGCCTTACTCGAGCCACATGACACCATTCTTGGCTTCTCACTTGCCCATGGTGGTCACTTGACGCATGGCTCACATGTGAACTTTTCCGGTAAGCAATACAACGCCGTACAATATGGTTTAGACACAGAAACAGGCGAAGTGGATTATGCTCAAGTTGAAGCTTTAGCCAAAGAGCACAAGCCAAAAATGATCATTGCTGGTTTTTCTGCCTATTCACGTATCATGGATTGGGCACGCTTCCGTGAAATCGCTGATATGGTTGGCGCCTATTTACTGGTCGATATGGCGCACGTATCTGGCTTGGTAGCAGCAGGTGTCTATCCGAACCCAGTACCTTTCGCTGATGTGGTCACCTCAACTACTCATAAATCACTACGTGGTCCTCGCAGCGGTATTATTATCGCCAGAGCCAATGATGAAATTACCAAAAAGCTTAACTCAGCCGTTTTCCCTGGCATGCAAGGTGGTCCTTTAATGCATGTAATTGCGGCCAAAGCGGTTGCCTTTAAAGAAGCTTTACAACCAGAGTTTAAGACTTACATGCAGCAGGTCGTCAAGAATGCAAAAGCAATGGCTGATCAGTTCATGGCGCGTGGCTATAACATCGTCTCAGGTGGTACTGATGATCATTTGTTCTTGGTGGATTTGATTAGCAAAGAGATCACCGGTAAAGCAGCTGATGCAGCACTGGGTCGATCCAATATTACAGTCAATAAAAACAGTGTCCCTAATGATCCACAGTCACCTTTCGTCACCAGTGGTATTCGGGTCGGTTCCCCGGCGATTACTACCCGTGGCTTTAAAGAAGCGGAGTGTGTTCAGCTGGTTAACTGGATGTGTGACGTGATGGACGATCTTGAAAATGAAGACGTGCAGAAACGTGTTAAGCAAGAAGTTGTCGAACTCTGCAGCCGCTTCCCAGTATACAATTAATTGTTTGCTTAATTTTAGGTTAAACAGGTAACAACAGATGCGCTGTCCTTTTTGTGGTGCAACTGACACCAGAGTGATTGACTCCCGTCTCGCGGGAGAAGGGAGTCAAGTCAGGCGAAGAAGAGAATGTGTGCGTTGTAAAGAACGCTACACTACTTACGAATCCGCCGAATTAGATTTACCCCGAATCGTCAAACGCGATGGTCGCAGAGAAACATTCTCGCTCGAGAAGTTACGTACCGGTATCGATCATGCACTGGAAAAGCGTGCTATTTCTGCCGATACCGTGGAAGAAATTATCGATCATGTGCGGCATTTATGTCTGACGTATAGCGATCGGGAAATCCCCGCTAATCAATTAGGCGAGTGGGTGATGAATGAACTGCGTGAAGTTGATCAAGTCGCTTATGTACGATTTGCCTCGGTCTACCGTTCGTTCAAAGATGTTAGCGAGTTTCGCGAAATCATCGACTATGTCGAAAATGATCCTTCCCCAGAAATGCGCAAAAGTCAGTTATCCCTGATTAAAGACAAATAAGCATGATCAACAACAGCGACATCGAGCGCATGTCGCAGGCCATTCAACTGGCCAGACTGGGCCAATACACCACGCGTCCAAATCCCAATGTCGGCTGTGTCATCACCGATCAAAATAATAATTTCATCGCCAGTGGTTATCACCGCCAAGCCGGTCAAGCGCATGCTGAAATTATCGCCCTGCAAGCGGCGGCTGAACGCGCGCAAAACAGCACAGTCTATGTGACTCTAGAGCCCTGTTGTCATCAAGGTAAAACCGGGCCCTGTGCGGAGGCGCTGATCGCAGCTAAGGTGAAACGCGTCGTTTTTGCCATGCAAGACCCTAACCCTTTGGTCGCTGGCAACGGTCGCGCAGCATTACTAGCCGCTGGTATCCAAGTCGACAGTGATGTCTGTCGCGATCAAGCACAGGCTTTGAATCGTGGTTTTATAAAACGTATGCAAACGGGCCTACCTTGGGTGACCATTAAAACCGCCAGCAGCCTGGACGGCCGCACTGCGTTGGCCAATGGCTGCTCACAATGGATCACCTCGGCCGCAGCACGTCGCGATGTGCATACCATGCGTGCACGTTACGATGCCATTATGACGGGCATCGGCACTGTCTTGGCAGATGACCCCCGCTTAAATGTGCGCAACGCTGACATTGAGCAAGTTGTGCAACCTCTGCGGGTGGTCATGGACCCCAATCTTACTATGCCAAGTGATGCAAAAATGCTCGGGCTAGCGGGCCAGACGCTCGTATTCACCGATAAGAACAGCAGTGATATCGATCTGAAGCTCAGTCAACAATGCGAAATTGTGCCCCTAGATACGCATAATGGACGCTTTGATATGCGGACTGTGCTGGCCTGTCTTGGCGCGCGTGAGATCAATAATGTCATGGTGGAAGCGGGCAGCACCTTGTGTGGTGCGCTCATCAAGCATCATTGTGTTGATGAAATTGTGCATTATCTGGCGCCGACTTATCTTGGCGAAGGCCAGCCTGAGGCGGCCAATAAAGGGATGTTTAATCTGGGTTCGCTGACGGCGATCGACCAGGGAATAGGATTAACCATTACAGACCAACGTAATATCGGAGTCGATGTTAGAATAACTGCCTCTATTTCTTATTCAACAAAATAGCACCTATGTTCACAGGTTTGATTCAAACGGTCGCTCGTCTAGCGACCATCCAGCCGCAACAAGAATCGTATGTTCTCACGATCACAACTGCCGATGATTTTCTCAATGACGTTGCCTTGGGTGATAGTCTCTGTGTCAATGGCGTATGTCTTACGGTTACCCAGCTGCACGACCAGGCATTCTGTGTCGATGTCTCCGCTGAGACGCTGGCCTGCACGACGTTTAAAAATTTGCATTCAGGGCAAGCCTTGAACCTAGAGAAAGCACTGACGCTCGCAACCCGCTTGGGTGGCCACCTAGTATCCGGTCATGTCGATGGGGTTGGCGCAGTGACACAACTGCAGCGCAGTGATGAGTCTATCCAGATCAATATTCAAGCGCCCGAAGATATCGCCAAGTATATTGCACGCAAAGGTTCTATTTGTGTTGATGGTGTTAGTCTGACCGTGAATCATGTCACAGGCTGCGAATTTGGCGTTAATATTATTCCTCATACTTGGGAGAATACCGCTATACTCGACTACCAGCTTGGTGCCCAAGTGAACTTGGAAATCGATCTATTGGCACGCTACGTCGAGCGCCTGCATGAATATGAAACCAGCCGTTAAAATAAATGGAATTTAATACCACTGAAGAGATTATCGCCGATATCGCAGCCGGTAAGATGGTTGTAATTGTGGATGATGAGGATCGTGAAAACGAGGGCGATTTATTAATGGCCGCCTCGATGGTCAAGCCAGAAGATATCAACTTCATGGCCACCTACGGGCGTGGACTGATCTGCCTGACGCTAACTAAGGAGCGCTGTAAACAATTAGCTTTACCTTTGATGGTAGATCTTACCGATACCCATCAAACAACCAATTTTACGCTATCCATTGAGGCCAGCGAAGGTGTCACAACAGGTATTTCTGCCTATGATCGGGCACATACCATTCGTACCGCTGTCGCGCCCAATGCAGAGGCCACCAGCATCAAACAACCCGGGCATATTTTTCCCTTAATGGCCCAATCTGGCGGCGTGTTAACCCGTGCAGGCCATACCGAAGCGGGCTGTGATTTTGCGCGTCTGGCGGCACTGGAACCGGCGGCAGTGATTGTTGAAATTATGGATGCGGATGGCTCTATGATGCGCCGCCCACAATTAGAATTATTTGCCCAGCAACATGATCTCAAGATCGGCACGATCGAGGATTTAATCAGCTACCGGGTGCAGCATGAACGCACTGTGCGGCGTAAGTCGGTACAAGGCTTTTATACGGATTTTGGTGAATTCAATTTATTCACTTACGAGGATGTGAGTAATCAGGAAATTCATTTTGCCTTAGTGAAAGGGGAAATAGATCCACAGCAACCGGTGCTGACACGCGTACACATTGAAAATACGCTGTGCGATACCCTGCTCAGCAATAGCTCACCCTGTGGTTGGCCATTACGCGATGCTATGCAACGCATCAGTGAGGAGGGTGCTGGTGTTGCGGTTGTCTTACGTGTCGCTAACGACCGTGATCTACTGGTGAAACAGTTAGCTGAGATGGAACATACTCAGCAAGAAGATGATGTGGAACATTTAATTGATCGCTGGACGCTGGGCATAGGCGGGCAAATACTATTTGACCTAGGTGTTAAAGAAATGCGTTTATTAAGCGCACCGCAGGTATTTCATGGGCTAGGTGGTTTTGGCCTTAAAATTGTTGAATATGTGGCAGGTAAATAAATATGAAGCTAGGGTCAGCTGAACACGGTGATATCCAGATCGATGCGCATGCTAAGTTTGCTATTGTAGCGGCCCGCTTCAATAGTGAAATTGTCAATAATCTCCTGCAAGGCGCACTTAGCACACTGCAAGATCACGGCGTCAGCGCGGCTAACATCGATGTCCTCAAAGTCCCCGGTGCATTTGAATTACCCGTCCTAGCTCAACACTTGGCAGACAGCAACAAATATGCCGCTATCATTACTTTGGGCTGTGTCATACGTGGTGATACTCCGCACTTTGATTATGTCGCTGGTGAGTGCGCGCGTGGTGTCATGGAGGTCAGTCTTAATTCGGGTGTGCCTGTTATTTTCGGTGTCCTAACGACTGATACACCGGCACAGGCGCGCGCACGTGCCGATTTAGAAGGCGATAACAAAGGCGTTGATTGTGCGCTTTGTGCCTTGGAAATGACGACGACAATTAAACACATTCAAGCTGAGCTGTAACACGCCCATGGCCAGTAATACAGATCGTGCAAACCATCACAAACGCCAATGTTCACGCCGGCTGGCTTTGCAAGCACTGTATCAACGCCAGTTCAATGAAATTGAGCCAACAGAACTGTATAAACAATTTGCAGATGATGAGTTCTGGCCTAAATCGGATCATGCGTATTTCCACCAACTGGTGAAAGGGAGTATTGAACACACAAAAACACTTGATCACTATATCAGCGACGCTTCGGATTATCCGGTCGATACGATTGATCCGATCGAGCTGGCGGCACTTAGAATTGCCGTGTATGAGTTAATTTTTTGTCTCCATATTCCAGATAAGGTCTTGGTATCAGAAGCCATCCAATTGTGTAAGAAATTCGGTTCTGATGATGGCTATAAATTGGTCAATGCAGTTCTGGATAAGCTGATCAAGACTGTAGATCGACTGCAAATCAGTCACCAACATTAACTGTTTTAAACACAGCCAGGTAACCGCGGTGATGAAAATCTCTTGAACGAAACTGATATTATTGAGCGCTTTTTTCAGCGTCCATGTACGGATCCAGCCGTGACAAGACATATCGGCGATGACAGTGCTGTGCTGACACCGACAGATGGTACACAGCTTGTCGTGACCACCGACGCGATGGTGGAGGAGCATCACTTTGTCAGCCAAAGCCCGGCCCACGCTATTGGCTATAAATTGATGGCCGTGAACGTCAGTGATCTTGCCGCCATGGGGGCAACCCCACGCTGGGCAACACTCAGTCTGACTTTGCCATCGATAGATGAAGACTGGCTCACCAGTTTTAGCCGTGGCTTATTTGAGTGTGCAGACCACTATCATGTCGAACTGGTCGGCGGTGATCTAAGCGCAGGCAAACAGTATACTATGAGTGTCCAGCTTATCGGTGAAATAGCCCATGGCAAAGCCCTATTACGCAATAGCGCGCAACCCGATGACGCAATCTATATCAGTGGTGAGATTGGCCATGCCGGTGCCGCTCTCAGCAAACTCGCCCAGGCCGCGTATGATCATACGGTGCTCAATGAGTGTGAGATGAAAGCCCTTTATTACCCACCCGCTCAGGTGCAGCTGGGCCAGGGATTGTGTCACTTAGCACATGCCTGTATCGACATTTCTGATGGTCTGTTACATGAGCTGGATAGTATTTGTCGGCAAAGCCAATGTGGCGCCGAGATCAATCTCGAACACATCACCACCAGTTGTGAATTAGAGCCTCTGGAAGCAATAGTGCAGGGTGATGATTACCAGTTATTATTCACCGCACGCGCCGATCAGCACACGCATATCGAACAGCTTGCGCAAAGGCTTGGTCTGGCAGTCTGTAGGATCGGCCAGATGACACAACACCCACAGCTTGTCATCAAACAGCATGGCCGGGTGATGCCAACACCAGAGCGGCATGGTTATGACCACTTTAGCCCAGCATGAAGTTTTCCGCTGATCCTAAACAAATATTCAGCCATCCTATCCATGTGCTCGCTTTTGGCTTTGGCAGTGGTTTGTCACCGATCGCGCCAGGCACAGCCGGTACCCTAGCCACTATTCCACTCTATCTGCTGTTGAGTGAGCTTGATGCAGTCAGCTATGCCGCAGTGCTACTGATCTTGATTGCTGGCAGTATCTATATTGCTGGGCGCTCCGCTGAATTACTCGGCGTGCATGACCACTCGGGCATCGTAATTGATGAAGTATGCGGTTACTTACTGACGATGATGCTGGCGCCTGCTGGCTGGCAATGGCTGCTGCTCGGATTTGTTTTATTTCGGTTATTCGATATCCTCAAACCTTGGCCAATTAGAGCAATGGATAAAGGTATCGCTGGTGGCTTTGGGATTGTGCTTGATGATTTAATGGCCGGCCTGTATGCGTTAATCTGTTTACAGCTTATTAGCTGGATAACGTTATAATCTGAATTCCACCTGCACGTTAATAAAATATGGATATTAAAACTCGCTTTGCGCCCAGCCCAACAGGTTATCTCCACATCGGTGGTGCACGTACAGCATTGTTCTCCTGGTTATATGCGCGCCACCACCAAGGCAAGTTTGTCCTCAGAATAGAAGATACCGATAGGGAGCGTTCTACTCAGGAATCGGTCGACGCCATTCTACGGGGTATGGAATGGCTGGGTATGGACTATGATGAAGGGCCGTATTATCAGACTGAGCGTTTTGATCGCTACCAACAAGTGATTGAGCAGTTACTGGACGAAGGTAAAGCCTACCGTTGTTATTGCACACGGGAAGAATTAGACGCGCTGCGGACTGAACAGCAAAAAAATAAACAGAAGCCCCGCTACGACGGTCGTTATCGTGATCACAAGGGGCCTGTGCCAAGTGGAATTGATCCAGTCATTCGATTTAAAAATCCACTCGCAGGTGATGTTGTTATTGACGATCAGGTACTTGGTCAGATCGTGATCAATAATTGCGAACTGGATGATCTGATTATTGCCCGTTCCGATGGTACCCCGACGTATAACTTGACCGTCGTGGTGGATGATATGGATATGGCGATCAGTCATGTTATCCGCGGCGATGATCATATCAATAATACCCCCAGACAAATGAATTTATTGGCGGCCATGGGTGGTCAACTGCCTACTTATGCCCACTTACCGATGATTTTAGGTGCTGATGGTAAACGGATGTCTAAGCGACATGGTGCGGTCAGTGTATCAGCCTATGCAGAAGAGGGTTATTTACCCGCCGCCTTGATGAATTATTTAGTGCGTTTGGGTTGGTCACATGGCGATCAGGAAATTTTTTCTACGCCTGAAATGATCGCATTGTTTTCACTCGACAGTGTCAACAAATCAGCTGCCGCGTTTGATCTGGATAAATTGCAATGGCTCAATCAGCAGTATATTAAAAGCGCTCCCGATGCGACCATTGTGGACTGGTTATCCCAAGCGTTTAGGCAAAAAGGTATTGCTCACCCTGATAAAGAAAAGTTAACCGCGGTAGCCGCCATTCAAAAAGATCGCTATAAGACCGTGCATGAACTCACTGCGCACAGCGAATATTTTTTCGTGAGTGGCATTGATGGCTACGACCAACACTCCGTCAGGAAGCATTTTAATGCCTCGACAGCTGACTTGTTCAGCGCAATGTTGGAATATTTTGAACAGATCACAGACTGGACTGCCGCTAATATTCAAGCGGCGATTAATCACTATATTGAGCACAGTGGTTTGAAATTAGGCAAAGTCGCACCACCGCTGAGGATTGCAATAACTGGTAGTGCCAGCTCTCCATCCATTGATATTACTCTGCAGTTGGTGGGTAAGGCTGAGGTACTCATACGTATTCAGCAGGCGATTGAGTATATTCAGCACGCTAGCCAATAACACTCATTTCCTCGGATCGATAATCAGGGCTCTAATGGTGACGAAGTATTGCACTTGAAAAGCGGTACTGGCGCCGAAGGCAAGCAGGTCGTTACTGGCCGTAATCCCTGACAGTAGTTGCCATTCAACTGGCGCCAACAGATCACCAAAACCGAGTGTTGTGAACGTGACCAAGACAAAATACAACCAGGCACTGGCCACCAACGTAAACAGATAATTTCACTTGAGCCGCTCGTCATCGATAGGCATAATCACTCCTCCTGTACGCTGAATGGGGCCATAGCTCAGCTGGGAGAGCGCTTGCGTGGCACGCAAGAGGTCGGCGGTTCGATCCCGCCTGGCTCCACCAAACCGGATGCTTCTCCGTCTTAAGGCATAATATCCGCGTATTTTCTCTGCAACCTGCAGGCCTGAACAGCTTACTTTTCAATCAAACGCGAGGAATTCAACATCATGCCCGAAATTAATCAGTATTTTGATGGTCAAGTGGTATCCATTGCCTATCAAGGTGAACACTTAGCGACAACAGTCGGTGTTATGCAATCAGGTCGTTATACCTTTAACACGACTCAGCATGAAACTATGTCTATCATCGACGGTGAAGTTAGGGTTAAATTCGCGCAGCATACTGAATTCACCCGCTTTTCCAGTGGCAGTCAGTTTCAAGTTGAGGCTGACAGCCAGTTTGATATAGAAGTGCTCAGGCCGTCTGCCTATTTATGCACATATAGCTGATTTGATCATCCGATCAGAGTCTCACCATACAACCAATAGCCGGCGGGCGAGCATAAGAACTTCGGTCACATAACACTTATGTAAAGAAGCTGTCTCTGTGCCAGCTATGCAAGCCAAGACAGCCTCGACATAAATGCGCAGTAGGTGCTTGTTTACTCGCTACTGAGCATGCTTGAACACTTGCTGGATAACATCCCGAATACTGCACCAGCGACGATTGAAAGTGAAATCACTATCACTGGATTGGATAAGTCGACCGCGGCTACATGTGCCATATCCAGGCGGCGACCCTCTAATAGATAAGCGAAGGTCGCAGCATAGCCATAGACAGATGTGGGTATTGCTGACAGCATGGGTAATTGGGATGCAGCCACCAGCACAAACACTGTCAGACCTACCCATATTGGCGCCGTGACAGCACCCAGACTGATATTGAGCACGAGTAGGGCTGCTATACCCGCCATGACTGAACCAAAAATACCGCAAGTGATAGTATTTTTGAGTGCATCATTATCCGCACCATTATTGAAATATACACCCCAGGCAATGAATATCGTCCAAATAGTGACTATTTCGGCTAAGGGGCCTAGCGCTAACTAAGTTGCGATTGAACCTAAACCACCAATACTTAATGCTAAAGCGATTAATCCTGACATATTCTTATTTATCAATCTAATTATGAATAAATAGTCCAAATAACATGGAGGCTACGCGTATATATCTGCCCTAATTACGTGTTGTTTGGACACGCTATACGATCAGCATACGCGTGAGCATATGCATCACGATCATTAATAAAGCATATATATTGCGTTATATAAAGTTTGATTATGTTAATTAATTGCGCGCACTGGCAGTGTCATTGCATCAATCTGGCTTCTGAATGGGCTTATTGTGACCACGTGCTGTATTTTTACGGAACAAAAAGGTTAAAATTAACGAAATTTAAGTTGAGATCTCGCAACTTTTGAACAAACGTGCAAGCATTGTTGGGCAGATTTATTGCCTAGACATGCTAAGTTTTATTGGCTAGTGTGATCGGTGACTTGATTCAGATCGTCTATGATGTGCTTTTTTTCTTACTGATCGTGCCTGCTCATGCGCCATAAACAAAGTATTATTGTCACCACTATTGGCTTGTTTATCGTGCTATTCATTGTTGTATTCACTGATAACGATGAGCATGTCACGCCAAGATCTGCTAGCTTTCATTTTCAACACATCAGCATAGCTGAGCAACCTAACGAGAATGAGCAACAAACTATTAAAGAGCCGATTGAGGAGCAGATAGAAGAGGCCCCTGAAGAGGACATTGTTGAGCAAGCCGTAATTGAAGAACCACGAGTGGAACAACCGATCGATGCTGAGCTTATTGAAGTCATCAGTAAGCCCGTCGCAGTGGTCACCCCAGCGCAAGAAATAGCCAAAGCCATAGTCGAGCCGCTCAATAACACTCCACCAATGAGTGAGCATAGCGCGACGATGACCTTGCCGGTAGACACTGTTGACCTATTTGATTTTGAACAGCTGAGTGTGAGCTACAAGCAACAACTGAGCGCCTGGTTAGAAAAATATAAACGCTACCCAGCTATCGCTCAACGCCGCGCTTATCAGGGCATTGTCGTGGTAAAATTCTCGATCAATAATGAGGGCAGCTTACTTAATCATGAGATTACCCAAGCTAGCAAGCACAGCAGCCTAAATAACGCGGTGATTACAATGCTGAAAAACGCGACCCCTATGCCAGCGATGCCTCAAGAATTACAAACAGCTGTGGGGTATTATGAGTATGAAATACCAGTCCGTTTTGAGCTGAGTGATCGTTAGCGAGTTATTTTTTTTCAACCAGTATCCTAGCTTTAACCATACCGGTTTTTTCTGTCTTGCTTATATTTGCCTCAGCAACATTGATATAACCGTTTTTTTCTAACTCTCCTAACATGGTCATAAGCGCATCAAAGTTTATTTCATCCATCGACAAAGTTGCGCCATGCTGGCCAACAGGCTCTATTTGCTGGATCGCGCTGCGCAAGCCCAACTGGCTGGCTAAACTATCAACCGTAGCCAGTAGTGAGCGAGAATTAGCGGTCTGCAGCGCATTTGGGTTGGCCAGCTTGATCTGTTCAATCTGTCTAGCCTGAGTCTGCATCCAGGTCAGCAAAGTTTGGTTATTCTGCACTTGAACGCGTTTGCTGTCTCTGGCGACTATTAACGGATTCCACAGCAGGCTATAGCTCAGCAAGCAAGCAAGCAGAACTGTGGCAACAAGGACTAATTGCTGCTCTCGGTCGTGTAATCCATGCCACCATTTAAGCATTATTGTTCCTCCACAATGATACGTGCCTCGACATGTTGAGCTTCATTTCGGGCAGTTTGGACTTCAACATTCATTTGTTTGCTTTGCATAGTGGTCGTGAGTGCTTCCAATACTTGAATCGTCGGTACAATTATATCCAAGCTTAATTGAGAGGCTTTGTAGTGTATGTCGACAATAGCACTATCAGCATGTGTGCGCATTGAGTCAGCACTGTGATGTAACAGCTTTAAAAAGAGCGAGCGTTGTTTTTGCTGGTTTTGAGCCGCAATATCAGCCATGCGTTGCTCCATTTGCACGCGTGGATTAACAATATTTACTACCTCAGGAAAGGCTTGCCTGAAGGTCGCTTCAACCGCCTGATTGAGTTGTTTATCCAATTTGTTAAGACGGGCAACCTCTATGACGTTACCGAGCAACATCAACATTACCAGTGTCACCGTCAACGCGAATGCCGTCAGCCAAGGCTTAATGCTAGTTAATTGAGTCTTTTGTACTGCAAACTCTTGTTGCAGCAGATTGATGTGAGTGGATTCAAATTGTTGACAGACAGACGGAGTATTGTGCAGCTCTAGCGCTATCCCTGCTATGTCTGTTGTCAGGCCCGGGGTATCCGCAGCGGCATAAATCCGCAGCTGCTCTGGTGTGTGCTCAGTGTGTTTGATGCTTAAGTCAATATATTGGCTCAGCTCACTGCAGGCGCAGCAGAAGCCGTCAGCCAGTGCAGTTCTGACTAGCGCATGCTCATGTTCGATCAAACACGACCAACTGCTCGCGTCTTGCCAAGACAAATTATAAATATCTGCCGTTATGATCTCGGGTGTGAGTTGATATTGATTCAGTAGATCATTTAATTCTTGTAAACGTGCACGGTTCATTACCATAACGCTGGTAACGCCGCTCTGGCTATGTGTATTGAGGGCAAAATGGAGTTGTTCTATATCTTCTGACAATTCCTCCTCAAGCGCGTAGGGCACTGCCTGGCAGAGTTGCTTCTTATTGGTCGTTTTGAGTGTAAGCTGGGTCAGATATACTTCGGCCACAGGCACTAAGAAGACACAGCGATGTTGCGTTGTCAGTTGATAAGCTGCGGATAAGTCAGTCACACCCGATGCCAGTATTTGATATTCAGAATCAACCTGCTGCCAATGCAGCGCTGTATCTGCATTTAAATCACGCAAACAGGTTGGCATCGGTAATCTAAAAAATACTGTGTCCATGCTATTGTCCGGTTAAGCGTTTGATGACTGCAACTTGAGTATTAGCGCGATGCATTAAACTGCTTTGCTGCAGATAGCTTTTCTCTATCTGAACCTCACTACTTAGGGTGAAAAAATCGCTCTTCACAGCTAAATCCTCGGCGTCCAATTGTAGATTATTTAACACGACTTGGCTGATAAAATCTTGAATATGCTGATACGGCTCACTCTCTCTGATGCGCACAAAATCTTGCGCTTGACTCACACTCATATCCGGCACAATGGCTGCCAATACGTGCGCTGATGCAGTATTGAGATTCACGTTAGTGCGCAGCGGCAAGGCCGTCAGATAAGGCTGTAGTTTGGCATAATCCTCGGCCGTGACACCCTTAATCAGGCGCAGTTCAGAAATATCATGGATCGATTGGCCCGCTGTTAAATAGGGGCTGGCAAGTTGATTGTAATATTGATCCTCAGCACCATATGGCAGGGTCGGGGTGATGTCCGGATCCATCCAGTCGATAATGGCATCGACAATATTAGGATCGACTGCCAACAGACTGAATATGCGTTGCAGGCGTTTTTTACAGACTATATCAACACCATCATCGGTAAGTAGATTGTTGATATTTAATTTTGCTTGTTCATCCCTTAATTGAGCGGATATCTTGCCCACCGGCAGCGCCATCGATGTCAAAGGCATAGCCCAGTCTTCCTCGTTATGATCAAACACATCCACATCGTCCGGACCCGATGCCATGAGATCGCGTCGTAACACCGTCTTGGCCCAGTTTTCCGCGGCATACTGATACGCCCAGGCATTACTGCCAAATACGCTGTTCTCCACCCGACGCATAAATAGTTGATGCTCAGAGCTGATCGAGGTGGCAGCAATTACCGCCAGAGCCAGCACTAGAATAGCGGTAATCAGAGCCACTCCCTGTTGTTTAGCGCGCATCAATGGTCTCATTGTGGCAGGGTAAAGATACGTGCGATGTCACCCAGCGACGGACTGTTGACAGTCAACATCACTGCGCGTGGCAGGCTAGCAGCAGTTGGCTCAAGGTTGATCGGGGGCCATTGATTTATCCAATCATTATCATGATTAAGAAATTGCCATTCGAGATACTCTAGATCATTGATCAATACTAATTCTCTGGCATTAACCTCGGCGGCACCATCAAGTTGATTCCAGTTATGCCGGACTAACTGATCAGATTCAAACTGGTAGGCCACGCGTTGCATAGCACTGCGTGCCTGTTGCGCGGGATTACGCACCCCACTATAGGTAAAAGCCATGATCTGATCACCATCAGAACTGAACATGGGCTGTAAATCGCCATATTGATCACGAATAGTGCGCGCCAACGCTTGCTTGAGATCTCGCTCCATGTATTTAAAACTCAGTTGCAATTCAACAATATGCTGATTTTTTTCCGCCAGTGCGGATTGCGCATTGAGGACTGTATTTAAACCCGTGAAGGCGATACTGCCCAATATCGCAAATACACTCAGGGCGACAATAATCTCGATTAAGGTGAATCCCTGTGGTCTCATCATGGCTGATCTTGGGCGTCGAAATAGACTACAAGGCTGCTTAATTGTGCCAATACATGGCTGGCTCTGGCCTCTTGTTTTGTCACTTTGATATCGACTCGCCGGATGTTCTGATCGTCTGTGGGATGCAACGTCTTTTCCCATAACCAATCAATCTGCGCAATCGTCTGCACACCTTGTGCGTCTCGATCCTCGTTATCGTCTAAATTGAGCGCATGTTGTGCGAGTGCATTTTGAGCCACCCAGGTGGCAATAATACGCTCGTTCAAAACCGCCGTATTGTGACTCACGCTGGCGACAGTATTGATTGTCGCGGCCAAGCCAATTGCAATCACGGCGACTGCCACAACAACCTCAATCAGGGTAAATCCATCGCTATGCCTAAGTCTGATCATATGCGCTCATCCTGACTGGTGATAAAACTGCTGGCATGGCTATAAGCAAGTTGATAATTGAGATCATTATTATTAGTGATAGTGATCTGGAAGGGAGTAACTTCACCATCCGAGTGAATAAATATTTGTGGCCCTTCAAAGTCAGTGTCGAGTTGGACGCGGATACCATCCAGATAGAGCTTGAAATTCAGATCCTGATTTAATTGGCGTGCGCGCAATAGGGGGTCGTCGTCGATGAGCTGCCAACCCGATGCAGTTAATTGATAAAAGGCATAGCCAGTGGTGACCACAGTGAGCGCATAATCCTGACCGTTAAAGATAGCTTGTTCGAGTGCTAACTGAATAAGCGCGTTGAGGCGCGCACTGTGTTGCTCGATCTGTTTTTGCTGCGGGTTGCCAAAACTGATTGTTGTCATTGCCATAGTAATACTGATAATTGCAATCACGATGACGATCTCAATCAGGGTCAGACCCGTGTCATTTTTCCTGGCCTGATATGTGCCGAGCTGAAAATTTTTGCGCAAGCACATCTATTCTAAGGTCCAGTTACCAATATCTTGATTTTCATCACTGCCACCCGGGCGTCCATCCGCACCCAGAGTATATAAATCAAAATCACCATGCTGACCTGGACTGAGGTATTGATACGCGTTTAACCAGGGATCTTGCGGTAATTTTTTTATGTAGCCGCCTTTTTGCCAATTCTTGGCTTGGGGCGGTATGGTTGGGCGTTCAACCAGCGCCTGCAGGCCCTGATCAGTTGTTGGGTACTTAAAATTATCTACCCGATAAAGCTGCAGAGCACTCTCCAGAGCACGCAGATCCTGTTTAGCTTTGACGATTTGTGCCTGATCTGTCCGGCTGATGACATTAGGGACAACAATAGAGGCTAGAATACCTAGGATTACCAGTACTACGATTACTTCGATCAAAGTAAAACCTGTGTGCTTATGCATAGTGAGTACTCCTTATCCTACAAGTTGATTCATTTCAAAAATGGGTAACATGATCGCTAACACGATAAATAATACGATCACCCCCATAAACACAATCATTAACGGCTCAAATAAGCCTAATGTTGTGGCGATGACAGTTTTTAATTCTCTTTCCTGCTGGCTGGCCGCGCGCTCCAACATGCTCTCTAGATTGCCACTGGCTTCTCCGCTGGCAATCAAATGCAGTGTCATCGGTGGAAAGTAGCGCGATGATTCGAGTGAGCTATGAATGGCCGCGCCTTCACGCACTTGGATCGCAGCATCATGCACGGCTTTTTTCATAGGCAAGTTGGGTATCACATCAGAGGCAATGCGGAGTGCGTCCAACACGGGCACACCCGAGGCCGTAAGAATGCTCAAGGTACGCGCAAAACGCGCAGTATTGAGGCCGCGAATAACTTTTCCAGCAATCGGCAAGCACAGCTGTAAAGCATGCACGCGATACTTAAAAGTAGGGTTCTTCAGCAGCACCTTGAAACCTGCCACTAAGGCCACTAGGGTCAACAGCATGTAGACCCATGTGGTTTGCAGTAATTCGCTGGTGGTCAATAGAAAGCGGGTAGGCAAGGGCAGTTCATTGCCCATATCGGCAAATACATTCACTACCTGCGGCACGACATAGGTCAACAACCCTGCCACGACTAAGACACAAATTATTAATAGGATAATCGGATAGATCAGCGCCAACGATATATTCTGCTGCATCTCTTGGCGGGTCTCCGTATATTCAGCCAGACGTTCCAAAACAGGATCTAGATGACCTGATTTTTCACCCGCGGCGACAGTCGCACGATACAACTCCGGGAAGGTATGCGGAAAGTCATTCAAACCATCCTCTAAAGTATGCCCCTCCGTCACCTTAGAGCGGACCCCAAGAATGGTACGTTTGACACGTGCGCGCTCAGATTGTTTCGCGACCGTTCGGAGTGCTTCCTCCAAGGGCGTGCCTGATTGCAACAGGGTGGCCAACTGGCGCGTAAACAGGGCCAGCTCAGTCGCATTCATGCCTTTGCCCAGCTGCCAGAATGAGGCTTTAA
>MDTB01063805.1_pt1 | contig 18378 bp, 18 predicted proteins | sample 811161 | NCBI WGS metagenome assembly MDTB01 (sample SAMN05326650, study PRJNA326480) | marine metagenome | isolation source: seawater | place: Mediterranean Sea | collected 2009
AATGGTGAGCATAATAATACATTTGGAACTCGCCATGTTTTTCTATTATCCAGTGAGTTTTTTCTGAAACATATGGTTTTAGAACTGAAGCAGCATACTCAGAATGATTCATTGGTGCCAGTTCATCTCCAATATCATGGAGCAAAGCTGCAACAACCATCTCCTCGCTTTCCTGATTATTGTATGCTCTAGTTGCACTTTGAAGCGAATGCTCTAATCTCGATATTTGGTAACCCTCTAATGTCTCCGTAAGATTGGACATAAAACTTAATATCCTATCAGAGGTTTTGTTAGCAAAATCTTTTTCATATTTATCTAAAAAAAGATAATCTTCTTTAGTTCCATCTTTCATTTGTGTAAAACTTACTTTTTTCATTATTTAATTATTTGAAGCTGTACTTAATAATGACAGTTGAGTTATCTTACTATCCCCTAATTCATCAACTGGCTTTACTGGATACTCTCCAGTAAAATAATGGTCAGTTAGTTGTGGGTAGGTTTCATTTCTTTTATCGAAACCAATAGCTTTATACAAACCATTGATTGATAGAAATTTTAATGATTTAGCTCCAATATATTCTCGTATTTCATCATTGGATTTATTTGCCGCCAATAATTCTTTTTTTGTTGGAGTATCAACTCCATAAAAATCAGGATATCTTATTTCTGGACAAGCTATCATTACATGAACTTCCTTTGCTCCCGCGTCATACAACATTTTCACAATTTTGTGAGACGTAGTTCCTCTTACTAGGGAGTCATCAATTAGAATTATCTTTTTATTTTTTATTGTAGTTTCATTTGCATTTAATTTTAATCTAACTCCTAAACTTCTAATTTTTTGACTTGGCTCAATAAATGTTCTGCCAACATAATGGTTTCTTATTAGCCCATGTTCAAAATTAATATTTATTTTTTGGGAAAATCCAAGAGCAGCTGCATTCCCAGAATCTGGCACTGGGACAACAATATCGGCTTCAATATCATTCTCATTTGCAAGTTCTTTTCCTAAATTCTTTCTGTGTTCATAAGCAGTTTTGTTATTTAAAAGACTATCTGGCCTTGAAAAATAAATATATTCAAAAACGCACGGCCTTACTTTTTTTGCTGGAAATGGTTTGATACTTATTAATTCATTATCTTCAATCAAAACAATTTCTCCATTTTCGACTTCTCTTAAAAATTTAGCTCCAATTATATCTAAAGCACAAGTCTCAGATGCTAATACGTAGCTTCCACCTAATTTACCGATTACTAGTGGTCTTATTCCGAATGGATCTCTTACACCTATTAAAGACGTTTGAGTCAGCATTACTAATGCGTATCCTCCTTGTATTTGAAATATAGCATCAACAACTTTATCAATTGTCTTTGATCTTTTAGATTTAGCAATAAGTTGAACAATAGTTTCAGTATCTGAGGTAGTATAAAAAATTGCACCTTCTTCGACTAGTTTATTTCTTAATGAAATTGAGTTTGTCAAATTTCCATTGTGTGCAACTCCGATACCACCTGCATTTGTATCAGCAAAAAAAGGCTGAATATTTCTTAGTGTATTGTTTCCAGTAGTACTATAACGATTGTGGCCTATGGCATAATTACCTTTAAGATTGTTAAGAACTTTTTCTTTATTAAAGTTGTCACCCACTAATCCAAATCTTTTTTCTGAATAGTATTTTTTACCATCAAAAGAAACTATTCCACATCCTTCTTGACCACGATGCTGTAAAGCATGCAGACCGAGAGCCGTTAAGGCAGAGGCATCTTTGGCATTACTAATTCCAAATACTCCACATTCCTCTTTTATCTTAGGATCAAAGTGCTTCAATTTTCTCTTTAGAGTCTTGATATGTTTTTTCATTCGGAAATTCTTTCAGTAAATAATTACTACCTTTTTCTAAATATGGAAAGATGAATGATTTGTTTAAATTTATTGGCCATTTATCGTAATTATACACAATATGTATGCCTGAAAATATGAATATACAAACAATATACGCTCTGACGAATCCAAAAAAAAAACCAAATATTTTATCTAAGCTACCAATTCCTGAATAGCTAATAGCTTTACTAATTCCTCGGTTAATCATTAACACCAAGAATATCACTATGATAAAAATTGTAATCCCAAGTCCGATATCAAGCACATATTCATTATCAATTACATCTTTAAAATAAGGTTTAATTTTCGGAAAAATAATCAAAGTTATTACATAAGCTAATAACCATTTAGCTATTGATAAAATACTTAATACAAAACCTTTTTTATAGCATTTTATCAGCGAGAGAATAGTTAAGATTATATAAATAAGATCAATAACTGAAGTTGCTACATATAAGTCTTTTAGCACTTCCAGCATCTAATTATTTTCCAAATGGTTTGATTAATAGTATTAAAGCAGGAAGTAAGGTTAGGACTGAAATCATTGCTAACAGCATAGCTAATCCAGTAAAGATACCGAAATAAATAGTAGGAATAAATTTAGAAAGAACTAATATTGAAAAACCAAAAACAATTGTGATTGAAGTGTTAAGAATGGCTTTGCCTACTGTTGAGTGGCAAAGTTTAAGAGTTTTATTGTAATCTTTTATATTATTAAATTCTTCTTTGAACCTGTAAATATAGTGAATGCTATTATCAACAGCAATTCCTATAGTAATTGCTGCAATAGTTATCGTCATCATATCTAATGGAATACCTAATAGTCCTATAATTCCTAAAATAAAAAAGGCTGCTATGAAATTTGGAACTACACCAATTAAAGATAATTTAATATTTCTAAAAAGTATTATAAACATCGAAAATATACCAATTATAACCAAACCTAAAGTAAGGATTTGAGATTTAAATAGACTTTGTAATAAATTATTAAATAAGATTAATACACCAGCAAGTTTAAATTCATCTTCATTTAAACCAATCTTATTTTTTAAATCATAATTTATTTTTTTGATCAAATCATTTCTTCTTAAATCTTTTTGGGAGTCTATTATTCGAAGATTGACACGTGCCTCATTATTTTCAATTGAAATATATGGATCAATTATTTCAGTTTTAATACTTTCAGGTATTTTAGAATATAGCACACCCATTTCTAATGTCCCTAAGGGCTTATTATTATTGAGCAAAGTTGCTACATCAATTATTGATGAAAAAGACAAAACTTTCCCAACTTCAGGCAAATTGTCTAGATAATTATGTACTGATGCTATTCTGTCTATTTTATCCTTCGTAAACCAATATTTTTTATCATTCTGATCTTCATCGTCACCCCAATCTTCAAATTCATCATCATCACTTTTTATTTGTTCTTTCTTTGGAAATTTCAAAATGACCTCAAGAGGGGTAGTTCCTCCTAGTTTTTCATCTATTAGTTTCATTCCTTTATAAATTTCAGTTTTTTTGCTAAAATAATTTATAAAGCTATTTTCTACTTCAAGGCGGCTGATTCCAATTAAACTTAAAACAATTATTATTCCTGAGAAAGTAAAGATTATCTTATTATTGTTTTCAGAAATTCTCGCAAAAAAAGATATGATTTTAGAGTTTTCGTCTTTTTTTAAAGTAATATTTGCTTCAGGCATAAAATTTATCAATGTAGGGAGTAAAGTAAATGTTATTACAAATGAGGTGATTAATCCTAAAGTCATCATCCATCCGAAGTCTATAATAGGTTTTATTTCACTAAATATTAAAGATAAAAATGCAATAATTGTTGTAAGGACAGTATATAAAATTGGCCAAAACATTTTATTTGTAGTTAATGAAATTAATTCAAAAATTTTTTTATTTGGATAATTTTCTCTAAGTTGTAAAAATCTAGTACTTATGTGAATATTCATTGCCATTGTTAAAATTAACATGAGAGCAATAAAGTTTGAGGAAATTACTGTCACTTTCCATCCTAACAAGCCTAGTAATCCCATCATGATTATAACAGAAAAAAAACAACTACTAATTGGTGCTATGATCCAGACTAGTTTGCGAAAAACAAACCATAATGTTGCAATAATAAACAAAAGAACTCCTATACCAAAAACAACAATATCACTTTTAATAAATGACATCATGTCATCGGCTATCATTGGAATACCACCTAAATGAATTTTTCCTATATCTTCATAACTTTTTATAACATCTCTTATTTCTAAAATATTAAGATGATTTTGTTTTTTAATTTTATCCTTATAAATTTCAATATTTTTTTTTGATTTATCGGTTAAATTTTTTATTTCTTTATTTTTTTTTATATTAACAATAATACCACTTGTTTTACCATCTTCACTTATAACAAAATTTCTAAAAACTGGACTGCTTAAAATTTCTTTAAAACCTCTCTCCCGATCTATATCCTCATCTTTCAACGTTTTAAAATTTTCTAATCTTTCTTGGAGAGATTCATCTGAGCTATTTAATAATGGAATATCCAATAAAGTAATTACACTATGAACCCAATCTAAACTTTGAATTTTGTACTTTAAACTCAGTAGATTGTTGATAGATGTCTTACTGACCATTCCTTCATTGGGAGTATAAGTTAAAATTAAAAATTCCTTAGAACCATATCTTTTTGATATTTCTTGCAAATATAAAAGATCAGGATCGCCTTCAATTAGTAAAGTTTCAGACGATGCATCTAGTCGAAAATCTTTAGAATGGTATCCAAAGCTGAACAAAAGTATCAATAAAAGAACTAAAACTGATTTAGGGTTTTTTAATACAAAATTTTGATAGAATCGGCCTAACATCGTAACCCTTTTATATGAGAATTTAACTGTTTTGAGTATCTTTAAATTTAGTAAACATAGCCTCAAACTCTAGCATTATATTTCCTGTCGGCCCATGTCTTTGTTTACCAATAATTATTTCTGCTAAATTGGAAACTTCATTCATTTTAACTTGCCACTCAGCATGTTCTACTGTTGCGGGTCTTGGCTCTTTTCTTTCTAAATAATAAGCTTCTCTATAAACAAACATTACTACGTCTGCATCTTGTTCAATGGACCCTGACTCTCTCAAATCAGATAATTGAGGTTTTTTATCGTCTCTTTGTTCTACTGCTCTTGACAACTGTGAAAGAGCTAGGACAGGGATAGACAATTCTTTAGCGATAGCTTTTAATCCTTGAGTTATTTCTGAAATCTCTTGAACTCTTCCATCTTTATTATTAAAAGTTCCTCTCATTAATTGAATATAGTCGACTACTATCATTTCAAGACCAAATAATCTTTTTATTCTTCTAGCCCTGTTGCTCATTGCAGCGATACTTATTGCTGGAGTTTCATCTATATAAAGTGGTAGTTCAGAAATATTTTTAGAAGTTTCTATGAATTTATCAAATTGTTCATCTGAAATTCTTCCTCTTCTAATGTCGTTTGATTTTATTCTTGATTGTTCAGACAAAATTCTAGTGGATAATTGTTCAGACGACATTTCTAAAGAAAAAAAAGCGATTGATGATTTTTTGCCATTATCCTGTAATTTTTGAGCTGCATTAAACGCGATATTAGTTGCTAGAGCTGTCTTACCCATTGATGGTCTTCCAGCTATAATAACCAAGTCTGATTGATGTAATCCCCCAAGTCTATCATCTAAATCTCTTAGCCCGGTTGGTACACCAACTATTCCTTCTTCATTTCGGTAAGCAGCAGAGGCCATTTCAATAGTTTGCTTCATTGCATCATCAAATTTTATTAAAGATGAGTTAAATGAACCTTTTTCTGCAAGATCAAATAATAATCTTTCAGAATTCTCAATTATATTTTGACCATTAGTATTTAAATCATTTAATTTTGCGGTATCAATAGTCTGTTCAGATATTTTTATAAGCTCCCTTCTTACAAACATGTCATATATAATTTTTGAATACTCAGTTGCTTGTCTTGTTGAAGTTGAAAATTTTGTTATTTTAACTAAATATTCAGGAACATTTAGATCATCTTTTTCATTTTCAAAATAGTTTTTTAAAGTGATTGGATTAGCAAGCATGCCTTTGTAAATTAAATTTTCTATAGCTGCAAAAATTTTTTGATGCATCGGGTCATAAAAATTTTTATTAGAGATAATTGTGTTTATTTCATCAAATATTTCATTGGTAACTAATATTGATCCGATGACTGATTGTTCAGCTTCAATATTATTTGGTAATTCTTTAAAATTGTTTTTAACAAGGCTTAAATTATTTTCCATTAATTTCAATTTATAATAAATTTAATCGATTTAAATCGAAAAAAAGAATTGGGGAAAAGATTGTATAATTATTGAATCGTTTCAGCTGACTCAACATTTATTGTTATTTCAGCATCAACTTCAGAGTGTAAAGAAATCTTTATCTTAAAATTACCTAAAGATTTTATTTCCTTGGTAGGTTGTATCATCGAGGGTTTAATTTCAATTTTGTCTTTCTCATAGATTAATTTTGAAATTTCTGTAGGTTTTACAGAACCATATAATTCTTTATTTTCAGTACTTAATTTTTTGATTTTATAAACCTTTTTATTTATTTCATCAGACACTTTTTTTGCTTTTTGTTTTTTTTCATTATCTTTTTTGTCTAAATCTGATTTAATCTTTTTTACCTCTAAAATATTTTCTTTAGATGCATACATTGCTTTCTTATTAGCTATTAAAAAATTTCTAGCAAATCCTCTTTTAACATCTATAATTTCACCTATAGAACCTATCTTTTTTAAATTTTCTAATAATATTACTTTCATTTTATAATAGTGCTAAATTTCTAGCTCTTTTTATTGACGATGATAATTCCCTTTGTTTTTTTTGGCTTACATTTGTTATTCTTGAGGGTAAAATTTTGCCATTTTCTGACATGTATTTTTTTAAAAGCTTAATATCTTTATAATCTATTTTGGGTGCACCTTTGATAGATAAAGGGCAATTTTTTTTAAATTTATATTTATTTGGTTGAAAAATGCTTAGCTTAGCAAAGTTACTTTGTTTTCCTTTTTTGTTACCACTTTGTCTTTTGGGCATAATTAGTTTTTAGTATTTACCTTTTTTTCATTATCCATTTTATTTGAGAAGTATTCTGTATCTAAATCAAATTTTTTAACTTTTACAGTTAAATATCTTAAAAGCTTATTATCCAAGGATTCATTTTTCTCTAATTCTAGAATTACATTTCCATTTCCTTTAATTTTAAAATGAATATAGCTACCTTTTTTATTTTTTTTGATTAAGTAAGAGAGGTTAAGTAAACCCCAACTCTCAGTTTTTACAATTTCGCCATTATTTTTTTCTACAATTTTTGAGTATTTTTCAGTCAACTGTTTAACTTCACTCGGAGAAGTATCTTGTTTAGCTATAATTGTATGTTCGTAAAAATTCATTTAAGTTCTTTATTAAAAAATGTGGATATACTATTATAAATCTTTAATTACAATAGTAAAAAAGGCATAAAATAATAATTTTTTATATGTTTTCATTAATTTTTCCAGGACAAGGTTCTCAAATTGTTGGAATGGGAAAAGATTTTTATGAAAAATTTGACCTAGTTAAAAAATTATTTAAACAAGCTGATGAGGACCTAGGATATAATCTATCTGAAATCATTTTAAATGGCCCCAAAGAAAAATTAAACCTCACCACAAATACTCAACCAGCAATTTTTTTAGTCAGTTACTCTATTTTTAATGTAATTAAAAATGAATTCAATATTGATTTAAATAAAGCAAAATACTTTGCAGGTCATTCAGTTGGAGAATATTCAGCATTAGCTACTGCTGGTTTTTTAAATTTTTCAGATACAATTAAACTTTTAAAATTAAGGGGAGACGCAATGCAAAATGCAATACCCGAAGGAGAGGGAGGTATGTTAGCGGTTCTAGGCGCTAAGCTGGAAATTATAGAAAAAATTTTAAAAGAAAATGAAAATAATTTTAGAGTTCATATAGCAAATGATAACTGCGAGGGACAGATTGTATTGAGTGGAAAAAATTTAGATTTAAATAATTTAGTGTCAATTTTAAAATTAAATAATATTAAAAACATAAAATTATCCGTAAGTGGACCATTTCATTCTAAATTGATGAGTAAAGCAACTGATATTATGAAGAAAGAAATTGAAAGAGTAGATTTTAAGTATTCAAAAAATATTTTAATTTCAAATGTGACTGCAGATGAAATTTCTGATGTAAAAAAAATTAAAAAATTGTTAGTTAATCAAATTGAAAATAAGGTAAGGTGGAGAGAAAGCGTAATAAATATGATTAACAAAGGTGTAGACCATTTTATTGAAATAGGGCCAGGGAAGGTATTGGCAGGTTTAATTAAAAGAATAAATAAAAATGTAAAAATTAATTCAATTAATAGTGAGATTGATATAAAAGATTTAAATGTATGAATGATTTAAAAACAAAAAATATTATTGTGACTGGTGCAACTGGTGGAATAGGAAACTCGATTGTCCAAAAACTAAATGACTATGGAGCAAAAATATTAGCTTCTGGTACTAAAGTTGAAAAATTGAATGAGTTGAAATCTAAATTTAATAATATTAAAATATTAAACTTTGATATTTCCAAAGAGGAAAAAATTGAAGAATTTATTGAAACTGCATCAAATGAACTTGGTGGAAATTTAGATTGCATTATTAATAACGCGGGAATTACTAATGACAATTTGGCAATTAGAATGAGTTTAGCGGAGTGGAAAAAAGTTATTGATATAAATTTAACATCAACTTTTTTATTAAGTAAATTTGCAATAAAGAAAATGTTGAAAAATAAATCTGGAAGAATTATTAATATTACTTCAGTTGTTGGCCACACAGGTAATTTAGGACAATCTAATTATACAGCATCTAAAGCAGGAATCATTGCGATGTCAAAAAGTCTTGCTTTAGAGTATGCAAAAAAAAATATAAATATTAATTGTATTTCACCAGGTTTTATTAATACTACAATGACCGATAAGATAGATGAAAAATATAAACAAACTATAATTTCTAAAATTCCCTCTGCTAGGTTAGGTGAACCAGATGATATTGCAAATGCTGTTCTTTTTTTGGCCTCAAATCATTCTAGTTATATAAACGGTGAAACTTTGCATGTTAATGGTGGTATGTATATGGCTTGACAAAACATGTTTTTAAACTATTAAGAATTTAAAACAAAAGGATCAAAATGTCAGAAGATGTTTCAAGCAAAGTAAAAAAGATAGTCGCAGATCATTTAGGTATTGACGAAGCAAAAGTAACTGAAGAGTCAAGTTTTATAGATGATCTAGGTGCAGATAGTTTAGATACAGTAGAATTAGTAATGGCTTTTGAAGAAGAGTTCGGTTCCGAGATCTCAGACAGTGAAGCTGAAAAAATTTTGACAGTAGGTGATGCTGTAAAATTTATAGAAGGTAAAGCTAACTAATTTTTTTGATGCCCACTGATAATGATGGGATAATGATAGTTTTGTCTTCTCCTTCTGGAGCAGGAAAAACAACTTTAGTAAATCTTCTTTCAAAATTAGATAATTTTGAAATTTCAATTTCTCATACAACAAGACAACCAAGAGTGAATGAGGTAAAAGATAAAGATTATTATTTTGTATCTGAAGAAAATTTTAAAAGATTAATTAAAAATCAAGAATTCCTAGAATACGCAAAGGTTTTCAATAATTATTATGGAACAACAAGAACTCCTGTAATAGATAATCTTAACAAAGGGAAAAATGTTTTATTTGATATAGATTGGCAAGGTGCAGATCAAATTAAGAATAAAAAGTTAGATTATAAATTAATCACTTTTTTTATTTTACCTCCGAGTAAAGAGGTTTTATTTAAAAGATTATCCAGTAGAGATATGAAAGATAAGTTAATTGTTGAAGAAAGAATGAAGCAGTTTGGTCATGATGTATTACATTGGATTAATTATGATTATGTGGTTATTAATGAAAATTTAGAAAAATGCTATTCAAAAATTCATACACTAATAGATGCAGAAATTAACGATGGTTCAAAAGATTATGACCCAGACTATATAAGATCTCATGTTGAAAAATTAACCACTTAAATTTTCATATTTTTTAGTCAATTTATAATAAGTTTCATAATCTAGATTTTGTGGTCTTAATTTTAAATCTATATTCATTTGATTAGCAATGTTTATTTGGCCATTAAAAATTTTATTAAAAGGTTTTTTAATCATCTTTCTACGATGAGCAAAAAATACTCTAGTAATTTTTTCTAAATTTTTGGGGTTTTTTAATTTCAAAAAATTTTTTTTTGGACTGAAAAGTAATAAACTACTATGAACCTTTGGTTTAGGTGAAAAACTTTCTGGTTTTAGATCACAGATTTTTTTTATTTGTAATTTCCAATTAGATATAATTGACAACCTTCCATAATTTGAAGAATTAAAATCGGAAACTATTCTATCCGCTACTTCTTTTTGAAACATTAATATAAGATTACTAAACCACAAATTTTTATCATTTAGATTCAAAATCCACTTACATAAAATCTCAGTTGAAATATTATAAGGTAAATTTCCAAAAACTAACAATTGATCTTTGCATAGAAAGTTCTCATCAATTTTTAATATATCTTCATTTATAACTTTAATTTTATCTTTGAATTTTTCCTCTAAAAATGAAGATAATTCCTTGTCTTTTTCAACGACGTAAATTTCTTTTGGTAATTTTTTCAAAATTGATAAAGTTAAGTTTCCTGTTCCAGGACCAACTTCAAGAACAGATAACCCTTTGATATGTACGATATTAACTATTTTATTAATAACATTTTGATCTACCAGAAAGTTTTGACCTAAACTTTTCTTAGCTTTCATCATCTTTTTTCTAAAAACTTTATTGCTTTTATTAAACTAAGTGGATCTGATAAGTTTTTGCCTATCATTTTTTCATTTGGACCATGATCAGGTGAAACCCTTAAAAAAGGTAAACCCAAAGTAATATTAAAAGCATCATATTCAAATAATGTTTTAAAAGGTGAAAGCACTTGATCATGATACATTCCTAATATTACGTCATATTTTTTTCTATTATTTCTTAAAAAAATTGTATCTGCTGCGTATGGACCAAAAACTTTAAAACCTGAATTTTTTAGATAAGATACAGTTGGCTTTATTATTTTTGTATCTTCATTAAATCTATGGATACTTTCGCAATGTGGGTTTAAACCAGTCAGTGCTATTTTTGGCCTAAAACCTTTATTCTCTTTATAAAAACTATCTATCAAAACTATTTGTTTTTTAATCAAATTTTTATTAATTTTTTTTGATATTTGTTTTAGAGGCAAGTGAGTTGTTAAGGGACTAACTGATAAATTATCATTATATATAAGCATTCCAAATTTTTTAATTTTAAAATTTTTGGCTATATATTCTGTAATTCCTAAGTACTTTTTTTTTAAAAATTTATTTTTATTTATAGGTCCATTAATAAATTTGTATGTATAACCACTTTTTAAAATTTTAAAGGCTACATTGAAACAATTTTTTATATATAAATTTGAAAATTTCAAATTTTTATTTGATTTGCTGTAATTTAATTCAACATCAATAAGATTAATAAATCTATTATTAAGATTATAATTTTCTAAATCTTCTATTTTTAAAAGGTTTATTTTTTTATTAAATTTAAATTTATTCATTTGTTTTTGTAAAATTTTGAACGAGCCAATCAATACTAAAGGAGTCAAGAATTTATTATTTTTGATAGCTTTAAAAAAAATTTCAAAAAAAATACTCTTTGGTTCTCCAGGCACTATGATTATTGGTTTATTTCTCATTAATATTATAATTTATTTTGGTTTTATCAAAATAAATCTTTGAGTATTGATTTAATTGTTTATTTGTTTCAAATTTAATCATCTTTTTTAGCTCTTCATCTTTATTTATTAAAATTTTTTCCGTTCTTACTTCATTTATCTTTAAAATAAGATAATTATTTCCAAGTTTAATGAAGCTTGTGTACTCTCCCTTATTTATCTTTTTTATATTTTCGTAAACTAAATCAGATAAATTGTTTTCTTTTATCCAGCCAATATTACCTCCCATTTTCGAACTGTCTGAAATACTATAAATATTAGCTGTATTATCAAAACCAATTTCTTGGATACTTAACTTTATATTATTTATTAGGTTGTCGATATTTTCATCTTTATTTTTTTTAAATACTATTTCAGATAATAAATATTCGTTTAAAGTTTTATTTTTAAAATTTTCGACTTTTTTCATCAAAATATCTTTATCAATTTTGACTTGATTTCCATATTTTTTATAGATTAATTCATTCCATAAAATTTCAATACGTAATTTTTTTTTTACTTCATCAAGTGAATAATTTTTACTTTTAGTTAAAGCCTTTTTAAAATCCTTCTCATTTGCAAAATTTAATTTTTTATATAAATTTTTTAGATATTCCTCTGCAAAAAGATTTTCCATATCTAAATCAAAAATTTTTTCTAATTCACCTTTTTTTATGTATTCATTAATTAAAGAATTTTTTGCTAATTCTAAGATTTTTTCTTTTTTTAGTTTTGAAAGACTGGGATTCAATATTTTCAAGTAATTAATTTCTTTTTTTATATCAAAGTTTGTGATTATCTTATTATTAACTGTAGCAAAAATATAAACATCAGTATTTGATACAGCAAAAGAATTAGAAAAAAATAGTATTAGTAATACAAAGTAAACTTTTTTTAACATTAATCTTTTAAATTTGGACTACTTGTTTCACCAATGGGAATAATTGTTAATTTCAAGAATATATTTTCTTCAGGTTTAACATCCCGATCATTATAATAATCTTTATTATATTCAACTGAAGCTGACAAACAATCATTCTTGTATTGATACATTATGTTGTAATATTCAGTTAAGTCTGATGTCTTATTTTCTCTAGTAGAAAATGAAATATTATTAGAATCATTAAATTTATATTTTGTAGTATTAAGCAAATATGAATTTTGATCAAAAGTATTATTTTCATTCAAATAATCAAAAGTGGTTACAAAATTATTTATACTTATTTCTGTAACTAAGTTTTCGTAATTTATATCTCGGATATTGTTCATAACTGATGTGTTGTACTTTAATGAAAAATTTTCAATGGGATTGTAATTGATTTCACCTAAAAAATTAGAAGTTTTTTGACCCATTTGATTATTTATCGGTAAATCATAATTTTCACTGATTCTCATATTATTTGCTAATTTTACGCCAAATATTTCTCTAGAATTTTTTTTGTCAAAAATTGTGAAATCATTACCGTAGGCCAATGAAACTCCACCTTCAACAGTATCATCTGAGGCCAATCTGTTTAAATCATATATGTTATTTACATCAATTCTAGTTTCATTATTTCTAAGATCTTTGGTATCGTTTGGACTTAATTTGAAAGTTATTTTAGGTTTTAAAATTTTTTGAAAATTAGTATCTTCTTTTATCATTGGTAAGGACGAGTTAAATTGGAATAGTCCCGATAAATAATAATTTTCATTTTCTTTAAAATCTTTTGAATTTTGAGAGTCAGAATTTACATTTTTAATAATAAAATCATAATTATTATAAAATCCATAATTTGAAATTTTTGGATTAGAATTAAATATTAAATCATTTATATTTGTCTTTTCAAAAATATTAGTCTGGTAGTTTCTGATTAAATTATTAGAAACAAATGAAAAATTTCCATTGAGATTTGTTTTATTTTCGATTTTCTTTGTTAAATTAACTCTAGGAAGAATATACTCAAATTTATCACTATTATTATTTTTTGTTAAATCCTCATAGACTATTAAATCAGTATTAATAGAAAGACTATCGGTGTTGAGACTTAAGTTTAACGAATTTTCTAAATTATCATATTCATTAATAAGAGGAGACTTTAACTTACTACCTTTTAAATAAGTATCACTTGAAGTTTTTTCTACATTTAAATCAAAGCTACTATTTTCAAAATAATCAAAATTTAACAGCTTATTATATTTATAAAAAAAGTGGCTCTTAGAATTGAAATTCCTTGCTTTATATAGGCTAAAATCACTTAAATGATTACTATTTGAATTAACTTGTCTAAACTCAGATTGAAAAAGTAATTTATCATCTTTATAAAAGCGAGGTGTAAAAGTCATATCTTTGTTAATTCCCATTGCATAAAAATAAGGAACACTTAGATAATTATCTGAATTAGGGGAATTTTTAATTGTGGGGATTAAAAACCCAGATCTTCTCTCAACAGTCGGATCAGGATGAAAAAATCTAGGAAAATACATTACAGGAAAATCATAAATTTTTAGCCACGCATTTTTATAATTTATAATTTTTTTATTTTTGTTATGAACTATTTTTTCTGCTGATAATTGCCATGGTGGGCAATCATCATTTTTTTTACAAGTTGTAAAAACACCTTTAGAAATTTCAGTTGTTAAATTATCATAATTAATAGTTCTACCTTTTAAACGAGGTTCATTATCTTTATCAAAAGATTTATTGTTTAAATTAATGGTAATATCTTTTCCAATAAGTTGATTTGTTGAAGTATTGATATATGCCAGTTTTGTGTAGAAATTGTTATTCTCATTATCTTTAAAATTTGCTTCTATAATTTTAAGAATATTTTTACCAACTTCATAATTAAATGAATTGGCATCAAATACATTATTTAATTGATCTTTTACGATAGAATGAGTGTTTGAGTTTAAAATTTTTGAGTTCCAATCATAAGTAACTAAATTTGATTGAATTAATATTTTTTTTTTATTATCAAATACTTCTATATTATTCTTAGCAACTAATGTGAATTTTTTTTGATCTAACTCTATTTCATTAAACTTTATTTCTAAATTATCAGATTTAATAAAGGCTATTCCGTTGAAGGCTTTAAGAACATCTAAATCCTTAAAATATTTAAATTCTTCAGCTTCTATCTCAAAATTTTTATCTGACGATATTGCCTTACCATCTTTAGCATTAATTATATTACCTTCTTCAATTATATCAATCTTTGTAGTTTCAAAATCAAATGGTTCAGCAATTGAAGGACTACCAAAAATAAAACAGATTAAAAAAATTATAAAATATTTATTTTTCATTAACTCTAATTAAACCAATGATTGCAAATATAGAAATAAATACAATAGGTAAGAAAATAGAAATCACTATTGGTATTTTTCCATTATTTCCAAGAGAGCTAAACATAAAGTTTATATAGTAAATTATAACAGACATTAATATACCTAAAATTATGTGAAAGAATAAAGATTTATCTTTTTTGAAATTAAACATTATAATTGAAGACATAACAGTCAATACACCATAAAAAAAAGGTGTTGAAAAAAGTTTTAAGAGGTGGATTAAGATTTCATCAGATGAATATCCTAAATTTTCATAGTCTTTCTTTAAATCAAAAAGCTCTAGAATATTGAGAGTAGAAACATTTGAAAATAAATTATTTATTTTTTCTTGATCAAAATTTGTCTCTATTTCAAAATTTATAATTTGATCAGTAATATTTTTTTCTGTTACTATTGATTTTTCAGCTAACCATATTTTTTTTCCAATATTAATTTTTTGGGACTGAATTGTTCTTACTAAATTAAAATTTTTATCAAATTTATATATTATAACATTTATTAAATAATTATCTTTTATATTTGTTGCTTTTACAATGAAAGTATCTTCTTTTATTTCATCTTTTAACCATAAGCCACTATCAGTAACCACCGCAAGATACTTGTTATCATTAGAAAATTTATTTTTTATATCTGTATAAAAAAACTTCAATTTTGACGCAGCATTATAATAAATAATTACAGTTAACATTCCCATTAATAGAGAGGAAAAAAAAAGGATTTTTATTATTTTTAAATTACTCATTCCATTACTTTTTAAAAGATTAAGTTCTTCTTTTTTAAAAAGATCAAAAAATAAAAATTGTGTTGCTAATAAAAAAATAAATGGAAACATCTCGAATAAAGTAATAGGTGCGCTAAGAAGAGTAAGAAAATATGGAAATAGAAAATTTACTTCTAAATTTTTGAAAAATGATATCTCCTCTAAAATACTCAAAATTATAACTAGGCTTAAAAAAATTATACTGATGGTGATAAATTTATTGATAAAGTTTCTAATTATGTATTTTTCGTAAGTTTTAAACATTTTTGATCCTTAAATAAAATAATACATATATTAAAAAAAAAATTACCCAGGGTATCATTAAATAAAATGTAGTAGTCAAATAAGATACTGTAGAATATCTTAAAGAAGCTTCTGAAATAATTAAAACTAAAAAAGTAATAAGAAAAGTTATTTTTTTGTTTTTTTCATATTTGATATTATTTTTTGGAAGAATGATTAAAAAACAGCAAAGAATTGCAATTATTGGTAAGTAAAGGGGCTTATAAAATCTTTTAAATAATTCTTGAAGAATATCATTTAAAATATTTTTTTCACATAAAAATAAGTCACTGTATTCAATAATTCTATTATTAATAATTTTAAATGAGCATCTTAATAATTCTTTAGATGGAAGTTCTTGGATCTTTGGATTTAAAATCGTGTTAGTTGAATACTCTGCTAAGTTAAAATCTATTTGATCAAATTTAAAAGTATTAATTTTTTTTTTTTCCTTATCTAGTATTCTTCCATCATATAGTCTAAAGATTTTTTGCTTATTATTATCAAGCAAAACTCCGTTTTTAGCATATATCATTCTTGAACTAGATTTAGATGAATCGTCCAAAAAAATATTAGAGTATGTTCCATTTTCATTTTTTTTATCAATAAAAATCGTTAGACCTTCAACTGCATTTATAAATTTTCCCTCTTTAATTAGGGATGTAAAAAAATCTATATTTGAATTTTTTAAATACTCTCGAGCTTTATATTGAGATAACGGTGAAAAAAAACCTCCAATCCAAATTTGTACAAAAGTTAAAACTAAGGATAAAAAAATTACTTTATTTGCAAAATTAATTTTACTTATTCCGTAAGTCCAAAAAATCAACATTTCATTTCTATTTTCATATTCAGTAATTATGTAAAATAGTGATATAAAAAAAATAAACGGAATTATTCGATGAATAATTTTAGGAAAGTTTAATAAAATATATGAAAAATAAGTTTTTAAACCATGTCCATCCTGGGTTACAAAATCAAAATAATTAACTGCTTGCAAAGTCCACACAATTAAACCTATCGTTAAACACATTAATAAGAAAAAAACTGAGGTATCTTTAACAAATTTTAAAAAAATTAATTTTTTCATTGAAAATATTATATTTCTTAATATATAGCATTCATTTGTAACACTTTGTAATTAAAAATTTATGTCTATTAACATTAACTTTAAAAATAATATTTCAAATAAAGCCTTGTCAAATCTCGTTTTATTTATAGGTGAAAAGTTTAACACTAATCATATAAAAAAACATGTCACTGATTTTGAATTTTCTTACATAACTGACTTAATAAAAACCTGTGATTTAAATAAAAATCTATTTGTGTTTGAACTTAGTTCCAAAAAAAAAATAGTTTTAGTTTCAATAAAAAATAATAATAAAGTATTTGATATTGAAAACTTAGGAGCAGAATTTTATAGCCGTATAAACAATGAAAAAAGAAGTGAATATTTTATTAACACTGAAACTATAATAAGTAAAAACAAAAATTTTTTAGAACATTTTCTCCATGGACTAAAACTTAAATCATATGAATTTAATAAATATAAATCAAAAAAAAATTTTAAGATTTTAAATATAAATGTTTTTGGAAAAAAGAATAAACCGTCAGTCCAAAGCTTATTGAAATTTAAAGCTATAGAAGAAGGTTCATTTTATGCAAGAGATCTGGTTTCAGAACCTGGAAATGTTTTGCATCCTGATGAATATGCAAAAAGATTAAGATCTTTGAAAAAACATGGATTAAAAATTACAATTTATGACGAAAAAAAATTAAACAAATTAGGCATGAACGCTTTGCTTGGAGTAGGACAGGGAAGTATTAGAGGATCATATCTTGTAACCATGGAATGGAATGGTGTAAAAAATGATTCTAAGCCTTTAGCTTTTGTTGGTAAAGGAGTATGTTTTGATACTGGTGGTTATTCACTTAAGCCAGCAAAATTTATGGAAGACATGACTTATGATATGGCTGGATCAGCTGTAGTGGTAGGTCTAATGAAAAACTTAGCTTTAAGAAAAGCAAAGATTAATGCTGTAGGAGTTGTGGGTCTTGTTGAAAATATGGTAAGTGGAAATGCTCAAAGACCTGGTGATATTGTTAAGTCATATAGTGGAAAAACTATCGAGATTTTGAATACAGATGCTGAGGGCAGGTTAGTTTTAGCGGATGCTTTAACTTTCACTGAAAAAAAAATTTAAACCAAAATTTATTGTTGATCTAGCAACTC
>MDTB01154257.1_pt1 | contig 18377 bp, 17 predicted proteins | sample 811161 | NCBI WGS metagenome assembly MDTB01 (sample SAMN05326650, study PRJNA326480) | marine metagenome | isolation source: seawater | place: Mediterranean Sea | collected 2009
GGCCTGAGCGATAAAAGGGTTGGCATCATCGGTACCGGGGCAACTGCCGTTCAGTGCATCCCCCATCTGGGGCAGGCAGCCAGGACACTTTATGTCTTCCAGCGCACGCCTTCCTCAGTGGATATAAGGGGGAACCAGCCGACCGATCCGGACTGGGTAGCCGGGCTCGAACCAGGCTGGCAGAAAAAACGTATGGAAAACTTCAACACTCTGGTCACCGGTGGCGTAAGCGACGAGGACCTGGTCAGCGATGGTTGGACTCACATCATTCGCAATCTGCTGTTTATGGTTAACCAGGAGGGGGAGCCAGACCTATCGCCTCAGGCCTTGGCGCAGAAGATGGAGCTGGCCGACTTTCAAAAAATGGAGCAGGTTAGGCGACGAGCAGCTGCGCTTGTCGAGGACCCAGAGACAGCAGAGGCGCTCAAGCCCTACTACCGGCAGTTCTGTAAGCGTCCGTGTTTCCACGATGAGTATTTGCCCACCTTCAATCTGCCCAACGTTACGCTCGTGGATACCGACGGCAAAGGCGTGGAGCGCATCACTGAAAATGCCGTCATCGCCAACGGACAGCGTTACGCCGTCGATTGTCTCATTTTCGCTACCGGCTTCGAGGTGGGCACGGCCTATACCAGACGCTCAGGCTATGAGATCACCGGAAAAGAAGGTCTTAGCCTCTCTGAAAAATGGGTGCAGGGCGTCTCTACTCTGCACGGTCTTACCACACGCGGCTTTCCAAATTGCTTTATCTTGGGCAATACCCAAGGCGGCTTCACAGCAAATTTTCCACATATGCTAGATGAACAGGTAAACCACATTGCCTATGTCCTCAGCGAACTGGGAGCGCGACAGAAAACCCGCTGCGAACCGTCTGCGGAGGCGGAAGCAGCATGGGTTAGTACCATTATCGAAAAAGCTCGCCTGGGTGAAAGTTTCTTTGCCGAGTGCACCCCGGGTTATTACAACAACGAAGGCAAGGTGAACGAACGCAGCCGCCAAAATAGTCAGTACGGAGGCGGACCCGTGGAATTTTTTCAGCTATTGGCCGCTTGGCGGGAAGAGGGAACGCTTGCGGGATTGGAACTGAGCTGAGTTCGAAACCGAAATAGAATGACAAGAATGGAGAGGGCATAGATGAGTATCAAAACAAGAGCAGACGCCATCGCGCAGTTCACTGCTCCAGGAGAGGCCTTTGAGCTGGTGCCAGGCCAAGTTTTTGGCAGACCCTGTGTTCAGTTCAAAAATGCCCCGCCAACGCTGCGCGATCTTTTTGAAGATAGTCGCAGTGAACTTCCCTTCATCATCTATGAAGAACAGCGCCTTACCTTCGAGGATGCGTATCAGCTGTCTGCCCAGTTCGCCAATATCCTGGTGCGTGACTACGGCATTAAAAAAGGCGATAGAGTGGCTATTTCCATGCGTAACTACCCCGAGTGGATTTACGCCTTTATGGCCACCACCTCAATTGGCGGCATTGCAGTCGCCATGAATTCCCTGTGGCAGCCCGACGAGATGGCCTACGGACTCAAGGATAGTGGCGCAAAGGTGCTGGTTGCGGATGCGGAGCGCCTTGAGAGATTTGCCCAGATCAGCGATCAGGATAGACCGAATATCAAGACCATCGCAGTACGCACGACCGAGTATCCCGACAGTCCTGAGCTGCTTGGCCTGCTGTTGGAGCAAGCGCGTACCGAAGGTCAGCTGCCAATGCCCGAGCAGAGCCCCGAGCCTGAAGACGATGCCACCCTACTCTATACCTCTGGATCTACTGGTTATCCAAAGGGCGTGACCTCCTGCCATGTCAACGTGATCAGCGCCTTGATGAGCTGGGAACTGGATCAGAAATGCGGCATTGCCTTGCTGCCGGAACCACCTCCGGAACTTGAACATCAAGCGGCAACCCTGCTGGCCGTACCGCTGTTCCACGCCACGGGTTCGCATGCCGTCTATCTGGCCAGCTATAGACATCAGCGCAAGCTGGTCTCCATGTACAAATGGGATGCGGCCAAGGCGGCGGAACTCATCGAGGCAGAAAAAATAACCAGCTTTATAGCCCCCGCAGCTATGACCGGCGATTTGGTGCAGGAGGCTCAACGCACCCAAGCAGACCTCAGCTCAATGATTTCTGTGGGCGGCGGCGGAGCACCTCGTGCGCCGGAGCAGGTACGTAATATCGAACAGTCCTTCGCCAAAGCATTGCCCGGTACTGGCTGGGGCATGACGGAAACCAACGCCATAGGCACCAGCATCGCCGGCCAGGACTATCTTGGCCGCCCTGAAAGTTCTGGACGCTGTAGTGCCGTCATGGAGCTTAAAATTATTGATGAAAATGGAGCCCCCCTAGGTCCCGGCGAGCGTGGCGAACTGCTGATCCGAGGCACCAGCGTGTTTAGAGGCTACTGGAATCGCCCGGATGCGGACGCAGAGACCTTCTTGGATGAAGGGTGGATGCGAACAGGCGATGTGGCCTACCTCGACGAAGAGGCTTTTCTCTTCATCGTTGATCGGATCAAGGATCTGGTCATTCGTGGCGGGGAAAATATTGGCTGTGGAGAAGTCGAGGCAGCGCTGCTTGAACACCCGAAAGTCAGTGAAGCTTCGGTTTATGCGGTGCCTGATGATCGTTTGGGAGAAGAAGTAGGCGCCACCATCTATGGCGAGGAACCGGTCGATGAAGAGGAGCTTCAAGGGTTTCTCGCAGAGCGCCTGGCGCGCTTTAAAATCCCCAAGCACCTGCAGCAAACCCAGGATCCGCTGCCCCGGACGGCTTCGGGTAAAATTTTTAAGCGCCAGCTTCGTGAGGATGCATGTAAGGACCTGGGCATCGCCCTTTCTTGACGGCTCAAGACGCCCCTCGCGGTTGTCCGCACGGAGCTGCCCTGTTACTTTGCGCCGATGGACATTAACGACGAACAAAAGGCCGGGCAGCCCCAGGATGCCAGCAACGAATTTGAAGAGGCCACCCTAGACTTCGAATCAGCCATGGATGAGCTCGAGGCTCTGGTTGAACAAATGGAGAGTGGAGACCTGACCCTAGACGCTTCGCTGGCTGCTTTCGAGAGAGGCGTCACGCTGACCCGGCAATGTCAGCAGGCCTTGGAACGCGCGGAACTCAAGGTTCAGGAACTCAGTCAGCCACCTGCTTCGGAAGACGCCCCAGCCAGTTCCCCATGACCGAAGACCTAAAGTCCTTGGGTGAGCAAATTGAGCACGCTCTCGCCAAGCATATGCCCCACCAGTCTGATATTGCGCAGCCCATGCTGGACGCCATGCGCTATGCCGTGTTGGGTGGAGGCAAGCGCCTGCGCCCAATGATGGTCTGTGCGAGCTGTCAGGCTTTCGGAGGACAGGTTACTCAGGCGCTGCCCGTCGCCTGCGCCTTTGAGTTCATCCACGCCTATTCGCTGATTCACGACGATCTGCCGGCCATGGATGACGATGCCCTCCGCCATGGAAAGGCCGCCACCCACGTTGCCTTCGGGGAGGCCAATGCCATCCTGGCCGGTGATAGCCTGCACTCTCTAGCCTTTCAGGCGGTGGTGGACGCTCAGGACATCACAGACGGCGCAAAACTTCGCATCATTGGACTTTTGTCCAAAGCGGCCGGCTGGCCAGGGATGTCCGGCGGTCAGTGTCTGGATATCGAGGCCGAGGGCACAAGCCTATCCCTTGCCGAACTCGAGGCCCTGCATCAGGCAAAGACGGGCGCTCTCATCAGGGCAGCGCTGGAGTCCGGTGCCCTATGCGCAGGAACCGACCCGTCATCGCGGGAATTTGCCAGACTAGGGACTTTCGGGGATAAGATTGGGCTAGCCTTTCAGGTCGTTGACGACGTTTTGGACATCACTCAGGATTCGGCAACCCTTGGCAAACCCGCAGATTCAGACACGGTAAACGATAAAAACACCTTCCCCCGCCTGATGGGCCTTGAGGCGGCCAAGGAGAAAGCCCATGGTCTGCTGGAGGAAAGTCTGGCGCTGCTGGAGGAAGCCTCCATCGCCACACCGCTCATGATTACGCTGGCGAAAAAATCTGTGCAGCGATCCTTTTAGACTGTTGTCTACAAGCCCCAAGCCAAGATGAGCGCGGCCAAGGCTAGCGTTAATCCCGTCAGCAGCCCCGCAGCCAGGTCGTCGAGCATAATGCCCAACCCACTGTGAACATTGCGATCCAACCATCCGATGGGGCCGGGCTTAACAATATCGAAGAACCTAAAGAGCCCAAGGGCTAGCCAAGGCCAAGGACCGGATGAAGGAATAAATACCAGAGCCAGCCACAAACCCGCAACTTCATCGGCTACGATTTGTGGCTCGTCCTTTATCCGGCGCTGCTCAACAAGCCGCTCGCACAGAAACCAGCTGACGCCGCTATAAACGGTTACCACCAACAGCTGATGCAGCGGACTGAGGCCCTTGAGCAACAGCCACCACAGGCCAAGGCCAGCCAAGGAGCCCCAGGTACCCGGTGCCGGACGCAGAAAGCCCGAGCCCCCCACGGTGAGCCACAGGACTGACGGTGCCCTCAGGTCTTTAACCCTAAGCATGGAAGTGATTATAACCGTCGGCAGAAATCTGCTGCTCATCCAGCCAGATGCCTGCTTCCTCAGTGAGTTGTCCAATGCGCTGACAACCCAATAGCGGCACCTCACTGGCGAGCAGCAGCTGATATTCGTCGCCCCCTCTCAGCGCATCCTCCAACGTCGCACCAGGGGCCAGCGGAATAGCCCCTCCCTGAAGCTTGGCACCGCAGCTACTGGCATCGCACAAATGCCCCAGGTCCTGCAGCAGCCCATCTGAAATATCAATGCACGCTGAAGCCTTGCCGACCTCATCCAGCAAATCAAACCTGGCCTTTGGCCGAAAATAACAGGCCTGTAGGGGCGTCAGATTGTCCAGGCTTTCAATGTTCGTCTGACCCAGACGCAAACAGGCACTAGCACCGCCCAGGGTGCCGCTGACATACAGGCCATGACCGGCCCTGCCCGTACTGCGGAGTAGAGCGCAGCCTTCCGCCACCTCACCATGAACGCTAACGGTAATGGCCAGTGGTCCCTGGCTAAGGTTGCCCCCGCAAATATACATATCCGCCTCTCGGGCTGCCTCCGCCATGCCCAACGCCAGGCGACAGTGCCAGCTCTCATCCTGCTTCAGCAGGGCCGCCTCCATTGACAGTGCCACCAAGGCGTATCTAGGCGTTGCCGCCATGGCCGCCAAATCCGACAGGCTGGCCATCAGCACTCTATATCCAATGAGTTCTGGCGGTGTCTTCTCGGGGAAATGTACGTTGGCCAAAAAACTGTCGATAGAGGCCACATGCTGCCAACCTGGCGTTGGCGTGACCACGGTGGCATCGTCGCCAGGGGGCACGACAACCGTCTTCATCGCCTGGGGTGAGACCGCGGCACGATCTCCCAGCGCCTCAAGAATGTCGCTGATCAACGCAAATTCGCCCAAGCTAGATCTCTCCTAAGGCATCGACCTCGACCTCGCGGGTCTCCCGCGCAAGCTTATCGAGAACACCGTTGACGAATTTATAACCGTCCTCGGCACCGAAGAGTTTTGCCAAGGCAACGTATTCATCGATCACAACCCGGTAGGGTACGTCGATCCGCTCATTCAGCTCCGTTGCCGCCAAACGCAGGACCCCCCGTTCAACCGCATCCAGTTGCGCAACGGGACGATCTAAAAGCGGGGCCAGCTGGGCATCAAGCTGGGCAGCCGTGCCAATCATGCGTTTCAAAATGTCATCGAAGAACTCTGTATCCGCCCTATCCAGCGCGGTCTCGGAAAATTCCTCGGTGAGCTGCCTTGGGGACGTGGCGGAAAGCTGCCATTGATAGGCGGCCTGGACGAGAGCACGACGCGCCTTGCGACGCGCCCAAATATTGGGTTTCTTGTTCGTCTCAGACATTGTCTTCCTCTCTTACCAGGGTTAGGCGTAAATCCGGACCAAGCGGACACGCATCAGCGATCTGGACGTTGGGCGCACTGCTCAGAAGCGGTACGTTGAGCTGAACCATATTCAAACTATCCGACCCCAGCAGCTTGGGCGCTAGGTAGTGAACCCACTCATCCCAGAGTCCCTGTTCTACAAAACTGCCGAGCAGGCTCGACCCGCCTTCGACCAGCACTTCGTTGCAGCCTAGACCGCCTAAGTGCGCCAGTATGGACCTCAAGTCGCGAGTACCGTCAGCAAGGGCCAGATACTGCAGCGGATCATCAGGCGGGCCACCTTCGGGTGCCGCCACCTCGGCGTCATGTACCACCAGCGTGGGCGCGCCATCCCCAAGCATCTTTCGATCCGCCGGGGCCCGCAGACGGCTGTCTAGCAGCACTCGAAGGGGTTGTTTGACCCCCTGAGCCAATAAATCAGGCGCTCTGACGTTGAGTTGGGGGTCGTCCTCAATCAGCGTCCCCACGCCGGTAAGAATGGCATCAGAGCGAGCACGCCAATATTGCACGTCTTGACGGGCTAGCGTTCCGGTAAGCCATTTGCTTTCTCCGCTGGCCAGCGCCAGCGCTCCATCTAGGCTGGCCGCAGATTTGAGCCTAACCCAGGGCAATCCGGTACCCATGCGTTTTGCGAAGCCCGCAATGCTACGTGCAGCCGAAGGCAGGTCCACCACATCCACGCGCACACCGGCCTGCTGAAGCATGTTCACGCCCGCACCCGCTACCCTCGGGTTTGGGTCTACTGTACCCACGACAACTCTCGAGACAGCGTGATCGATGAGGGTTTGTGCGCAGGCCGGCGTTCGGCCTTCAAAGCTGCAGGGCTCAAGGCTGACATATACCGTGGCCCCGGCGACATCACCACCAGCATCAGCAATGGCCTCAACCTCTGCATGGGCTTCGCCAGCTCGACGATGGAAGCCTCGGCCGATGATGTCTCCAGAACGCGTGATGATACAGCCCACGGTAGGATTGGGCGCGCAGCTCATGCGACCGGCTTCCGCCAGCTCTATGGCGGCCTCGAGGAACAGCATATCCGACGTTGTCACCGCACCTGGATTCGGATTCATTGGCTTAGAGTACAGATCGGGAAGGTTGGGCGGGTCATGGGGCCATATTAACCCGTCTCGTCGGCGAACGTCGCCTCCGAAAGGCCGTCAGTCCGAGGTGTCCTGGTTGCCTTTGCCACTGTGCAAACGCAGCACTTCGTCGGCGAACTGGGAGACGTCCTGGAAGTCACGGTAGACCGATGCGAACCGAACATAGGCTACCGGGTCTAGGGCTCGAAGCTCGTTCATGACCTCCTCCCCCACCAATCTAGCCGCCAACTCTCGCTCTCCGGTCGAGCGCAGCCGATGTTTGATGTGGTTGACCGCAGTTTCGATCTGATCAACGCCCACAGGCCGCTTTTCAAGGGCCTTGGAGAGACCGTAGCGTAATTTTTCCTCATCGAAGGGCTCTCTGCGCCCGTCTCTCTTGATGAGGTGGGGCATCACCAGTTCTGCCGTTTCGAAGGTCGTGAAGCGCTCGCCACAAACCTGACACTCTCGCCTGCGGCGCACGGAGTCTCCCTCGGAGACCAGCCGCGAATCGATCACCTTGGTATCGTCAGCGCCGCAGAAGGGGCAGTGCATTTCTTATCTAGTGACGATAAACGGGGAACCGCGCACACAGCGCCAGCACCTGCTCACGCACACTCTGGTTTACCGCCTCGTTATCAATATCGTCCAAGATGTCGGCTATCCAGCCTGCGAGCTGGGCGCACTCCTGCTCCTTAAAACCGCGGCGGGTAATGGCCGGGGAGCCAATGCGAACACCGCTAGTCACAAAGGGGGACCGAGGATCGTTGGGGACCGCATTTTTATTGACCGTTATATTTGCACGTCCCAAGGCCGCATCCGCCGCCTTGCCGGTGATGTCCTTATCCACCAAGTCCAGTAACAGCAGATGATTGTCAGTGCCACCCGAGACGATACGATATCCCCGCGCTATCAGACCTTTGGCAATGGCTCGGGCATTGGCCAGCGTTTGCGCCTGGTAGGCCTTGAATTCCGGCGTCATGGCCTCCTTGAACGCCACCGCCTTGGCAGCAATCACGTGCATGAGCGGCCCGCCCTGACTGCCCGGGAAAAGAGCCGAGTTCAGCTTCTTCTCGATCTCGGGATTCGAGCGAGCGAGAATGATGCCCCCTCGTGGACCACATAACGTTTTGTGGGTGGTTGACGTGACCACGTCCGCGAAGGGAATGGGGGTGGGGTATTCTCCTGCCGCAACCAGCCCGGCCACATGGGCCATATCCACCAATAAATAGGCGCCAACGCTGTCGGCGATATCACGGAACTTTTGCCAGTCGATCTGTCGGGAATAGGCCGAAAAGCCAGCCAAAATCATTTTCGGTTGATGGGCCTCCGCCAGGCGTGCCACGTCTTCATAATCGATTGCGCCAGTCTCCGGGCTGATGCCGTATTGGACGGCGTTGTAGAGCTTGCCGGAGAAATTGACCGATGCGCCATGCGTGAGGTGCCCACCATCCGCAAGACTCATACCCAGGATGGTGTCGCCCCCCTCAAGCAGGGCCAGGAATACTGCAGCGTTGGCCTGAGAGCCAGAGTGCGGCTGCACGTTCGCGAAATCGGCACTGAACAAAGCTTTGGCGCGCTCGATGGCCATGACTTCCACCTTGTCCACGTGCTCGCAGCCACCGTAGTAGCGCTTACCCGGATAGCCCTCAGCGTACTTATTTGTCAGCACGCTGCCCTGAGCTTCCATGGTTCGGGGACTGGCATAGTTCTCGGACGCGATGAGTTCAATATGTTCTTCTTGTCGTAGAATCTCAGCGTCGATTGCAGACGCTAGCTCAGCGTCGAAATCAGCAATGGTTTCATTTCCAACAAACATGAATGGTCCTTTAGTTCAGCAATATTGCGGCAGCTACGCCACCCTGAGCAGCCATCTAATACAGCAAGCACACGCTCGATAAGGGGCGAGAGTATATATCAAAGCCCTCTTTTTAACCGCTGAATAACGCCGGGGATTCAGATGAACCGGCTACATAGACATCGACAGGGCCAAGACAGAGTTTGAGCGTCTGCAATGCTGACGGCACCCCTGCCATCGCCGTATACTCTCGCCCTTCAATTCCAGGGAAGCACCATGGCGCAATATGTCTACACAATGCAGGGGGTTACCAAGGTCGTCCCGCCTCAACGAACGATCCTTGAGAATATTAACCTTTCCTTTTTTCCAGGTGCCAAAATTGGCGTTCTGGGCCTTAACGGGTCGGGAAAATCCAGCCTGCTGAGAATCATGGCCGGTGTGGATTCGGAGATTGACGGCGAGGCGCGGGCACAAAAAGATATTCGCGTGGGGTACCTACCTCAGGAGCCAGGCCTAGATGACGACGTGGATGTGCGCGGCAACGTCGAGCAGGGCGTAGCAGAAATCGTCTCGCTGCTGGACGAATACAACGCAATTTCCGACCGGTTTGCCGAGCCCATGGATGACGACGAGATGAGCCGTTTGCTCGAGCGTCAGGGAGACCTTGCCACTCAAATCGACGCAGCAAACGGCTGGGAAATTGACCGCACCCTAGATATCGCTGCCGACGCACTGCGCCTTCCCGCCTGGGATACCCCGGTGAAAAATCTTTCTGGAGGAGAAAGAAGGCGGGTGGCGCTATGCTCCTTACTGCTTTCTAAGCCCGATATGCTGCTCCTCGACGAACCGACCAACCATCTGGATGCCGCAAGCGTTTCCTGGCTGGAGCGTTTCTTAGACGAGTACCCGGGCACCGTGGTCGCCGTAACCCACGATCGATATTTTCTCGATAACGTTGCTGGCTGGATTTTGGAGCTGGACCGTGGCCGAGGGCTACCTTACGAGGGAAATTACACCACCTGGCTTGAGGCTAAGGAGGCGCGGCTGTCCCAGGAGGCGTCTCAGGAAGAAGCGCGACAGCGCACGATCAAGTCCGAGCTGGAGTGGGTGAGATCAAATCCCAAGGCGCGTCAAGCCAAGAGCAAGTCGCGGATGGCTCGATTTGACGAATTGGTCGCTGAGGAAACCGAAGGTCGGCGCGAAACCACTGAGCTGTTTATCCCTACCGGTGAGCGGCTGGGCGAAAAGGTTATTGAAATAAACAATCTCAGCAAGGGCTTTGGCGATCAACTGCTGATCGACAACTTCAGCGCCATTATTCCCAGGGGCGCCATTGTTGGCATCATCGGCGGGAACGGAGCCGGCAAGTCTACGTTCTTCAAAATGCTCACGGGCCAGGAACAGCCTGACAGCGGCACCATCGACCTCGGGTCCACCGTGGACATGGCCTATGTGGACCAAAGCCGGGATCATCTTGCGGACAGTAAGACGGTGTGGGAAGAAGTCTCCGAAGGCCAGGATATTATGCGCATCGGCAAGCACGAAATCGCCAGTCGCGCCTATGTGGGTCGCTTCAATTTTAAAGGTACCGATCAACAGAAATTCGTGGGCACCCTGTCAGGCGGAGAACGCAATCGCGTCCACCTGGCAAAGCTGCTGCGCCGCGGTGCCAATGTATTGCTGCTGGATGAGCCGACCAATGACCTAGATGTTGAAACCCTACGGGCCCTGGAAGAGGCCATGCTTTCCTTCGCTGGCACAGCGCTGGTCATCTCTCACGATCGCTGGTTTCTGGATCGTATTGCGACCCACATTATCGCCTTTGAGGGCGACAGCGACGTGGTTTGGTATGAAGGCAACTACAGTGACTACGAGGTTGATCGCAAGAAACGCTTGGGCGATGCCCAGCCCACCCGAGTGAAGTATAAGCCCATCCATCGTTAAGGCCAGATAGAGGCCTCTTTGAGGTCCTGGCCGACTCTTAGAGGCCCTGAACGACCTCGAGCGCCGAGGCCAGGGTTTTAACGCCATGTACCGACATCGCCCCAAGCGCCTCCTTGGGGCGGTTGGCGAAGGGAACAATAGCGTGTTTGAAGCCATGCTTGGCCGCTTCGCGGAGGCGCTCCTGTCCATTGCCCACAGGCCGCAGCTCGCCGGTCAGGCCCAACTCACCGAAGACGATCAGGTCGCGAGGCAGAATGCGATCCCGGAAAGAACCCAAGACCGCCAACAGCACGGCGAGATCTGCCCCGGTCTCGTTTATACGCACGCCACCGACCACGTTGGCAAAGACGTCCTGATCGCTGAGGGTTATTCCGCAATGCCGATGCAGCACGGCCAGATGCATGGCAAGTCGCTGTTGATCCAGGCCTACGGCCACGCATTTGGCGTAACCGCCCGTTCCTTCATCCACCAGCGCCTGCAGCTCTACGAGCAGGGGCCGTGTTCCCTCCCAGGTAACGGTGGCAATGCTGCCCGGAGAATCTACCTCTCCTCGCTGCAGAAATATCGCTGACGGATTGGCAACCTCTTTCATGCCCAGGTCGGTCATGGCGAAAATGCCCAGTTCGTTGATCGCGCCAAAACGATTTTTGTGTCCTCGCAGGGTGCGGTAGCGGCTATCGGCAGGGCTATCGAGCATCATGAAACAGTCAATCATATGCTCCAGCACCTTGGGCCCAGCAATGGCGCCCTCCTTTGTGATGTGCCCGACCAGGACGATGACCACATCTCGTTGTTTTGCTAAGCGGGTAAGAAAGGCTGCGGTTTCTCGAACCTGGGTAACGGACCCTGGCGTGGCATCCAGGGACCCCATCTGCATAACCTGAATCGAGTCAACAATCACCACATCCGGGCGACTCGTCTCAATCTGGTTAGCAATGACCTCGACCCTTGTCTCAGCGGCCACCTGCAGCCCATCCAAGGGTAGGCGCAGACGCTTTGCGCGCAGGGCCAACTGCTGCAGTGACTCCTCTCCGGTGACGTACAGCACCGAGCGCTGCTGAGCCAGGGCAGTACTCACCTGAAGCAGCAACGTACTCTTGCCCGCGCCAGGGTCGCCGCCCATCAAGACAACGGAACCAGGCACAAAGCCCCCGCCCAAAACGCGGTCTAGCTCCGCTAGCCCAGAAGGAATCCGTGGCGTCTCCTGGACATTGATCTCCGCCAGCTTGCGTATTGTCGCTGTTTCACCGGAATAACCCACCTGGGGGCCGTCAATGGGGGTGACGTTGAGTTGCTTGAGCGTATTCCAGGCGTGACAGTTATGGCACTGGCCCTGCCACTTACTGTGTTCCGCGCCACAATCAGAGCAGACGAAGGCCGTTTTGATTTTGCTCTTTGCCACTTAGCAAGCCTCTCCTTGCAACGACCGATCAGTGTACAAATTCGTTGTACCGCTCGTGCGCTAGGTCCTCAAACTTGGTGAGGTTGCCGGTGAACTTAACCCGCACCTTGCCGATGGGGCCGTTTCGCTGCTTACCGATGATGATCTCGGCGATGTCACGGTCCTCTGTGTTCTCGTTATACACCTCATCGCGGTAGATAAAGAGGATCACATCAGCATCTTGCTCGATTGCCCCAGATTCTCGCAGATCGGAGTTCATGGGACGCTTATCCGGACGGGATTCCAGTTGCCGATTGAGCTGAGACAGCGCGACAACGGGACAGCGCATCTCTTTGGCCAGGGCTTTAAGTGAGCGTGAGATTTCGGAAATCTCTGTGGCGCGGTTCTCGCTGTTGTTCGGCGTTCGCATGAGCTGCAGGTAATCCACAACCACCATGTCGAGGTCACCCGCCTCCCTAGCTACGCGGCGACACCGGCTGCGAACCTCTCCCGGCGTCAGCGCCGCAGTATCATCGATATACAGGCGCTTGTCCCTGAGTTGGCTCACGGCACCCGTAAATCGCGTCCAATCCTCATCCTTGAGTTCGCCCGTGCGCAGTCGCGTCTGGTCGATGCGTCCCAGGCTAGAAATCATCCGCATGACGATCTGGTCTGCCGGCATCTCCATGCTGAACACCAAGACTGCGCCACCAGACATCACCGCGTGTTCTACCATGTTCACGGCAAAAGCCGTCTTTCCCATGGAGGGCCTAGCCGCTACCACCACCAAATCAGAACGCTGCCAGCCGGAGGTTTTTTGATCTAGGTCTTTGAATCCAGAAGCAACGCCAGTTATGGCTCCCTTCGAAGAGAAAAGAAACTCAACTTTCTTTACCGTCTCCTTGAGCACGTTAGCGATTTTCTCCGGGCCGCTCTCTCGAAGCCGTTTTTCGCCAATCTGAAATACGGACTGCTCGGCAAGTTCCAGCAGGCTGTCAGTATCTCTTCCTTCCGGAGTGAAGGCAGCGTCCGCTATCTGATTGGCAGCACCGATCAACTGGCGCAGAACCGACCGATCACGAACAATTTTGCCGTAGGCTGTGATATTGCTGGTGCCCGGCGTCGCCTCCGCTAGCTCTGCTAGGTAGGAAATACCCCCGGCTTTCTCCAATAAGCCCTTGCTCTGGAGACGCTCGGAGACGGTGACCGCATCCAGCGGGGCATTATCATTGGCTAAGTCCGTCATGGCCTCAAAAATAATCTGATGCTGAGGTCGGTAAAAATCCGTGGCGGCTACGACTTCAATTAGCTCAAACCAAGACTGGTCATCGAGCATTAGGCCGCCAATAACGGACTGCTCTGCCTCAAGGGAGTTGGGTGGCACCTTGAGGGTATCTATTCTGTTCTGATCGGTGGCAAATTCGGACATGGTGGTCGGGCACCCTATACCCAGGTGCTACGCGGTGCGCTCCAACGTCGGGCTAAACAGATTGTATTCTTAGACGGGCAAAATCAAGGGCATTCAACCCGCCGCGCGTGAACAGATGATCGCCGGCCCCGAGGGGAAATCCAAATCGTCTGGTTATTCCTCGACCACCGCCACCTTAACGTCGAACATCACGTCAGAATGCAGCTGGAGCGACACATCGTACTCACCCAAGGCGCGGATCGCACCCTCGGGTAGCCTGACCTCACTCCGCTCTACTTCGTGACCTTCGGCCACCAGCGCATCAGCAATGTCTTGCGTACCCACGGAGCCGTACAGCCTGCCCTCTTCCCCAGCCTTGACCAAAATGGTGATGACCAGTTCTTCCATCTTTTCCGCACGGGTGCGGGCTATGGCTAACTTATCATTGGCCGCCTTTTCCAACTCCGCCCGGCGTTCTTCAAACACGGCTCGGTTGGCGTCGTTGGCCTGAACAGCCTTGGCTTGAGGGATAAGAAAGTTTCGGGCAAAGCCTGGCTTGACCGACACCTCATCCCCTAAGTCTCCGAGGTTGTTTACCCGTTCAAGTAAAATAACGTTCATAGTTGTTCCTTGGTTGGGTTACTTGTGCTGATCGGTGTAGGGGATCAGAGCTAAGTAGCGAGCGCGCTTCACTTCCTTCGCCAGGTTGCGTTGGAATCTCGCCGTTGCCCCGGTAATCCGGGCAGGAACAATCTTGCCCGTCTCACCAACAAATTGCTTGAGGGAATCTAGGTCTTTGTAGTCTAGCTCAATGTCCTTAAACTGGACCTGTACTCTTCTTCCGCCTCTCATGATGACTCCTCCTCTGATGCTGTGGCCGTTTCGGTGGCTTCTTCCTGGGGCGCTGCGGCTGGAGCGGTTTCTGTGGGCCCAGCTTCGGCTTCCGTCGACTCAGTCTCTGAGGACTCAGCTTCGGCTGGAGCGGATTCGGCCTCAGTGGCCTTTTGCGCCGCTGCTGATTCCCGAGCCGCTGCCTCCTGTTCACGACGGCGATCGCGCTCGCGATCCTTTTCTTGCTCTCTCAGCTCTTCTTCATAGAGTTTGGAATTGCCGACCACTGGGCCTTTACGACGAATAACCATGCTGCGTATCACCGCATCATTGAAGCGGAACGCACTTTCCAGTTCATCCATGGTTTCTTGGCCCACTTCCACGTTCATTAGGATGTAGTGCGCTTTGTGGATTTTCGCGATGGGGTAGGCGAGCTGTCTGCGGCCCCAGTCCTCGGCCCGATGAATCACGCCGTTGCCGCGCTCGATCATGGCGGTATAGCGTTCAACCATTCCTGGCACCTGATCGCTTTGATCGGGGTGCACCAAGAATACGATCTCGTAATGTCGCATAGCTCTTCCTTTTGGTCGTAGCCTCCTGAGGCTTTAAGCTCGTGACGAGCCACCCCAGTGAAGCAAGGTTCAGGGCCACTTTTGCAGCCGGGCGCGCATTGTAGGGTTCGCTCGTGGCTGATGCAAGCCGACCTACCGCCGCTAAGATGTGCCCCGCTGACGCAGTACCTCGAAAAGCAGAACCCCGGTGGCCACGGAGACGTTAAGGCTTTCCACGCTGCCGACCATGGGAATACTGACCAACTGATCGCACAGAGTTCGTGTCAGGCGCCGAAGGCCGTCGCCCTCGCTCCCCATGACCAAAGCGGTGGCGGGCCGAGCATCCACTGACTGCCACAGGGCCTCTCCCTCGGCGTCCGCGCCCAAAATCCAAACTCCCTGATCGCGAAGCCACGACAGGCATCGCGCCAGGTTCGTCACTTGAACGATAAACAAGCCTTCTGCACCACCCTGTGCGGTTTTCATGGCGACGGGACTGAGTGGCGCACTATTCCTTTTCGGCAAAATGACGGCATCTACGCCCACTGCATTGGCCGTTCGCAGACAGGCACCCAGGTTCCGTGGGTCGGTAATACCATCCAGCACCAACAACAAGGGCGTCTCGCCAAGTGCTGGCCACTGATCCTTCAGCGCCTGCTCGTCAGCCACCGCTCGCGAATGACACTCGAGCAGAACACCCTGGTGATTAAGATTTGGAGTTCGCCGTTTAAACCAAGCATCGTCCACCGCCTGATAGCGAACCCCTGCTGCGCGAGCCAACTCCAGCAGCTCCTGAATGCGCGCATCACGTCGACCCTTGGCGAAGTACAGACAGCGAGCCTGTGCAGGCGCTGCGCCGAGCGCGGCGCGCACTGCTTGTTTCCCAATCACCTCGTCCATGATGCAGAAAGTCTCCCAATGTAAGATCGGCTGTGCACCGGCCTAGCGTCGCCGTCGCTTGGCGCTAGCGCCGGAGCGACGCCTACCCTTTTCCGACTTGGGACGCTCTGATCCGGATTTTTTAGTCTGGGGTTTAGCGCGAGCGCTACCCTCAGGCAACTGCAGCTCGATCTTGCCCTGAGCAGGCTCTACATTGGCGATCAACACGCCGAGTCTGTCTCCCAGCGCAAAACGTCTGCCACTGCGCTCTCCGACCAAACACTGACGACTCGGCTCATGGCGAAAATAATCACCTCCCAGGTCGGATATATGCAGCAAGCCCTGAATGAAAAAGTCGTCCACTTCGATAAACAGGCCGAAGTCGGTAACGCCGGCCACGGTCCCTTCTCGCACTTCTCCGATATGCTGCCGAAGCAGATCACACTTCAGCCACGCGGCCACCGTCCAGCCTGCGGTCTCTGCGCGACGCTCGAGCTGGGAACAACGTTCCCCCAAACCCTCGAGCGTTTCCTTGTCTAGAATCCACCCCTTGCGCCGACCGCCCTGATTGAGCAACGCCTTGATGGTTCGATGCACAAGCAGATCTGGATAACGACGTATGGGGCTGGTGAAGTGCATATAGCGGGGCAGGGCCAAGCCAAAGTGGCCCGCATTCTGAGGAGAATAAACGGCCTGCTTAAGGCTTCTAAGTACCATCTGCTGGTAAAGCCAGCCGCCGGGCTTGGACAGAATCTCTTTCAACAATCGCTGATAGGTCAGAGAACTGGGTACACCTTCTGCAAGGCGGACACCGAGGGACATGAGATCCTGACGCAGATCTGCCAGCTTGAGGACATCTGGCGGCTCATGTATGCGATAGAGCGACAGCTGTTCGTGCTTCTCGATAAAGCGCGCGGCACAAACATTGGCATTAATCATGGCCTCCTCGATCAGGCGATGGGCCATCAAGCGCCGAACCGGGCGGATGCCAACAACGAAGCCCTGCTCGATTTCGATGTCCCCTTCGCGCCCCTCGAAGTCAAGACCGCCGCGCTCAAGTTTGGCAGCGGCGAAAGCATCGTGCACCTCGTGCAGTGCCCTCAGGGATGCGGCAATGCGCTGGGCAGCCTCTGGGTCCCCAGGAAGGGGAGCCTGGTGATCAAGATGATCCTGTACTTGTTCATAGGTCAGCCGGGCATGGGACCGGATCAGCCCTTCGCAGAATTCATAGGCCACCACTTCCCCATCGGCCTGGATCCGCATATCGCAGACCAAGGCGAGTCGATCCACTTCCGGCTTGAGAGAGCAGAGCTCGTTGGACAATGCCTCTGGCAACATGGGCACCACATAATCGGGCAGATATACAGAAGTCGTGCGCTCGTTAGCCTCTAGGTCCAGAGCAGAGCCCGGTTTTACATAGTGAGCGACATCGGCTATCGCGACAATTAAGCGCCAACCCCCCTTGGCTAGGGGCTCGGCATACACCGCATCGTCAAAATCCTTGGCCGTGGCGCCGTCAATAGTCACCAAGGGTACATCTGAAAGGTCGGTGCGATGACCGTGGTCCTGGCGACGCACTGTTTTTGGCAGCCTCGGCAGGCTCTTGGACACCGCTTCCGGCCAGTCCGCCTTTATGTCGAGGGTTTCCAGGGTTGAGGCAATGGCTTGCTGCAGCACACTTTCACTGCTTATGACGCTGGTGATACGGCCTACCCAGCCGCGATGATCCTGGTCCAGGAGCTGGACACGCACGCTATCACCCTGTGCTGCGCCTGAGGCCTTGCCTTGAATTCTGATGCGCCCAGTCACCTGTCGGAGCAGAGGTTCGACCAAGGGTACTCGGCCCTTGAGATTTAACACGCCGATAACCGGCGAGGCGCTCATCTTCAGGCGCTCGGTAACCAACGCCTCGCCGTCCTGCTCTCGATACCGAATCTGATCGCCGGCGCGGACCCAAAGCCCGCCTGGCTCTTTCTGCTGCGCCCGATTCAGGGGCAGATTCTCGACCCAGAGGTGGCCTCCCTGAAGGCGAACCTCCCCCCTGTCTCGCGCATCTTTCCGATCAGAGGCGCCCTGTCGAATTGCAGGTTGACCCACCAGCTCGTATCCCGCTTTCGCGTCGCCGGAAATTTGCCCGGCTTTTAACAACTCGTTTAGCACCTGGCGCGCTGCCTTGATTTCTGCCGGCCCGCGAAGCTTTAGCTGGGCAACCAAGCCCTGCCATCCCAGGGGTTCACCCGCCTGATGCATGGCGTTTAGCAAATCCTGGGCCTGCAGAGCCGCGTTACCATCAGAGCCGTTATCGGCAGAGGCCTTAGTCAAGTTTGACACCTTCTATGTGAAATGAGTAAAGTCCGCGACCCTGCCAGACCGCAGATGCCCAGGTGGTGAAATTGGTAGACACGCTAGCTTCAGGTGCTAGTGGGGGCAACCCCGTGGAGGTTCAAGTCCTCTCCTGGGCACCATCTTACGCCTAACGCTTTCAAAGTGCCTTTTTTTGTGCGCGACCGCGGACCCTCCTCCAACAGCCATATATCATCCATTCGCCGTGTTAA
>MDTB01020447.1_pt1 | contig 18376 bp, 20 predicted proteins | sample 811161 | NCBI WGS metagenome assembly MDTB01 (sample SAMN05326650, study PRJNA326480) | marine metagenome | isolation source: seawater | place: Mediterranean Sea | collected 2009
CGAAGTGGAGACCGAACATGCGCATGGCTTCCAGTTGGGCGTCATTGCTGGTGCTGCGCTCGCCGTAGGCCAGCAGCGCACCCGTATGAGTAGCAGCCTCAAAAAGGAGAGCGGTCTTGCAGCGAATCACTTCCCTATATTGGTTTTCGTCGATGTCGGCGTTGCCCACATTCGCCAGTTGCATAACCTCACCCTCAGCGATTGCATTGGTAGCGTTGGAGAGGACGCCCATAATCGGCATGCTGCCCAGCTCAACCATAAGCTGGAAGGCCCGGCTATAGAGAAAATCACCCACCAGTACGCTAGGCGCGTTACCCCAGGCCGCATTTGCTGTGGTTTTGCCCCTGCGCAACATTGAGTGATCCACTACGTCATCGTGCAGGAGGGTTGCCGTATGCAGGAATTCGATGATCGCCGCCAGGGAGATATGATTGCTACCCGTATAGCCCAGGGCCTTGCTGCTGAGTAGCACCAGCATAGGTCGCAACCGCTTGCCTCCGCTCTCCAGAATATAACGGCCAATTTCTTCGACCAAATCGACATCCGAGGTCAGTCTGGTCGGGATGAGGCGATTGACCGCAGAGAAGTCATCCTTCACCAGACGGTAGATGGATTCCAGGGAGGGGGGTTGGCTAGGAATGTTTAAGCCTGGTTTTCTGGATGTAGAGGTAACGCTCATATGCCTTGTACGATCTTCTTGCGGGATTCCCTTGTCGTCGAGGCAATCAGTGAAGCCTCGGTTGGTGATGTCGATTGGGTAGTCAATACGCGCCGGTCATGTGCCTGCGCGAGCGCCCAGAGTATAACCACTAAGGTGCTGCCGTGTCGCCAGCAGTGACGGTGACCTGCGGTGAAATTCTTGTTTGTGCGCCTGGTGCCTTTTTCGGTGTTTGGGCCGCGTATGCCATTGTAATCCAGGGTCTTAGCCCATAGAATTACGCGCCTTTTACGAGGGGCAAGCGGCCCGTACCGTCGGGCGTCGGCGTGGTCAGATCAGGAGTTAAGCGGATGTTCGCAGTATTTCAAAGCGGCGGAAAGCAGCATCGCGTCAGCGAAGGGGACGTGATCAAACTAGAAATGCTAAATGGCGATCCCGGCGAGGAGGTCGTCTTTGATAAAGTTCTGCTGGTCGCTGACGGAGACGATGTAAATGTCGGTGCGCCCTTTGTTGAGGCAGGGCGAGTGACCGCTGAGGTGGTTCGGACTGACCGGGGCAAGAAAGTTCGCATTATCAAGTTCAAGCGCCGTAAGGACTACCTTAAGCGCCAAGGGCATAGACAGTGGTTTACCGAAGTAAAAATCACGGGGATAAGCGCGTAGCGAGATCGTCGGAAATAGACCAGACGGCGACATGATCGTTTGTTGGTCCAGAGAAAGAGGCAGGCATGGCACATAAGAAAGCAGGCGGAAGTACCAGGAACGGGCGAGATTCGGAATCGAAACGCCTGGGTATAAAGAAGTACGGTGGCCAGGAGGTTATCGCTGGCAATATAATCGTTCGCCAGCGGGGAACGAAATTTCATCCTGGGGAAAATGTTGGCTGCGGCCGCGATCACACATTGTTCGCCAAGGCAGCTGGTCGTGTGGAGTTTTCAGTTCGTGGTAGGCTGCGACGCAAGACGGTGAGTATCGTCTCGAGCTAAAAGCGGCTTCCCGCCGGGATGACGAACTAAAAAACCCCGCCCTGGCGGGGTTTTTTGTATCTAGGAGACGATCCTATGCAGTTCATTGATGAGGCGACTATTCGTGTCCAGGCGGGGAAGGGGGGTAACGGCTGCCTGAGTTTTCGTCGTGAGAAGTATGTCGAACGGGGTGGCCCAGATGGCGGGAATGGTGGTGAGGGGGGCGATGTCCTCCTGGTAGCGGATGAAGCGCTCAATACTCTAATCGACTTCCGCTTTCAGCCTGCCTATCAAGCGCAGAACGGTCAGGGTGGTGGCAGCCGTAACAAGACTGGGGCGGGTGGTTCTGCGATCCGAGTCAAGGTCCCCGTGGGAACCACCGTGGTCGACGAGGAAACCCAGGAGGTTGTTGGCGATCTCCGGGACGCCCAGGACGAGCTCTTAGTCGCTCAGGGCGGCAGTCGAGGGTTGGGTAATGCAGCCTTCAAGTCCAGCACCAATCGATCGCCGCGCAAGACCACGCCAGGAAAGCCCGGGGACGTGCGACGGTTGCGCCTCCAGCTCAGGTTGATGGCCGATGTGGGCCTTCTGGGGTTGCCCAACGCCGGCAAATCCACGCTCATCGGGCAGGTTTCCGCAGCGAATCCAAAGGTTGCCGATTACCCCTTTACGACCCTCGTGCCCAGTTTGGGCGTGGTTCGTATCGCCGCAGACGCAAGTTTCGTGATGGCGGACATACCCGGTCTGATCGCTGGTGCGGCGGACGGTGCGGGGCTTGGGGCTCAATTTTTACGGCACCTGTCGCGCACCCGTATTCTGCTGCATGTGGTGGACGTTTTGCCCGAAGATGGCAGCGACCCCATTGAAAACGCTCTGGCCATTGAGCAAGAGTTGGCTCAGTACAGTGATGCATTGAGCGAGCGTCCTACTTGGTTGGCATTGTCCAAGGTCGATCAGATTGATGCCGATACCTTGGTCTGGCTGCAGGGGGAAATGCGCGAGATGTTTCCCGATCGGCCGGTTCATGCAATTTCCGCTCTGGGCGATATTGGATTAGAGACGTTGATGGCTGAGCTGATGTCTTTCCTGACCGAGCAGCGATTGCTTGCACAGGAGGATGCGGAATTTGCCACTTACCTTGCCCAACTGGAGGAGAGAATCAGCGCTGATGTATTCGCCCACTCGGAGAAAATGCGGGCGCGGCGTCAGCCAGCGATGGCGGATGATCCCGATCAGGACCTGGATGACCAGGAAGATGACGTGGATCTTGGGGACGGCGCGGTAGAGGTGATCTATGTTCGAGAGTGAGGGCGAAGGGGCAGGCAGAAAGCGCCTTGCCGATGCTCGTCGGGTGGTGGTCAAGGTGGGGAGTTCCCTGCTCACAAGCCTTGATTCAGGACTGGAGACTTCTCGAATTGAGTCCTATTGCCAGCAAATCGGCAGGCTGCTAGAGACGGGCCGAGAGGTGATTCTGGTTACCTCTGGGTCCATTGCCGAAGGCTGCAAGCGATTGGGCTGGGCGCGACGTCCAGCGGAAGTCCATCTGCTTCAGGCCGCCGCTGCGGTAGGACAAATGGGATTGATACAGGTCTACGAGCAGGCGCTAACGAGTTTGAACACTGGGTCGGCCATGGTAATGCTCACCCATGAGGACCTCGCTGACCGCCAGCGATATTTGAACGCCAGAGCCACCCTTGGTGCGTTGCTGCGAATGGGCGTCGTGCCCATCATCAATGAGAACGACACCGTGGCAACGGACGAAATCCGATTTGGTGACAACGATACGCTGGGAGCGCTCGTTGCGAACCTGGTGGAGGCCGACGCGCTGATTATTCTAACGGACGTCGCGGGTCTGCTTGATGGAGACCCCAGGGTAAATCCAGCAGCGAACGTGATTTCCTCCGCGGGTGCCATGGATGCCACGCTGGATCAAATGGCTGGCGGGAGCACTGGGGGCTTGGGGCGCGGCGGCATGGTGACCAAGGTTCGCGCTGCTCGGCTGGCCGCGCGATCTGGCGCGCATACGGTGATTACATCAGGGCATGAACCTCGGATCCTCGAGCGCCTGATCGAGGGCGAGGTGATCGGTACCTGCCTGACTGCGGAACTCAATCCACTGGCTGCTCGAAAGCGTTGGATTGCCGGGCAGCTGCGCGCCCGAGGTGACCTAGTGCTGGATGCCGGTGCGGTGGTCGCTATTCAAGAGCGAGGCGTGAGCCTTTTGGCTGTCGGTGTCAAAGGCGTGTCCGGCCAATTTAGAAGGGGCGATATGGTGAGGTGCCTGGATCAGAGCGGTGCCGTCGTGGCGCAGGGGCTGACTAACTACAGCAGCAGCGAGGTGTCGCTGGTTCGGGGCCTAAGCAGTGACGAATACGTCACCGTCCTGGAGCACGTGGCGGAGCCAGAGATCGTACACAGGGACAACCTAGTGCTAATGCAAGATGGCAGCTAGCCGCCGTTCATCCAGCCGAGGCGAGTTCCTTGACCTTCTTCGTCAGGCGGGACTTGTGCCGCGCGGCTTGGTTTTTGTGCATGATGCCCTTGGACACCATCTTGTCGATAATCGGTACTGCCGCGGTCAGGGCAGCACCGGCGGTCGCCGCATCTTTCTCTTCAATGGCTCCAACCACCCGTTTGATATAGGTTCTTACCATGGAGCGCTGGCTAGCATTCTGCGCACGGCGCTTTTCAGCCTGTCTGGCGCGCTTACGCGCTTGTGGACTATTAGCCAAGAAGGGTCTCCTAGAGACGAAAAAATCAGGGCGGAAATATGCCGTTCGAGTGGGTAGATGTCAACAGAGATTCCTCCTAAATCCCAGCACAGCGCATCGGGAGACGCTGACGGTAAGGGTCATAGCATCAGCCGTCAGGGTGCCACGGTTGCCTTGATGACGCTTTTATCCCGCATGAGCGGCCTGTTGCGCGATATGGTGCTTGCATACCTCTTCGGCGCTTCCGCCGTGGCAGATATGTTCTTCGTCGCCTTCCGGATACCGAATTTCTTTCGTCGGCTATTCGCCGAAGGTGCGTTCAGTCAGGCTTTCGTACCTGTATTGATGCAGTTTAAGCTGCAGGGTCAGGGGGCTCTCGTCCTGTTCCTGGCGGATTTATCTGGGGTATTCGCCGCCTCCCTAGCGGTCTTTGTTGTCCTTGGCGTGGCCCTGGCACCCATGCTTACAGCGATTTTCGCGCCAGGATTCGTGGGAGATCCTCAGGCGTTCGCGCTGACTGCTGAGCTCGTTCGAATCATGTTTCCCTATCTGGGCTTCATTTCGCTGACCGCCTACGCGGGGGCACTCCTCAATGCGCATGGATATTTTGCCTTACCCGCCGTAACGCCAGTGCTGTTGAATGTTTGTCTCATTGCCGCTGCGCTTATTGCGCTAGACGATGGACTCGCGCTGACGCCCGTGGTGATTTTGGCGTGGGGCGTATTCGCCGCAGGTATCCTGCAGTGTCTGCTCCAACTGCCCCGGCTAAGCGCCTTAGGGTTGCTACCCAGACCTAGACTTAGCCTAAAGCACCCCGGCACCAGGCAAGTTGGCACGCTGCTGCTGCCGGCGATGTTCGCCGCCTCCGTGGGTCAGATTAATGCCGTGGTCAATACTGCTCTTGCGTCGACGTTGATTGGCGGCAGCATTTCTTGGCTCTATTACGCGGATCGGTTGCTTGAGCTTCCCGTTGGGCTGGTCGCCGTCGCCCTGGGTACGGTGCTGTTGCCCCACCTATCGCAAATGGCCGCTAGCGAGCGCACCCAGGCATTTCGCGCCACGTTGAATTGGGGGATTCACCTGGGTATGGCGTTGGGAGTGCCCGCCGCGGTGGCGCTGTGGCTGCTTGCCACGCCGCTGCTCGCCACGCTGTATATGAGTTTTACCGGCGGGGCGATGACGGCTCACGACATTGCGATGACGGCAGCTGCGCTAGTTTATTTTGCCGTTGCGCTGCCGGGCTTCGTCCTGGTTAAGATTCTTGCACCCGCCTTTTTTGCGCAGCATGACACCATGACCCCCTTCCGCTATGCCAGCGTGGCGGTGGCAGTGAATCTGGCGGTGGGTTTATCAACTTATTCCTGGATGGGGCATCTTGGGCTCGCGCTGGCCACAGCAGCATCTGCCTGGGTTCATGCGCTCTTACTTCTCTTTGGGCTATATCGCCGAAGTCTTTTCGTTCCAGACACGCAGCTGTTTCGTAGCCTCGCTCGGGTACTGCTCACCAGCGGTCTCCTGGCGGGAGGATTGGTCTTTCTGGCACCCAGTGACCAAGCCTGGATGATGATGCCATCCCTAGATCGTCTGCTGGGGGTCGTGGTCACCTGTGTGCTGGGTCTGCTTGGATACGGGTTGTTGCTCTTGCTTTTCGGTCTACGGCGACAGGATTTGATGCGTGATAATCGCCTTTAGCGGTGTCCCGGTGTTCAAGCAGATGCGCCATAAGCCTATAATCTGTCGATGGAAATAATAAATGGCCTGCACAATCTGCGCGAAGAACACCGAGGCTGTGTGCTGACGATCGGCAATTTCGACGGCGTCCATTTGGGCCACCAGGCATTATTGGACCAGCTTGCAGAGCGCGCCAAGAAATGGAATGTCCCAAGTGCGCTGATGACCTTTGAACCTCAACCTCGCGAGTTTTTCGCTGGTTCTCAACTACCCGCTCGGCTCACGCGCTTTCGCGAAAAGGTGCATTTGTTGAGACGAACCGCCCTGGATCGACTGATCTGCCTGCCCTTCAATAAGAAAACGGCTGCCATGCCGGCGGCATGGTTTGCTGATGATCTGATGCACCGCCTGCTCGGCGTGCGACACGTTGCGATCGGCGATGATTTTCGTTTTGGCAAGGGACGGGAGGGTGATTTTGAGCTGCTCGCGGCGGCCGGTAGGCAGCACGGCTATGATGTCAGCAGCCTGCCGACGATGATGCAGGGTGACCAACGCATCAGCAGCACCCTGATTCGGCAACTGCTGGGAGAGGGAGCCTTCGAGGCAGCCGCTGACCTGCTGGGTCATGAGTATTTCATCATGGGCCGCGTGGTGTACGGGCGTCAGCTTGGCCGCCAGCTTGATGCGCCCACGGCGAACGTGCGTCTTCAGCGATATCGAGCTGCTTTGGAAGGCGTCTATGCGGTGGTCGTAGAGGGGGTGGGGGACCGGGTGCGTCACGGGGTTGCAAACATTGGAATCCGGCCCACGGTGGATGGCAAGGAACCCCTACTCGAGGTTCATTTATTCGACTTCTCTGGGAACATTTATGGCCAGCTCATCAAAGTGACCTTTAAAAGCAAGCTGCGCGATGAACAGCGATTCGAGTCCATTGACGCTTTGAAAGCCCAAATCGATAGCGATATTCACAGCGCCAAAGATTGGTTCCAAGCCCAATGAATACGATGAGACCCAGCGAAGATCCAGGCGCTTCGGGGTTGTTGAGCCTGCGGGCACGCTGGCTTTGGTTGCTGATGGCGGTCTTTGTTTTTTTGCTCGACCAAGGCACCAAGGCCGTGGTGGTAAGTCAGCTCGCCTACGGAGATCGCGTTCAAATATATTCCTTTTTCGCCTGGGTACGCTGGCATAACGAGGGGGCTGCCTTTTCCTTTCTGGCCAATGCGGGCGGCTGGCAGCGTTGGTTTTTCGTATCGGTAGGCGTCGCTTTCTCGATTTATATTATTCGAGAGGTGCTCATTGCACCCATTGAAAAACGACTTATGGGTTTGGTTTATGCGTTGATCCTGGGCGGGGCTCTGGGCAATCTGTACGATCGAGCGCTCAATGGCTATGTGGTGGACTTTATTCTCGTGCACTATCAGGGATATCATTTCCCAGCGTTCAACGTAGCTGATTCGGCGCTATTTTCTGGCATCGTGATTTGGATGCTCTTGCTCTTTTTTAGCAAGGAGCCACTCGAGCGCACATCTCACTGATAATCGAAGCGTTCCCGCACCGCGCTGGTGCATCCGAGACTAACTCCTGAGAAAAACTATGTCAGATCTGATCGCGTCCTCCAGCGGTAAGTTGGAAAAAATCATTGAAGGGTCGCGGGTGAGCCTACACTTTGCGCTGCTCATGCCCAACGGTGAGGAGATCGATACCACACGACGCGGCGCGCCGGCGTCCCTCGTCATTGGAGACGGTAATCTGCTGCCTGGGTTTGAGGCAGCGCTGATCGGTCTGTCCCAAGGGGACGATGTTCAGCTGTTGATTCCGGCCGAACAGGCGTTTGGTCCTCGTCAAGAAGCCAATGTCCGGGTGCTGTCGCGCTCGATGTTTGAACAGATTGACGGTGACGAACCTTTGGAGAGCGGGTTGGTGGTCTCCTTCCAGGCCCCTGATGGAGAGCTTCCTGGCGTCGTCATAGAGGTCTACGAGGAAAGCGTTAAAATTGACTTTAATCATCCGCTGAGCGGCCACGACATTACCTTCGACGTCTCCATCATAGAGGTGGAGAACGGTCACGGGGAAGCCGAGGGCACGGACGCCGGACACTGAGCCGGATCGAGGGTCTGGGCACCGGTTAATTCTTCTCGTCGATAGGTCCGGCCAGCGCTGTTAATGACGATAGCGTGCTGAATGTGGCCCTCAGCACGCTGTTGGCAAAAGACAAAACGACCGTTCTGCCAATCCGTTAAGCCCGATGGAGTGAAGAGGAGATAGGGTCGGTTTCGAAAAGCTCGCCAAACGATACGAATCTGTTGGTGCAAGGGCGAGGTGGCACCCAGTAAGGACGTATCCTCGGTGGTCGCGATGTCGCCATCTTGATCCTGGAAAGCGATGGTGCCCTGGCTCCAGCTGTCCCTTGGGCCGCAACGAGGTGTCAGGCGGCCAGCCTCCAGTCGAGGTTGGCCAGGGCAAATGATGGTAAAGGTCGTTTCAGTCACGGCGCGCTGGCGGGCTTTGCGCAGTAGGGCGGAGAAGTTATCCATACCGGCTTCTAGCTCGCCTTGGGCAAGCAGGCGCGAAAACCCGCCCACGCTGAGGCGGGTTAAGGTGTCCAGAATCACCAGCGTGATTAACAGTTCCATCAGAGTATGGGCTGCCGTCTTTGTCCTCCTGTAGCGGATCATCTCTAGAGTCTGGGCCCGCGATCAGTCGACCGCGAGGGCAAGGGTCTGATGGCCCTGGGAGACCGAACGGCGTTCCCCGTGCAGAGTTAGTCGACAAAGGGCAGCCAGCTAAAGCGGCCTTTCTTCTCCTCTTGAGCTTCCTTGGCTTCGGCCGCTGGGTCCGCTCCGGCGGCTGCGGCGTCTTTGTTCTCGATGGTCAGGGGCGCAGGCACTTCGGGTCGGTCCAGGAGGCCTAAAGTCATGATATTCGCCCATGAACGGTCCCGATTACGGATTCTTTCTTCCAGGACAAGGCGTCCTTGGCTATCGAAGTCACGGTAATCCGGGTGATTCAGAGCCAAGACCCTGAGCGCTCGATCCGCTTCCTCTTTCAGCCCAAGCTTCCAATTAGCCTCTACTAGCATCGCCAGGGCGTCGGGTCGGGCATGGGTATCCGCGTAGTTTTCGATCACAAATCGTGCTCGATTTGCAGCAGCCACATATCCCGATTTTCGCAGGTAGTAGTCCGCAACCACGAGTTCATGGCGCGCGAGAAGCTCACGAAGGTACAGCATGCGCTGGCGCGCATCGGGTGCGTATTGGCTGTCCGGGAACGTGTTGAGCATGATTGCGAACTCAGTATACGACTCATTCACTGGCCCCATATCACGCGCGGCGGGGTCAGCGTTGAAGAGGTCGTTAAACACGCCTTCCTCTATTCGGTAGGCGGCGAGGGCTTTGAGGTAATAGGCATAGTCGACGTTGGGGTGGCTTGGATGAAGACGAATGAATCGATCAGCGCCCGCTCGAGCGCCTGCTGAGTCAGCGGTCATGTAGCGAGCATAGACCAGTTCCAGCTGGGCTTGCTCGGCGAACCTGCCAAAGGGGAAGCGTGCTTCCAGCAGCTCTAGCTGCTCGATAGCGGCAGAAAAGTTTGAGCTTCGAAGGCCCCGCTGGGCCAGGCTATAGGCTCGCTCCTCGGTGGTGTTAATGGCCTCGATTTCAGCATCGCTGGCCCCCTCCTCGTCGTCATTGCCGAAAAATGGGATGCTGCTGCAGCCGGTAAGACTTAGCGCGATGATGAGAAGGCAGGCCGCGTTGACCTTGGCTGCAGAGTGCTGAATAAAAATAATGAATCCCCGAATCGATTAAGTGGCCCAGGCGTCGCCTGTCCTGGGTGTCGATATTCTTACCAATTTAGGTAGGGTTGCAACTGCTATGAATGCTTCTCTGACAGAAACGATTGAAAATCGCGTAGAGATTCCGCCCGATTTTGCCGGGTTGCGCCTGGATAAAGCGGCTGCCTTGCTCCTGCCAGAACATTCTCGGGCCGAGCTCACTCGGTGGATCAATGAAGGCGCTCTGACCCTTGATGGGAGCCAGGTCCGTCCAAGGACGAGGGTTCTTGGGGGAGAGACCCTGGCCCTGGGCGCACAGGTAGAGCAGCGGGAGGCTTGGCAGGCGGCGCAGTACATCGATTTTGATGTGCTTTTTGAAGACCAAGATGTATTGATCATCAACAAGCCTGCGGGTCTTGTGGTGCATCCCGGTGCCGGCAATGCCAGCGGGACCTTGGTCAATGGACTGCTGCACTATCGCCCCGGCTTAGGCGCCCTGCCGCGGGCGGGCATCGTGCATCGTCTGGACAAAGAAACCAGCGGCATCATGGTGGTTGCCGCCAGCGCTCAGGCGCATCGAGAGTTGACGGCGGCGATCGCCGAGCGCCGGATTGATCGACGCTATGTGGCGGTATGCGAAGGGGTGATGGTGGCGGGCCAAGATATAGATCAGCCTATCGGCAGGGATGCCAAGCTGCGAACACGCCAGGCGGTTCGAGACGACGGAAAGCCCGCGTTGACGCATATTCGAGTTGGTGACCGTTTTCGCAGGCACACCCTGGTTCGCGCCCAGTTGGGAAGCGGTCGAACCCACCAGATTAGAGTGCATATGCAGAGCATTGGCCATCCTCTCGTTGGGGATCGGCAATACGGGTGGCGTCGTATTATTCCTCCTGGCGCTGAGTCAACCACCAAGACGGCGATTCAGGGCTTTGGCAGGCAGGCGCTCCATGCGGCCAGGCTTTCATTCGAGCACCCGGTGTCGGGCCAGGTCATGGACTACACCGCGCCAATGCCGAAAGACTTGAGCCATCTCATCGACATATTGTCCGCAGATGCGGCCGCGATTTGATGGAAGGTTGGATTCCGGCTCGTTGGTCCGTTGCTGTCCCCGATATTGTTGCTGGCACGACGAGTCGTTACGGAGGGGTTAGCCAGGGCGAATTCGAGTCATTGAACCTCCGGCAAGGCATTGGTGATAGCGATGAGCGCGTCGCGGAAAACCAGCGGAGGCTTGCCGCCTGGTTAGACCCTGAGCAGGCAGGCCAGCGAAGCTTGGAGATTCAGTGGCTTGATCAAGTGCACGGTAATGATGTTGTCTATGTGGATGGCAACCCTGAAGTAGGGCAACAGCCTAAGGCAGATGCGGCGTGGACGGATCAGCCCGGCGTGGCGTTGGCCATTCGGACCGCCGACTGTCTGCCCGTCTTGCTTAGGGAGGTGGACGGGCCGTTCATCGGGGCTGCCCATGCCGGATGGCGCGGACTGCTCAACGACGTCGTGGGATGCCTTGTTCGAGAGATGGATATAGCACCTGAGCGTCTGGAGGCCTGGATAGGGCCGGCTCTTGGGTCATGTTGCTTTGAGGTGGGACAGGATGTTTGGGGGCCGATGCAGGCGTCCTTCCCCGACGCTGTCCAAGCGCACGGGCGGGATGTTGAAAAACGCATGGTGGACATGCGCCGGGCCATGATAGTGCGGCTGCAGCAGCTGGGCATTGGCTCGGTAAAGGCCTCGACACTGTGTACGCTGCACGCTCAGAGTCTCTACTCGCATAGGCAGGCGACGCTGCAGGGTGGCAGCCAAGCGATGACCGGGCGCATGGCTTCAGTGATCCTTCGCTGCGGCTAATCTTGCGGGGCGGCTGGGCTCGAACGAAGGCGCTCATTGACATGTCGCCAGTGAATCACAAGAATAGCGCGCTCGCTTGAAAAGGAACGCTCGAAAAGCGTTTAGTCCGTCTTCAAAATCAATGGCTTACGTTTGATTTCGGTCTTCTCGTGGAACCGTTCAAGTTACTGGTTTGGCGATAGCGCTAGTTGGCCTGGACCAGTTGGGCTGGAGAAGATGCCAAGCTGACTGAGCGTAGGACCTGAATTTACCATCAAGATGAAAAGGGTGCGTTATGACCGAAATGCTGTCCGGCGGAGACATGCTAATTCGCTCACTCCAAGATGAGGGAGTGGAGTATATTTTTGGCTACCCTGGCGGTGCGGCACTGCATATTTATGATGCCATTTTCCGCCAGCAAAAGATCGAGCATATTCTGGTAAGACATGAACAAGCCGCGACGCACATGGCGGACGGCTACGCGCGCTCAACCGGGCGTCCAGGCGTGGTCTTGGTGACCTCCGGCCCAGGCGCTACCAATGCCATCACCGGCATTGCTACCGCATACATGGATTCAATTCCGATGATCGTTCTCTCCGGTCAGGTATCCAGTGACCTCATTGGCACCGATGCCTTCCAGGAAACGGATATGATCGGGGTGTCCCGCCCGGTTGTGAAACATAGCTTTATGGTTAGAGACGCGAGCGAAATTCCTGCCGTCGTCAAGAAAGCATTCCATATTGCGACCACAGGGCGCCCGGGCCCTGTCGTGATCGATATCCCCAAAGATACAACGGATCCGAGCATAACGTTTGCCTATGACTATCCTTCGGACGTCACGATGCGCTCCTACCGTCCGGCCTACGCCGGGGATCAAAATGAAGTGAACCGGGCGGTGGAAGCCATACTGGGCGCGAAAAGGCCGGTTTTTTATATCGGCGGCGGAATGATTCAGGCAGACGCCAAGCAGGCCCTGCATTCACTTATAACCGCCGTTGGCGCGCCTGTGGCGTCCACGCTGATGGGTTTGGGAGCCTTTCCCGGGACTCATCTGCAGAGTCTGGGCATGCTCGGGATGCATGGAACCTACGAAGCCAACATGAGCATGGACGAGGCCGACCTCATCATCGGTCTGGGTGCTCGGTTTGATGATCGTGTCACTAATAACCCCGAAAAGTTCTCGCCCAGAGCAAAGATCATTCATCTGGATGTGGATCCAGCTTCAATCGATAAAATTATTGCGTCGGATATTGCACTCATCGGCGATGCTGGTTGGGTAGTCGAGGCGCTCTGGGATGCCTACCAATCTCGTGAAGCCCAGCGCACAGAGGCAGAGAGAACGCAACATAGCGCGGTCCTGGCGGAGTGGTGGAAGGCGGTTGACGGTTGGCGGGCGGCACACGGATTAGACCATAGCCTGGCTCCGGAAGACGGAAAGCCCATCTTGCCTCAGCTGGCGGTTCAGATGCTTTACAAAGTAACCCAAGGGGAGGCCTTTGTGTCTTCCGACGTGGGTCAGCACCAGATGTTTGCAGCCCAGTATTACCACTTTGATGAACCTCGTCGCTGGATCAACTCAGGCGGGCTGGGCACCATGGGCTTCGGTCTGCCTGCGGCTATGGGAGTGCAGATGGCTCATCCCCAGGCCGTCGTGGCCTGCGTGACGGGCGAGGGTTCCTTTATGATGAATATGCAGGAGCTTTCTACCTGCCTTCAATATGGGCTGCCGATCAAGATTATCAATCTCAATAATCAGGCTCTGGGTATGGTTAAGCAGTGGCAGGATATGCAGTACGGGGGGCGCCATTCTCAAAGCACCTACAGCGATTCGCTCCCTGATTTTAAATCCCTGGTTGAGGCCTTCGGCCACGTGGGTATGCGTATCAGCGATGCTGCCGATCTGGAAGACGCCATGCGCGAGGCATTCTCTGAGGAGAATCGCAATCGCCTAGTATTTATGGATATCTGGGTTGACCCTCACGAGCATGTCTACCCCATGGCGATCAAGGGAGGAGCGATGCGCGATATGGTGCTGAGTAAAAACCAGGCTGGGGAGAGTTAAAGTGAGACGTATTCTTGCGGTTCTGCTTGAAAACGAAGCCGGGGCGCTTTCGCGAGTCGTTGGCCTCTTTGCCCAGCGAAACTACAATATCGAATCGCTGACGGTGGCACCCACGGAAGACGAAACCCTCTCCCGGCTGACGCTAACCACTAGCGGGGACGCGAACAAAATAAAACAGATCGTCAAGCAGGTCGACAAGCTAATCGAGGTTGTCAGCGTGGTTGATCTATGTGATGACGAACATATCGAGCGCGAGCTGATGCTGCTCAAAGTGCGAGCCGATGGCGACGCACGACAGGAGATCAAACGCTCGGCAGACATTTTTCGCGGGCAGATAGTCGATGTGACGGCTCATACCTACACCATTCAAATGGTGGGGACCGGCGATAAACTCGATGCCTTCATCCGCGCCGTGAGCGACAGCGGGGTCAGCGCGACAATCTTGGAGGTGGTCCGCTCCGGGGTCTCTGGTATGAGCCGTGGGGACCGAGCACTGGCCATCTAGGGCAATCAATCTAACTTTATACGGGGAGAAATCTATGCAGGTTTACTATGACAAGGACGCAGACCTAAAAATCATTCAGAACATGAAAGTAGTGGTTGTGGGTTACGGGTCTCAGGGCCATGCACACGCCAACAATCTTCGGGATTCGGGCGTTGAAAATGTGGTCGTAGGCCTGCGGAAGGGGTCAGGCTCCTGGGTCAAGGCCGAAAATGCCGGGTTCAACGTTGCTGAGGTGGCAGAGGCGGTGACTGGCGCGGATCTGGTCATGGTGTTGGTGCCCGATGAACTGCAGGCAGCGCTGTACCGAGAGGAAATCGAACCCAACCTGAAAGAGAATGCGGCCATTGCCTTCGCCCATGGATTCAACGTGCATTTTGAACTCATTCAGGTGCGCGACGATATCGACGTCATCATGATTGCGCCCAAGGGCCCAGGTCATACCGTTCGTTCAACCTATGTCGCAGGCGGCGGCGTGCCCAGCCTGATCGCCATCGCACAGGATGCCACCGGTCAGGCCAAGGCGCTGGCACTCTCCTATGCGTCGGCAAATGGGGGCGGTCGGGCCGGTATCATCGAGACGACATTCCGTGAAGAGACAGAAACAGACTTGTTTGGCGAGCAGGCAGTTCTTTGCGGCGGTGCTGCCGCTTTGGTTCAGGCGGGCTTTGAAACTCTAGTCGAAGCTGGATATGCGCCCGAGATGGCCTACTTCGAATGCCTCCACGAGCTGAAGCTCATTGTCGATTTATTCTATGAAGGCGGCATCGCGAATATGTGGTACTCAGTCTCAAACACGGCCGAATATGGCGGTTTAACCCGTGGCCCAAGAGTGGTGAACGAGGAAACCAAGAAAGAAATGCAGCGTATTCTGAAGGAAATCCAGACGGGTAACTTCGCTAAAGAGTTCGTATCCGAAAATCAGGCCGGCGCGCCGAGTATCAAGGCCATGCGCCGCATTACTCAGGAACATCCCATCGAAGAGGTGGGTGCAAAGCTGCGCGGGATGATGCCTTGGATTCAAGAAAATCGTCTGGTGAACAAAGAAATCAACTGATTGCTTTGCTGCGCGCGAGAGCCGCGCATTGGGGCAAGCGGCCGCTCCGGATTGGGTCGGCCTTTTGCACATAAAGTGTTTCGTTAGCTTCGCACGACGGTGTTAGGCTGCTTAGGCCACTGTGACCAAGGGCGTCGCTAAACCTATAGCGAGCCGGAGTGCCAGCGACGTAGGCCAGAGCGCTAGCGACGCAAAAAGGTAGCGAGAGAAGACAGCCGAGTAAATTGATGGACGAACAAGACAAGCCAACGTTGCGTGTTGTAGACCGCCCAGAAGCGAAGGGTGAGGACGGAGTGCGGGACGAGTCAAAAGGGCCTGAGGGCTTACGGCGGCGGGGCATTTACCTGCTGCCCAATGTTATTACCACCGGCGCCCTGTTTGCGGGCTTCTACGCCATCGTCACGGCCATGAGTGGGCAGATCATGCCTGCCTGCGTTGCGGTCTTCATTGCCATGATTTTGGATGCGGCGGATGGCCGTGTAGCGCGTATAACCGGCACAGAAAGTGAGTTTGGTGCCCAATACGATAGCCTGTCAGACTTGGTGGCCTTCGGCGTAGCGCCCGCTTTGATTGCCTTTTCCTGGGGCCTATCTGTGCTCGGTCAGTTGGGATGGGTTGTTGGTTTCGTCTATATGGCCTGCGCGGCACTGAGGCTGGCGCGTTTCAATACCGAAGGTGAACTCAGCACCTTTACAGGTCTTGCCAGCCCTACAGCAGCTGGCCTAGTGATTTTCTCGGTTTGGATCTGTCTTGAAAGAGGAATCACCGAACCTGCATGGCCCATGGCCGCCGGCCTTTCTTTCGTGACGGTCATGGCTGCGCTGCTGATGGTCTCTAACTATCGCTATTTCTCGCCGAAAGCGATAAATATTCGTGAGCGAATTCCCTTCGTTTCTCTGGTGCTAATCGCCATGGCCTTTGCGGTTCTTATGATAGATCCCCCCTCAGTGCTATTCGGCCTGAGTTTGGCCTATGCGATTTCAGGCCCTGTGAAGCAGACTTGGCAAAAGATGCGTCATCGATCCGAGGCACCCTAGCGAGCAGCCTCGATATTCAGGATGCGGTTTTTGGCCAGGCAACGGGCCTGTAGTGGCGTCTACGGGGCCCGCGGTTATATCAACTTACCAGCTTGGAGCGACGCTATGCTGATTAAAAAGTCCACCCGAATATCCAGTACGGAAATAACCCCTGAGTCCGTCTACCGCAGTCGAAGAGACTTTATTGGCAAAAGCGCCGCCTTGATCGCGGGTGCTGGTCTACTCGGAAGAGCAAATGCAGGCTTGCAGCCGGATGATGAACTGACGCCGGAAGAAATTGTTACTCAGTACAATAATTTCTATGAGTTTGGCACGGATAAGGGTGACCCGGTCAAGCATGCTGGCGCACTAACGACGGACCCTTGGACAGTGACCGTATCAGGCGCCGCCAATAAAACCGGCGAATTTGCCTACGAAGAGGTTGTGAAGGGCTTAGTCGCCGAAGAGCGCGTTTATCGCTTCCGCTGCGTAGAGGCCTGGTCCATGGTCGTGCCCTGGTTAGGCATACCGCTGGTCGACATCCTTAAACAGTTCGAGCCCACCGGCAGCGCGAAGTATGTCGAGTTCAAAACGCTTTATCGTCCCGAGGAAATGCCCGGGCAGAATTCTTTTTTCTCAAGTATCGACTGGCCCTATACCGAAGGTCTAAGGCTTGATGAGGCCTATCATCCACTCACCATCATGGCGGTGGGCCTCTATGGGAAAACGCTACCGAATCAAAATGGCGCGCCCTGGCGACTGGTGGTGCCCTGGAAATATGGGTTCAAATCCATCAAGTCCATTGTCAGCATTCGCTTCACAGAGCAGGAGCCGCTGAACACCTGGCAGCAGCTGCAGCCCAGCGAGTATGGCTTCTATGCCAACGTTAATCCTGCGGTTGCGCACCCTCGTTGGAGTCAGGCCAGCGAGCGTAGGCTGCCCAGCTCTCTTTTCAATCAAAATCGAAGGCCCACGCTGCCGTTCAATGGCTACGCTGATGAAGTTGCCTCTCTTTATGCAGGCATGGACTTGAGCAAGTTTTATTGAGACGGGAAGCGCTGTGCCAATCGTAGCAAGAAATGTATTCAAGCCCGCTCTGGGGTTCGTACTCTCCCTACCCCTTCTCTGGTTGGCCTATCTGATCTATTTGGAACTGATAAGTCCAACCTCGGGCCTGGGCCCAGACCCCGCCGAGGGCCTGCTGCATTTCCTCGGGGAGTGGTCCCTGATCATGCTGCTGATTGCTTTCAGCGTCACCCCGCTGCGTCGCCGTCTACGGCTACTGATATTGGGCCGCTGTAGGCGGATGGCCGGGCTCTTCGCCTTTACCTATGTAGTGATGCACCTCGTCACCTACATGGTGCTATATGTAGAGCTTAGCTGGGCGCTGTTGCTGGAAGATTTTTATGAGCGAACCTATATCACAGCGGGTATGGCCAGTTTCCTCATCCTCCTGATGATGGCACTAACCTCAACCCGAGGCTGGCAGCTGCGCCTTGGCCGCTATTGGCGGCGCCTGCATACCCTGATTTTCGCTGCGGTGCCGCTAGCGTTGCTGCACCTCCTGTGGCTGCGAAAAGATGGATATCTGGATACGACCCTTTATGCTCTGTGGTTCGCCATCATGGTCTTGGAACGTCTTCAGGCTAAGGGCTATCTTAGTCGGGCGACCCCACCCGGGGCTGCCTAGGGCGAGCATGCCGATGGACGCATAAACGGGAGAAAGTGACGGTGAATGGTGGTCTTCAGGCTCAGTCTCGGCGACGACAGCGTCTGCTAAAGGATATGGGCATAGACGTGTGGTTCCAGCGAAAGACCTTGGTAGAGCAGAACGCTATGCCCGAACAAGCGCCTCGGGCCCTGTCTGAGCCTTCGTTCGCCGGTACAAAAGAAACGCCTGAGCCCCCCGCAGAGGTGCAGTCGGTCCAGCCAGCCCCTAACCCGGTAGAACCGCCAGCACCGTACGAGCCCCCCCCTCAGGGAGCGACATCAGACGACGCGCCCCAGGAGGACAATCCCGTTGCGCCCCAGGAGGACAATCCCGTTGCGCCCCAGGAGGACAATCCCGTTGCGCCCCAGGAGGATAATCCCGTCGCGCCCCAGGAGGATAATCCCGTTGCGCCCATAGCCCTA
>MDTB01189855.1_pt1 | contig 18376 bp, 22 predicted proteins | sample 811161 | NCBI WGS metagenome assembly MDTB01 (sample SAMN05326650, study PRJNA326480) | marine metagenome | isolation source: seawater | place: Mediterranean Sea | collected 2009
AACTTTAATACCTTTTTGATGAGCATGGTAAATTGGTGAGGTGGCAGTGCCCCAATCTATTGTTGCTAACCAACCTGCATTACAATGAGTTAAAATATTTACTGTATCTTTTTTTTTGTTCGCAATATCCTCAATAATTTTAAGACCATTCAATCCAATATTTTTACAAAATTTTTCATCCTCTTCTGTAATTGCCTGTGCCTCATCTAGAGCTATTTTAAAGATATCTTTACTATTTACTCCAGATAACTTTTTCATCATTCTGTCTACTGCCCACTTAAGATTAATTGCAGTAGGTCTTGAAGCAATTAACTCCTCGCTAGATTTTTTTAAAAAAGATAAATCATTTTTTTCGATTATAGATAAAATTAAGCCATAGGCAGCTGTTGCACCAATTAATGGAGCGCCTCTTACCTCCATTGTTTTAATGGCATTAATTGAATCTTCAATGGTTTTTAAATCTTTAATTACAAACTGATGAGGAAGTTTTGTTTGATCTATAATTTTTACTATATTATTCTCAAACCAAATTGTTTTATACGAATTACCCTCTATTTTCATTTTCTTTTTTCCATTTTTTTTAATCTTTTCCTTAAATTTGGTGTTAACGAATTGAACCACTTTTTTTCAAGTCCTGATTTAGGTAAAACCTCCCCATACTCAATCATTTGATCAGGCAATAGATCTTCTAAGTAAACCCAAACAAATTCACTGCTTAACTTCGTGCCCCTAATTAAAGTTTTTCTTAAACCTAAAATTAATTGTTTTTTTACTTTTGATGTTCGTCCAGCTCTTATTTGTCCGTTTAAAAAGATTTCTTTAGTTTTTACTAATTTGCCTCCCATATAATGAGATCTTTTTTGGTTTTTTTGAAATATTACTTGAGCAAAAAAAGTATTTGCACCTGTGAATTTACTGTGAGTATTTGAGATTTCTCTAGCTAATAAATTTTTTTTTTTTTGAGAGAGATTAAAATTTGAGTATTTTACCGTATATGTTGGCATTGCAGATTATTTTTTTGTATTTAAAACTCTTCCAGCAATATTTTTTAATTTCTTAATTGTTTTTTTTGTTCTAAATTTTGGATCTGTTATGACTGCAACATCTAAACAATCATTAGCAGGATCTTTATCCACTGAATGTTCTTTAAAAGTTTTAATAATTTCTTTAATCATATTCTGTGCATTAGCTGCATTTTTTATTAATGTCTGAATAACCATATTAACATCAACTTCGTCATGATCTGGGTGCCAACAATCATAATCAGTAACCATCGCAACAGTACAGTATCTAATTTCAGCCTCCCTTGCTAATTTAGCTTCGGGCATATTTGTCATCCCAATAACGTCTGCTCCCCACGTTCTATATAGATTTGACTCTGCTAAAGTTGAAAACTGCGGACCTTCCATTACTATATAAGTTCCGTTTCTTTGATATTTGATATTTAGTTTTTTTAAAGCTGATTCACAACAATCAGATAAACCAGGGCTTGTAGGCTTAGCCATTGATACGTGGGCTACAATTTCTTCATCAAAAAAAGTTTTTGTTCTTGAAAATGTTCTATCAATAAATTGATCAACTATTACAAACTTACCTGGTTCTAAATCTTCTTTTAATGATCCTACTGCTGAAACAGAAATTATATCAGTTACCCCTATTTGTTTCATTGCATCTATATTGGCTCTAAAATTAATATTTGTTGGATTAATTTTATGCCCCCTAGAATGTCGCGGTATAAAACAAATTTCCTCTTTCTCTAATTTTGCTATTAAGATTTCATCAGATGGTTTTCCCCAAGGAGTATTAATTTTCTTCCATTTGCTTTTTTCAAAACCTTCCATTTTATAAAGGCCACTACCTCCAATTATCCCAAGTTTTCTTTTTTTCATGATTTAATTATTAATGCTTTTTTGTTAAAACTTGAAGTCAATAATGGACTTAAAAAAACATATAAGATCTATTCAAGACTATCCTAAAAAGGGAATTTTATTTCGAGATATAACCACTTTAATAAAGAACGCTGGGGCTTTTAAATTTACTAATGATAAAATTATTGAAATTGCAAAAAAAATAGATTTTGACAAAGTAGCTGCTATAGAGTCAAGAGGTTTTGTTTTTGCTTCAACTGTTTCCTACAAACTAAATAAACCTTTTATTTTATTAAGAAAAAAAAATAAGCTACCTGCTGAAGTTCACTCTATAGATTTTGAACTTGAGTACGGAAAAGCAACTATTGAGGTTCATAAAGACTCGATAGAAAAAAATGAAAAAATTTTAGTTATCGATGATTTAATAGCTACCGGGGGTACAGCAGGAGCCGCGGGTAAGCTTATTGAAATTTCTGGAGGGAAAGTTGCAGGCTTTATATTTGTAATCAATCTTTTTGATTTACCAGGAAATAACCTTTTAAAAAAAAAAGGATACTTTACTAAAAGTCTTATCGAATTTCCTGGCCATTAAATTTCTTTATTCTTCCAAGTGGAGGGTGTAAGTTCATTGTCTATTTCTATATTTATATTGTAATCAAATGGTCTTGTTCCTCTTTTCTTAATATAATCAAAAGTTTTTTTAACACCATCTTGCAGTGACACTGTTGTTTTATAATTGAGAAGTTTTCTAGCTTTATCTGCAGAACATGTAGCGTGCTTAACTTCTTGGGGTCTGTCTTTTTTATAAATGGGTTTCAAATTTACTCCGGTTAGATTAGCACAAATTTCTGCAATTTTATTTATTGTTACAAATTCTTCATCTGGCCCTATGTTGATAATTTGTTTATTAAGATCTTTTTGATCTAACATTGGTATTAAGCAGCTCAAACAATCATCTATATAGGAAAAACATCTTGTTTGTTTTCCATCACCATAGATTATTGGGGCTTTACCTTGCATCATTCTATTAATCATTATTGAGACAACATTTCTAAACGGATCATCATACTTTTGTCTGGGACCGATTATGTTGTGAGGTACAGCGATCACATACTCTATATTATTAAGTTCGCAAAGATTTTTGAGTACTTCCTCTGCGGCAACTTTTGAAATTGCATATGGATCAACAGGAGATGGTTTCATTTCTTCTGTAAAAGGTGTTTGTTGACCCCCGTATCTTGCCATGGAAGAACAAAATACAATCCTCTTCACTTTTTCATTAACTGCTGCCGAAAATATTGAGACTGAAGCTAAATAATTATTTTTTGTTATTTCAAATGGAGAAAAAACAGATAAACCCTCATGAGCGGTAGCAGCACAATGATAAACTACATCAACTCCTTTCATTAGAGATTTTATCTTTTCATAATCACAACAATCTCCTTTGTGAAATTCAATATTTTTTGGAACATTATCCTCATAGCCTCCTAGCATATTATCTATACCAATTACTTTGTGACCTAAATTAACAAGTTTTTCAGAAAGGTGTGAACCAAGAAACCCAGCAACACCTGTGACAAATATAGTTTTACTTTTTGATGACATATGAGATTTATATATATTAATTTTTATTTATATCAATTTATTATATTATTTTGGGTCTGTACCAAGATTTTTTTCCTATAATTGAATTAAATAGTCCAGAGAAACGTTGATAGTATATTCTTCTTTTTTTTTCTTTAAATATAATTGAAAAATAAATCATCTTTACGAAAGATGAAAAAAATTTTTTACTTACTCTTATTAAAGATGCAAAATAACCAAAATGTTTTTTATTATAATAAAATGTTGACCACATCCAGTGCCAATTTCTTGAAAGTTCCATTTCAAAATTAATTGACTCATTGTGTGAGCTACCCCCCAAGTGATTAATCTTAATTTTTTTGTCTAAATATATTTTTTTTTGCTTCTGTTTTAATCTTCTGCATAAGTCAATCTCCTCTAAATAAATAAAAAAATTACTATCAAAAAAACCTATTTCTCTAAATTGAACTAAATTAAATAACATTGCAAAACCTTTACAATGGTTTGCTTCAAAAACTTCATCTTTTTTTGCGTGAGGATCATCATTATTAAATTCATCTTGTTTAGCTGGTCCAATTATAGCAAAATCTTTATATTTTTTTGCAGTATTAAGAAAATTATTAAGGGTTTGACTTTCAAGAGTTGTATCTGGATTTAAAATTAAAGCATATTTGCTTTTAACTTTTGATAAACCATAATTGTTTCCATTAGCATAACCGAGATTTTCTCCAGTTAGATAACATTCTAAATGAGAATATTTGTTTTCTAATTTTTTTTTAAGATCTATATTATCTGAATTTTCTATTATAATAACTTTACAAAACGCGTTGATTGAGTCCAGACAACTAAAAATTTTATCTTCACTTTTAAAAGTATTTATTACTATTGTGATATTATCATCAACCATTTTAAAATTATTGATTTACAAGCTTATCTATCTTATTACATTATATATAAATAAATGTCTTACTAATTTATACTTGAATGAAAAAAATTATTATAACTGGTGGTAATGGGTTCATTGGAAGTAATTTAGTAAAATTTCTTCTTAGAAAAAAGTTTTTTGTTATTAATATAGATAAAAATACCTACTCAAAAGGTTCTTATCTTCTAAAAAAATTAGGTTACAAAAGCTATAAATTTTTTAAGCTTGATATAAATAACAAAAAATTATTTAAAATTCTTTCAACTTATAAACCTGTTGCAATATTTAATCTAGCGGCTGAAACACATGTTGATAGATCAATAGACACACCAAAGGAATTTATTCATTCAAATATTTTAGGAGCATTTAATATTCTAGAACAAATCAGAAAGTATAAAAAAAAATATAAAAGGAAAATTAAATTAATTCATGTATCTACTGATGAGGTCTACGGAGATTTGAAAAATTTTGATAGATCAAGTGAGTCAAGTCCATATAAACCTAGCTCCCCTTATTCAGCAAGCAAAGCAAGCGCTGATCATTTAATAAAATCCTATTCTAGAACTTATAAAGTCGACTGTGTAATATCAAACTGTTGTAATAATTATGGGCCTGGACAATTTCCTGAAAAGTTAATTCCTACCTTAATTTTTAATATCTTAAATAACTCATCGTTACCTATTTATGGAAAAGGGAAAAATTCAAGAGAATGGATACATGTGGATGATCATTGTAAAGGATTATTCGCAATCTTTAAAAAAGGTAAAATTGGTGAAAGTTACAATATTGGAACAGGTAAAAATATTAATAATCTTAATTTAACCAAACTTTTATTAAGAATAGTGAAAAAAAAAATAAAACTTGGAAAAAAAGTTAAAATAAAGTTTGTAAAAGATAGACCAGGACATGATTTAAGATATGCACTTAATAGTAAAAAAATTATGCAAAAATTAAAATGGAAATCTACAATAAGATTTGAAAAAGGTTTAGAGGATACCTTTAATTGGTATCTTAAAAATTATAAATTTTTTAATTTATTCTCTAAAAAAAATTTTTTTAAAAGATTAGGATTAGATACATGATAAAAAAAGGAATTGTTTTAGCGGGAGGACATGGAACAAGAATGAGTCCCCTTACTAAAGGAACAAATAAACAATTGTTGCCAATTTATGATAAACCATTAATTTACTATCCTCTTTCAGTTTTAATGCTAGCAGGTATTAAAGATATTTTAATCATTGTTAATAAAGGTCAACTAACACAATTCAAAAGTCTATTAAAAGATGGCTCAAGATTTGGAATAAAATTAAGCTATGCAGAACAATTTAAGCCAAAGGGATTGCCAGATGCATTTATATTAGGTGAAAAATTTATAAGTAAAGATAACATAGCACTAATATTAGGAGATAATTTTTTTTATGGTCAAAGTTTAACAAAAAAACTTAAGAAATGTATAAATTTAAAAACTGGTTGTAAAATTTTAGTCCATCCGGTCAACAAACCAGAGCATTTTGGAATAGCAACCACAAATAAAAAAAGAAGAATTATTTCAATTAAAGAAAAACCAAAGAATTCAAAATCAAATTTAGCTATTACAGGTCTTTATTTTTTTGATAACAAAGCTGTCAATTATAGTAAATCTCTTAAACCATCAAAAAGAAAGGAGTTAGAAATTGTCGACCTTCTAAACAAGTATAAAAGAAAAAATAAACTAAGTGCAGAATATTTGGGTAGAGGAGGAGCATGGTTGGATACCGGTTCGATTGATGACTATTATAACACTTCAAACTTTGTCTCAACTTTAGAAAATAGGCAGGGATTTAAAATAGCTTGTTTAGAAGAAATAGCCTTTAAAAATAATTGGATAAATAAAAAAAAAATTAAAGATGCTGTAAAATTTTATGGAAATTGTAACTACTCTAATTACCTTAAAAAATTAATTAAATAAATGTTAAAAAAAATTTTAGTTACTGGTGGTGAAGGAAGATTTGCAAAAGAATTAAAAAGGACGAAAAGTAGATATAATTTTTTTTTTAAAAATAAAAAAGAATTTAATATTTTATCCTATCAATCAATTGAGAGAAAATTAAAAAAATTTAAACCTGATGCTGTTATACACTTAGGCGGATTATCAAGACCAATGTCAATACATGAAAAAAATATCAATTTAAGTATTGACCTAAATATAATTGGTACTGCTAATTTAGTAAAAGCTTGCAGTAAAAATAATATTAAAATTATTTTTTTATCTACTAGCTATTTATACCCTGGAAATAAAGGGAATTATAAAGAAGATGATCCTTTGCTGCCATGGAATAATTATGGTTGGTCTAAACTTGGAGCTGAGTCTGCCGTTCAAATGTATAAAAATTCTTTAATTATTAGAGCATGTATGACAGAAAAACCATTTCTGCATAAATATGCTTTTAGTAATGTTAAATGCAACTTTATTTTTCATGATGCATTTATCAAAATATTTTTAAAAGTACTAAAATTTAAAGGTGTTTTAAATATAGGTGGAAAATCCCAAAGTATATATAGTTTTGCAAAAAAATATAATAAAAAAGTAAAAAAGAAAAAATCAAAGGGAGAGTTGCCTTTAAATATTTGTATGAGTCTTAAAAAGGTAAATCAACTAATTGAAAAATGAAAATTATTAAAACTAAATTTAAAGATTTGTTAATTATAAAACAAAAAAATAACTCTGATAAAAGAGGAAATCTTAGAGAAACATTTAATAAGAAAATATTAAAAAAAAACTTTATATTTGAGTACTGCACAACATCAAAAAAAAATGCTTTGAGAGGTTTTCATTTTCAATACAAATACCAGCAAGCTAAATTTGTAAGTGTTTTAAAAGGAAAAATCTTAGATTTTGTTATTGACCTTAGGAAAAATTCAAAAACGTTTGGTAAAATATACAAAATAGTTTTATCTGATAAAAACTGTCTAAGTCTTTATATACCAGAGGGCTTTGCCCATGCTTATTTAAGCTATGAAAAAATTAATATTATTTACTACAAGCTTACAAATTACTATAAACCTAAGTTTGAAAGTGGAATTAATTTAATGGATAAAGATCTTAAAATTAAATGGCCCAGAAAAAAATTATATATATCAAAAAAAGATAGCAAGTTAAAGTCAATAAAAAATTTTTATAAAACTTTAAAATTTTTGTAATCAGATAGATCTTTTACTAAAATATTTAATTCCTTGAAATTATAATTTCTAGTAAACCAATAAGATAGAAATCTTTCAGCCAAAAAACCATATATTCTTTTGGTTCCATAATTATTTAACCTTTTGAAACCAAAAATTTCTTCACATTTTTCTAACCAGGGAAAAACAATTTCGTAATAATTTTTTAATATATCAGTTCTGCAAATAAACATATTATGTGGGTGAAATTCATTTTTTAAATTCATATAATCTTTAAAATCTTGTTTATTTTTTTTATCTAATTTATCAATAGCTAAATCCAAATTGCCTTTTCCGTGAAATAAATCAAAATGAAACTTTAAATTTCTTTTTTTTTTGTTAAAAATTAATCTAGGATTTTTTATAAATTCTTTAAAGTGATTTTTTATAATTTTCGATAATTTATAATTCTCTACCGAAAATTTACTTCCTAAAATACATTCAGATTTTTCACTTTCTAAATCTCCGTCATTAATAAGTGATCTTTTTAGAATATCAAAACTCAAATGATTATTCATTTGATAATCTTTCATAAAAAATTTTCTATATTGACAAAAACCAACCCACTGAGTTTTAATTTTATCAAGATAATTTTTCCAAATCCAATAGTGAAATGTATATTCGCCGTAAAATGGGTTTTTGTGAGAGATATTTTCTCCTACTTTATCAGTGAAGCAGTGTTTAGAAAAATTTTTATTTCCAAGTCCGACTGGTATGTAAGATAAATTATTAATTAATGTTTCATGTTCAGGGTCAAGAGTTAAGCAAAACATTGAAATATTTTTCATAAAATTTGGTAGCGAGGGGCGGATTCGAACCGCCGACCCCAGGCTTATGAGTCCTGTGCAGCAACCTCTACCCTTCACTTCTTAACGTTATACAATACTTTTTTTGCAACCTAAAACTATATTTCGCTTCTGAGTGTGATCAAATTGTGATCAAAATGTAGTATGATTAATTATGATTAATAGTTTTTTCAATTGGTGTGTTAACGTTTTAGAATTTATAGGAGCTATGACTGGTATGGGATATGAATTAGCAAATATTGTTATATTTGTATTCTTGCAACCTGCTTTAATATTATTATTTTTTATTTTATGGCGGAAAGAAAAGAACAAATACAAATGAAAAAACTTTTAGCGATCATAGTTCTAGGTTTGCTTTTCAGTGGGAATGCTTTGGCATGTGGAGGTGACTTTTATACAGGTTTATTTGATTTTTCAAAAGAGCATAAAATATGTGGAAAGTATGCAAGATCTTTGGACGTAGATAGTTTTCGACAAACGGACGCCTACTGTGACTGCAGAGAAAGACTTGATAATAAAAAAAAATATGGAATTGAAAAAATTTTCGATGACTAACAAATAAAATTAAAGTACAATAATTTATGCAAAAAGTTAAAGATTTAAAATCATTAGAAAAATTTTCTAAGTTATATAAAGATTATAAAATTCTGAATTTTGATAGTGGAAATATTAAAAAAGAAGATTTTGACAATAATACCAAATTAATACTTTCCTCATTACAACATCTCGTTCCTATTATTGAAGAGTTTGATAATACGACTCCAACAACTCAAATCACGTTCCAAGTTATCACAGAGGGATTTATTACAGAAAAACAATTTACCGATGTCCAACTAAACATTAAAAGATGGCAGGAAGTTACAAAATCATCAGGAGCTTCAGATCAATTGAACCGAATTCTCTCGATGCTGACTGGTTCTCATTAATTAATAAGTATTAAACCAATTAAGCAAGTACGTTCTGTTGCCAAGTGTGGATTATCTTATTATTCAATCATATTATCACGCCAGCCAAAATTTAATAAATGAAGTGCGTTATGTATTTTCTGGGCATGAAGGGCATGATCTTCTGATTTACTAGCATAATCATCCATCATATTTTTAAAATTATGAAAGTTTACTAACAATGTTAAATTATCTTGGACTTTCGAAAATTTGCTTTTCTTTACTAATTTTTTTCTTAAATCATTAAAGATCAGTTGAACGCTGTCCTCTGCAAGCCCAGTACCTTTACTTTTATATTTATTTATTAAGTCGGCGAACGGAAAATTAACTTCAGATAAAGAAGCAAAATTTGTATTTAAATGTTTCCAATTTTTTACAAAATCATCTTTATCGTTGTAGTTAATAATTTTCCAATTATTAAAAAACTTAGCTAATTCTTTAAGATCTTTATCGGCCATGAAGATACTTAATTAATTATCTCCTTTAATCGCACCTATGACACAACCAATTAAATAGATACCGAAAAGTATTTGAAAAAATCCATCAGTGAATATTATTCCGAGCAAACCAACGGCACCTAGAATAAAATATTTTCCTTTAAATTTATAACCGTACTGAGACATTAGATCTCCTTTCTTAAAGATTTTATATTAAAAATCATTAATTGAAAAGAGATGTTCTTTTTAATCGATGTTACGATTTAAAAATAATCTCACTCTGAGTGTGATCAAATTGTGATCAAAATTCTATTAACGTCAATTTTTTGGTAGCGAGGGGCGGATTCGAACCGCCGACCCCAGGCTTATGAGTCCTGTGCTCTAACCAACTGAGCTACCTCGCCAAAAAAATGTTTATATCATTAACTTATTTTTTTTTCTAACAAATTAATGGGCACAATTATCAGACCTTGCTGATTATTTGAATCATCAACTGATCTAATTGAAATATCGTTATAGTGTAGACTTACTTTTTTTGCTAAATTAGCATACATAAATCCTGCATTCTTTGGTTTTAATTCTAAAACTTTTGTACCTGGCTCACAAAATACTAAATTTGCAAAACCAGCTCCATGTAATCCAATTATACTAGACGCATTTGAAAATAAGTGTATTTGATCCTCAAAACTTAATTCACTAAGTGCGATTATAGAATATCCTTTTTTTGAAAGATAATTTTTTACTTCATTTTCGTTTAAAATTTTTCTTAAATGTCGATGATTTGATGTGGCGTCTCTTCTATCAATATAAATTTTTTTAGGAAAATTTTTGTTATTAATCTTATTCTTAAAACTATATCTCAAATATTCTATTATCCAAAAAGGTATATTTTGAATTTCATTTGAAGGGTCATTTTTAATTGCATAAGGGTGATCAACAGCTATGACTTTATCAGCAATTATATGTCTATAATTAATACTAGAGATTATTTTTTTTTCTGGGATATTAAGTAAATTTAAACTTTCCTTTTGAAATTTTTTTTTATTATCTGGCAATAAGAAGAAATCAATTTCATCTAATTTTTTAATTCCATCTAAAATTTTTATTCTAGGTAATACGTCAAACAACCAATGCCAATAGTTTGAATTACCTCCGCCACCGGTTAATAATGAGAATACTGATCCTTTTAATTTTTTTTTTAATTTCGGCGTTCCTTTTTGAAGAACGATATTTTCTGTTATATCTGCATTTTTAGGATTTCTGTGTTGAAAAGATGGACCTTTAATTAATTTATTTTCAATTATAAAGGCAGTGTCTGTAACAGTATCTGTGTATACTCTGCAATTATCTATTTCAAAAATTATATAATTTAATTCTTTATCAAATTTTTTAGTGAAAGTTTTTATCGATGCATTGTCCTCTATGTCAATAATACCCTCAATTTTTCCATGAAATAAAGATAGTGCGTAATATCCTAAGCTTTTGAAGCTACGTATTAATTTCTTTTTTATAGAATTAGTCAAAATAATATTATAGTTATTTAGAAATTTTTATAAATATACATTAGAATATATACATGAAAAAATCTGCTCTTATAACTGGAATAACTGGCCAAGACGGATCTTACTTGTCAGAATTTTTATTAAAAAAAGGGTATAAAGTTCATGGGATAGTAAGAAGAGTTGCTGCTGAAGACGAGTCACACAGATTTTGGAGATTAAGACATCTTAGAAATAAGATTACAATTCACGCAGGCTCTTTAGAAAGTTATGCGAGCATAATTAATATAATAACCAAAGTAAGACCAAACGAAATATATCACTTAGGTGCACAAAGCTATATAGACTATGCATTTAAAGACGAATTCTCAACCATTAATACTAATATTAATGGCACACACTTTTTGTTATCTGCAATTAAAGAGTTTTCTCCTAAAACTAAATTCTATTTTGCTGGATCATCAGAAATGTTTGGTAAAGTAAGACAAACTCCTCAAACAGAAAAAACACCATTTTATCCTCGATCTGTTTATGGAATTTCAAAAGTTGCAGGATTTGACTTAACAAGAAATTATAGAGAGGCTTATAATTTATTTTGTTGTAGTGGTATTTTATTTAATCATGAGTCGCCAAGAAGAGGATTTGAATTTGTAACAAGAAAAATAACTCACTCAGTAGCTAGAATAAAATTTGGATTACAAAAAAACTTAAAACTTGGAAATATGAATGCAAAAAGAGATTGGGGTCATGCTAAAGATTATGTCGAAGCAATGTGGCTAATGTTAAATCAAAAAAAACCAGATGATTATGTTATAAGCACCGGAAAACATTATTCAGTTAAAGATTTTACAAAACTTGCGTTTCAGCTAGTAGATTTAGATTACAAAAAATATGTAAAAGTTGAAAAATCACTTTATAGACCGTCTGAAGTAGAGACTTTATTAGGAGATTGTAGAAAAGCTAAAAAAAGCCTAAACTGGAAACCAAAGTATGATTTTAAAAAACTTGTTGAAGACATGGTTCGTGCTGACTTGGAATTTGTTGAAAAAGAAGGTTATTAAAGTTTTTTAAAGTGAGAAATTTTTTAAAAAATTTTTTTAAAAAAAAATCAAATATTAAAGAAGATATATATAAAAGGTATACTCTACCTAAAATTCAAGAATTTCAGAACATCATTGAAACAAAAGATAAAATTTCATTTCTTCATTATGGTCATTTAGGAGATATTATAAATTCTTTACCTGTAATAAAAGAAATATCAAAAAATAAACAGTGTAGCTTATATATTCAAAAAAATAAGTTAATACCTAAACACGTTGTTTCAAAAGACCATCCATTTGGCGCGGTGTATTTAACTGAAAATTCAATTATAAAAATTTTTCCTCTTCTTAGACAACAAAAATATTTAAAAAACGTAGAAATTTATTCTGACCAAAAAATTGATATTGATCTTAATTTTTTTAGAGAACTGCCTATTAATTTTAATATAGACTCTGTTAGATGGTATTTTCATTTAACAGGATGTTTTCCTAATTTATCTTATAAATATCTAGAAGTTGAAAATCATGAAAAATTTAAGGATCATATTGTTATAATGAGAAGTTTAAGAAGACAAAATAAGTTCATTAATTATTCATTTCTTTCATCATATAAAAATATTGTATTTATTGGTTTAAGAAATGAATTTGATGATTTAAAAAATAGCATTAATAACCTAGAATACTTCGATAGCCGTGATTTTTTAGAATTGGCAATGATAATTAAAAATTCAAAATTATTTATTGGAAATTTATCTTTTGGTTATGCCTTAGCAGAAGCTTTAAAAGTGCCACGTCTTTTAGAGTCAGGTCCTAATTTTCCATTAGTGTATCCAAATGGAGAAAATGCTTATGATTTTTATTTTCAAAGTCATTTTGAAGAGCTAACAAAAAAGTTATATTTCAAATAATTTTTAAGTCAGGTAAAGGAAAAATAAATTTTGTTCCTTTTTTTCTTATTTCTTTTTCTCGAAGCAAAATTTCGTTCTTAAAATGCCATGGTAATACAAGGTAGTAATCTGGCTTATAATAACGAGATAATATTTCAGAAATTATCTTTATATTTGTTCCAGGAGTAAAAAGATTAAATTTATTCTTATTTCTCTCAGCTATATAATTTATCATTTTATTATTAATATTATAATATTGTAATAATACATTTCCTTTTGTTGATGCTCCATAACCGTGTATTTTTTTTCCCAGTCTTATATTTTTTTTTAAAAATTTATTTAATTTGTTTTTTGAATAATTAATAGATTTAATAAAGTTTTTAAATGTTTTTTCATTTGATAGATTTAACCTCGACTCAAATTCTAAAACCTTTTTAATATTTTTATAATTTTCTTTATGCTTGGATTTGACGTGGCAAATATAATATTGATTGCTTGATCCATTAATATCATTCTTTTTGATATCAAATACTCTAAGGTTAAATTTTTTACAAAGATTAAGAATTACTTTACTGCTGTAATATTCTAAATGTTCGTGACAAATTGTATCAAACATTTTATTTTTAATGATAGAAGCTAAGTCAGCAAATTCTAATAAAAATACGCCCTCTTGAGACAATAACTCTTTTACATCATTCATAAATTTATTCGGATCTGCTGCATCATAAAAAACAGATAAAGCGGTTATAATCTTAAATTTTTTGTTAGTAATTTTTTTTATTTGCTTAGCTGAAAAAAAATCTCCTACTTTATAATTAATTTTTTGATAATTTTCTTTATACTTTTCTAAAATAGGATCGATACCAAAAGTTTTGACATTTTGATTGTAAAAGTTTAGTAACGAACCATCATTGCTAGCAATATCTAAAACATAGTCATTTTTTTTTATTTTTATTATTTTTGATAAATATTTTACAACCTGCTTTACATGATTTAACATTGTTTTATTTATTCCAGTTCTATAGCCATAGTCCGGGCCATATAAATATTTTAAATCAAAACTATGTCCGAGTTGAACGAGTTCACAATTTTTGCAAATAACAAGAGTTATAGGTTCTTTTTTAATCTGTTGATTAATTGATGGAAATTTGCCTGTAAACGAAAGCTTACCTAGTGAAAATAATTTTTTTAATTTTGATTTTTTACAAATTCTACATTTTTTTAATTCCATTAATTCCTTATACCAATGAGTATAAAGTTGTTAAGTTTAAATTAATATAATGTGTCTGATTTTTTAAAAACTACGTTTAAATGTATTAAATTGTTAATATAATTCCAAAAACAGTGACTGCAGATACTGCTGCTACACCTAAAGCCAAATTTCTTTTTTTTTCAATTTTTTTCTCCTCATTCAATCTAGATAAAAGGTCAGTAACTTTTACTTTACCTTGAGACCTATAAAGATCTCGATTGTTTTCATGAGTGTTCAATTGAGAAGACATTATGAATTAAAACAAATATCTAAGTTCTTTTAAAGTTTTTAGACGAGCGTTATGGGTCTAATAAACTAATTTAAACCCAAAATGAATTAGCTACGCAGTTTTAATGACTCGGGATCATGAATTGCAAACTTCTCGTGTTGAAGTAAATATTTTCTACCCTCGACTTCTATAGTCATACCATCGTAGTTTTTAAGCTCTCCATTAATATAAGCCAAACAAATATTTTTTTTATAACAAAAAGAGTAATTAGAACTAGTGGTGCTTCCAACAATGTTATTATTATGAAGTATGGGTTCATCGTGTAAAAGTAGTGGTTTACCGGGCTTAAAATTATTCTTCAAAGAAAAAAGTTCTAATTTTTTTTTGGGCTCAAGATTTTTTATTTTTTCTAGAACTCTTCTGCCTATAAAGTCATTATCTTTCTTAAAATTTATAGCAAATGCTAGTCCAGCCTCAAATGGATTATTCTCTGACGTTATATCGTGACCCCAATGCAAAAACTTTTTTTCAAGTCTTAAAATATCTAATGTGTGCATACCTGCATAGGTTAAATTAAATTTTTTACCAATTTTTTTTATCTTATTAAAAAAAATATTTGTTTTTTTTATTGGAATGTAAATTTCCCAACCTAATTCCCCAATAAATGATAACCTTTGAAACCAAATTTTTGTATCAAATATATTTAAGAATCTTCCTCTGGCAAAGGGAAAGTTTTCTTTTGAAAAAAAATCACCAAATAGAAAAGTTAAAAATTTTCTGCTATTAGGACCAAAGATTCCTATACAAGAAAAATCATCAGTCACATCTTTAAATTTAACATCTTTGATTAAGTTCTTTAAAATATGAGATTTGTTATGGCTTCTAGCTAATGCAGGACAAATAATTCTAAAGTAATTTTTTTTTAAACAACTCACTGTAAGATCTGCCTCTATTCCTCCTGATGAGTTTAACATCTGCGTGTATGTAGTTCTTCCTTCGATATTTTTTATATTATTCGAACAAAGATATTGAAGCTGCTCATGCGCGTATTTTCCACTTAAATCAAATTTTACAAAAGGAGTTAAATCAAAAAAACCTAAATTATTTCTAGTGTTAAGACATTCTTTTTTAACTGACTGATACCAATTTTGATATCCATAACTATATTTGTAAAATGGTTTTTTGTTTTTTGAAAACCACATAGGTCTTTCATAGCCAGCCATTTGTCCAAAGCAAGCACCTATTTTTTTTAACTCTTTATGATAAGGAAGAAGTTTTATATTTCTTGAAGTTTCTAATTGTTTATATGGCCAATGCATTTTAAACAAATTTCCAAGCGTTTCAGTGGTCCTTTCCTTTATAAATTTTAGTGAAGAGTTAAATTTTTCAAATCTTTTTACATCAAGACTAAATAAATCTTTATCAGTATGTCCTCTGATCATCCATTCTGCAACTGCTTTACCTGCTCCGCCGGACGATCCAATTCCAATACTATTAAATCCACAACAAACATAAAAATTTTTTATTTCCTCTGTTTCGCCAAGGAGAAAATTACTATCCGGTGTAAATGACTCTGGACCTGAAAAGTACTTCTCTATTACAAGATTTTTTATTGCTGGTATTCTTTTTCCAGCTAATTGATGAAGCATTTTTATATAATTTTTATCAACTTTAAACTCTCCAAAAGAAAAATTATTCGGTACTTCACCAGTTTTTTTAAATGCATTTTTGGCATTAGGTTCAAAAATACCAAGCATCATTTTTCCATGATATTCTCTTGCGTAAAGATAAGTATCAGGGTCTCTAAAAGTTGGTAGAACTTTTGGTAAATTTTTATAATTCTCAGTAACCATATAAAAATGTTCATTTGGATATAGCGGTATACTCACTCCGGCTGCTTCTCCAATTTGCCTTGACCACATTCCAGCACATAAGACAATATATTCACAATTAATAGTTCCAAGATTAGTTTTTACACCTCTTATCTGATTGCCCCGCTTAAGAATTTTTTCTAATTTACATTTTTCAATAATCTTGACCCCTTTTTTTTTGGCAGCTATTGAGATATTTTTAGTTAAAATTTCAGGATCTGCTTGACCATCCTCTGGTATATACAATCCACTAATTACATCTTTATTTTTTGCAATCGGGTAAAGAGATTTAAATTTATTTTTATTAATAATTTCGATATTTAAGTTGAATAATTTAGACATTGTTTTTTGTCTCATAAATTCTTGATGCCTTGATTTTGTAGTAGCGATATTTATCGTTCCTGTTTGCCTAAAACTTGTATCAAGACCGGTTATATCTTTAAGATTGTTATAAAACTTAACAGAATTTTTTCTTATTTTCGTAATTTGAGGAGTTGTTCCTAATTGAGTTACCATACCAGCAGCATGCCAGGTAGTACCTGATGTTAATACATCTCGTTCAATTAAAACTGTATTCCATCCATTGTCGGCTAAGTGATAGGCAGTAGAGCAACCTGCGATACCGCCTCCAATCACAACCACTTTAGCTTCATGTGGTAATGGTCTCATTTTAATTTTTTAATAAGTCAGATGCAGGTGTGTATTTTAAATCAAATGCGTCTGAAACGCCTTTAAAGGTAATATTTCCCCTATAGACATTTAAACCAGCCAAATAGTTTTTGTTCTCTGTTAAAGTTTTTTTATAACCCTGATCAGCTAATTTTAACAATAATGGTAAAGTAGCTTTATTTAGTGCCATAGTAGATGTTCTTGGTACACCACCAGGCATATTAGCTACACAATAATGAACAACATCATTCACTAAGTATGTTGGGTTTGCATGAGTAGTAGGTTTGCTTGTTTCAACACACCCTCCTTGATCAATAGCAACATCAACAATTACTGAACCCCTTTTCATAGATTTGATCATTTCTTTTGTTACTAATTTTGGTGCTTCAGCTCCAGGTATCAAAACGCCCCCCACTAATAAATCACATTCAGATATTAACTTTTTTAAATCTGTTTTATCGCTTTCTGTAGGGATAATTTTATCTCCAAATTGTTTATGAAGTTCTTCTAATCTTTTTTTTGACTTATCTATTACGTAGACTTTTCCTCTCAAACCAGTAGCAATTATTGCAGCATTTTCTCCAACTACACCACCACCAAGAATTACTACGGTAGCTGGATCTACTCCTGGAGCGCCACCTATTAATAAGCCTCTACCTTTTTGATTTTTTTCCAAGGCATGTGCTCCAGCTTGAACAGACATTCTACCAGCTACCGCGCTCATTGGAGCTAATAACGGTAATCGGCCGCTATCATCTGTTACAGTCTCGTAAGCTATACAAATTGATTTTGATTTCATTAACCCTAAAGTTAATTCTTTAGCTGCCGCTAAATGAAGATAGGTATAGATAATTTGACCCTCTCTAATCATTTTAACTTCATTCATCTGAGGTTCTTTTACCTTGACTATAAGTTCTGCTTTTTTAAAAATTTCTTCTGGTGTTTTGATAATTTTTGCACCAGCTTTCAAATAATCTTCATTTGTAAATCCTGCTTCAAATCCACCGTTATTTTCAACTAATACTTTGTGATTTCTATCTGTTAGGGCTTTAACACTTTCAGGTGTTAAACCGATCCTGTGCTCTTGAAGCTTAATCTCCTTTGGAACTCCGATGATCATCTATGACTTTGAGTAATTAGATATACCTGTTCTTAATTTTTCTATAA
>MDTB01193147.1_pt1 | contig 18370 bp, 7 predicted proteins | sample 811161 | NCBI WGS metagenome assembly MDTB01 (sample SAMN05326650, study PRJNA326480) | marine metagenome | isolation source: seawater | place: Mediterranean Sea | collected 2009
GCAACGAGCGAGAGCATTACTGGCACTTCCACCAATACACCCACCACAGTCGCTAATGCCGCGCCAGAATTTAGTCCGAATAAACTAATCGCTACCGCAACCGCTAATTCAAAAAAATTTGACGTGCCAATCAGAGCACATGGAGCAGCAACGGCATGCTCCAACCGCCACCACCGCGCAGCCAAATACGCCAAAGCAAAGATGCCATAAGTTTGAATTAAAAGCGGGATAGAAATAAGCACAATATCCAGAGGTTGAGCAATAATTGTCTGTGCCTGCAAACCAAAAAGCAGGATTACTGTCGCAAGAAGTCCTGCAATCGAGTACGGCTTGAGGCCCACTAGTAGTGTTTCCAATTGACCTGGCTCCTGTCGACGCTCCAGAATCTTGCGTGTAACCACACCGGCGACGAGAGGGATGACCACATAAAGGAAGACAGAAAGCAGAAGTGTTTCCCACGGAACGACAACGTCTGTGACGCCCAGAAGGAAGCTTGCCAGTGGCGCAAAAGCAAAAATCATGATCACATCATTGACCGAAACTTGTACAAGCGTGTAATTCGCATCACCCTTAGTTAGATGACTCCATACAAAAACCATAGCCGTACAAGGCGCGACTCCAAGCAAAATAATTCCAGCGATATATTCGGTCGCAGTATCTGGATCCACGAAATCTACAAATAGAACTCGAAAAAATAGCCACCCTAGCGCCGTCATAGTGAAAGGTTTAATGAGCCAATTCACGACTAATGTGATGATTAAACCCTTAGGTCGCTCGCCAATATCTCGGATCGAACTGAAATCTACCTGCACCATCATAGGATAGATCATGATCCAGATAAGCACCGCAACCACCAGGTTGACCCGCGCTATTTCGATTGCGGCCAGCGCAGCAAATAGATCTGGCAACACATTGCCTAAGGCAACTCCGAAAACAATGCCGAGCCCGACCCATACGCTTAGATAACGCTCAAATAAACCCACGACGGACTCCCCTAGATAAAGTCAAGACTAAAATTGATTAAGATCGGGCCTCATTGATCCAATCATCGATTTTTGCTTCGATGCGATCGATGAGCAACATAAACGCGGTTCGAATAGCACCGTCGTCACCATTAATTATGGATGGGTCCGGTAGGCCCCAATGCATTCTCTCAAACTCTCCCATCCACAGCGGACACTCCTCTCCCCTAGCGTTATCACAGACCGTAATCACCCGATCAGGATTGAAGGCCTCGAGGTCACTCCAAGACTTACTGAAGAGGCCTCGGCTCTCATAACCACGCTCCCGTAAATAGGACAGTGTCAAAGGGTGCACCGAATCCACTGGTGTCTTACCGGCACTGGCGGCTCGCAGAACCCCCTCTCCACGCTGATTGGCAATGGCCTCACATAGAATGCTCCGGCAACGATTATGTGTACAGATAAAAACCAGTTTCACATTACGCTTACCCTCTCACCCTGTCTTTAGGTGTCATTGGATGTTTCTTGCTTAAAGGTGCGCCTTGGGCCCCTCCTACAATCAGGCCAGCCTAAGCTAAGAACATTACGGTTTTATTAACCGCCATAGGAATAGGAGGCAAGTTGAGACGCGATATTAATGCCAAGGGCTGTAATCATTGGACTTCCCAAATCATCTTCCAATTCTTTTAAATTGCTAGATGACAATGCTTTAAACATGATTTTTATAAATGTTGTCTAAGCTGTATTTTCCATAACTCAGCATATTTGCCAGAGGCAGATAGTAAACTGTCATGTGTGCCCTCCTCAACCACAGTGCCCTGATCGACAACCACGATCCTATCCGCTTCGACGATGGTTGACAGGCGATGAGCGATAACCAACGCAGTATGTCGACCTGCCAGGTCTCGGAATGCGTTCATTACTGATTGCTCCGCGTGACTGTCTAGACTGGAAGTCGCCTCATCGAAAATTAGGATAGGTGCATCCTTCAAGACAGCTCTGGCAATGGATACGCGTTGTCGCTCACCGCCGGATAATTTTAGTCCACGTTCGCCCACTACAGTTTCAAGTCCCTCTGGTAGGCGTTTCAGCGTCTCGCAAAGATGCGCTGCTTCGATTGCTTGATCAATTTCTGCATTTGTTGCGGAGACTCGGCCATAACGAATATTTTCACGAAGAGAGTCATTGAAAAGCACACAGTCTTGGGGCACAACCGCAATGTTGCGCCGTAACGACTCGAGGCAGAAATAGCGAATATCGATACCATCTATCTCAATCGCGCCATCCACGGGATCATAAAACCGAAACAGTAGTTTACAAATCGTGGATTTACCCGCTCCACTGGCACCTACCAAAGCGACAGTCTCACCACCTGCTATATCTAAACTAAATTGCTGTAAGACGTCTTTGCCTTTTGAGTAGGCGAAATCGACCCCATTGAATTTAATACGCCCCTTAACCACCGACAGCGTCTTTTCTCCCGAATAAGCTTGCAGATTAGCCTTCTGCTCTAACACTTCAAAGAGTCGTTCTATGTTTGCCAAGGAGGCTTTTATTTCCCGGTAGACAAAGCCCAAAAAGCCTAGCGGTAAAAATAATTGGATCATAAATTGATTGACAAGAATAAAATCGCCAAGCGTCATGCGGCCTTGTTCAACCGAAATCGCTGCCATGCCTAGCATGAGGGTTTGGCTAACAGCGATGATGAGTGCCTGCCCCCCATTCAGAGCAAACAGTGACAGTCGATTCTTTCGTCTGGCTTGCTCCCAAACATCGAGCGTCGCATCATACCGTTCTGCCTCAAACGTTTCATTATTGAAGTATTTAACGGTTTCGTAATTTAGTAGGCTGTCCACTGCACGGGTATTGCTATGTGAGTCTGCCTCGTTTACATCCCGGACATACCGCGTCCGCCAGTGCGTCGCCCGAAAAGAAAAGCTACCATACAGAAAAACAGAGAGTAGAATGACAGCTGCGTACTCCATCCCGTAATTCACAAACAAAAGAATTGCGACCATCGCAATTTCAAAAAGTGTCGGCGCAATGTTGAAAATAAAGAATCGCAGCAGAAAACTAATGCCATTAGTGCCTCGCTCAATATCTCTCGCCAAACCACCGGTTTGACGATTAAGGTGATATTCAATATCTAAACTGTGGACATGCTGAAATGTATGAAGACCAAGGTGGTGCATTGCCTTTTCAGTAACTCGACCAAATAACGTATCTCTCAACTCACCAAACAAGGTGTTAGTTAGTCTGGCGATCCCGTACCCAAGCACCAATAGCAAAATCATACGGATGGCTAGTTGATCCGTATTGGTTGCCAATCCATCGACTAGCTCTTTCAACAAAAATGGTATGGACAAAAGTGCAGCTTTTGCACCGAAAAGACAAAGGACTGCTAAAAAAACTCGTTTTACATTTGCACCAATGATAGGAGCGAGGTGCCACCATAGTTTTCGTAACAGGTCACGCCCGTCCTTCTTATTGTCTTCGGTGAACTCTTGGCTACGCATATTGCCTCACTCTGTTTGATGCGACCTCCCAAATGCACAATCCTTTCATCATTCCGAGCTCGCTTTAAAAGCCATTCAATTAGCCAAATTCGAATTTACAACCAATGTGGGGTGTCAACAATAATCCCGCAGAAACCATCGCTAAAACCGAACCTTGTTCTCATTGCAGACTAAACGGACATATCCTCTGTGTTCTCGTCCAGGACAAACTGCCCAAGAAGTAATCGCTTTTACTTCAGTCCTAACAGTTCAGATGACGTGACTACTTCTTAAAGTTGACCGTCCAGCGAATCTTTTGCAAAACACCTTGGAAACTTATTTTTAAAGAATACTTTGGACTGGGTCAGTGGTTTCTTGGTTAGATTCCCAAATTTCTTGAAATTGCCACCCTTTATATCATTCTGTCTTTACAGCTTTAACTTGACATAGATCGGCGATCCGAATCCGCCCAGTCCCACCACCATAATCGCATCAAAACTCGCTGTCACCAAAACAATGCCGAGGCTTCTCCCACTTCCGACATTTGAAATTAAGGCCTGCTCCTGTGGCTTAGCTGCATTGCTGGCTTTTTAACGCCTGAGAACTTTTAATAAAGGTAACGAGCTGGCACCCTGATGGCTGCTAAATGACGTAACAGCGAGCTTTTGGTTTCCGCCATCGAAAGTTTTACCAGAATGTTGCATAGATCATCACTAGAAGCAGTGTCACTGCGATTGCTGCAACGTTAAAGCGATTATCTGTGGTGAATGTCATATCGCTAAGAACCACCGGCTGATCTTTAGAGGGCGGTTCAGTGAATTTAGTTACCACCACCCCCAAACCCAGGTTGAAGAGAAACACTAACCAGATCCTCAGCACGAATGGCATATCGGGCACAAATATCTTTAGTAAAAGACTCGCAAGAACCGACCCCAACAGTACTGCATAGGCGCTGGCCTCGTTGGCATTTCGATAAAAAAAGCCCAGGATAAAGATTGTAACGACACCTGGAGCGATAAAACCAGTGTATTCCTGGATAGTCTGAAACGCACTCTCCATCCCACCTAGAAATGGACGAGCAAGAATCAACGCTAACACCATCGCCGCTAGCGCAACAATACGCCCAACAGTGACATAGTGCGATTGGCTGCGCTCTCCGACAAGGTAAGATCTATACACATCCATCGTGAAGATTGTGGCTATCGAATTCATCATAGACGCCAGTGATGAGACGATGGCGGCGATCAAAGCTGCAAACACCAATCCTTTAACACCGGTGGGGGCAAGCTTCATTAACTCACCATAAGTTCGATCAGGCTGTTCGACTAAAACTTCCGAGGCAATCACCCCATCCTGGGTCAACACAAGAGCGGCGATCCCGGGAATCACTACAATCAATGGAATGAGAAACTTTAAAAACGCGGCGAAGGCTAATCCCTTTTGCGCCTCTGCAAGACTGTCGGCTCCCAGCGCGCGTTGAATAATGTACTGATTGAAGCCCCAGTAGGAAAAGTGTAATACCCATAACCCGCCCAATAGTGTCCAGATTCCCGGCAAATCATTATAAGAAGGATGTGAACTGTTAAGAATCATCCTAAAATGCCCTGGGACCTCGTCACTCAATCGAGCGAGGCCTGCTATCGCTCCTTGATTCGCGCCAACAGCGTTTAGAGACAACCAAGTGATCAAGGCGCCTCCAAGAATCAGGACTACGACTTGAACGATATCGGTCAGAGCAACTGCCTTCAAACCTCCGTATACAGAGTAAAGCACGGCAAAAGCAGCAAGGCCGTACATTGCCAACATCACACTTACGCCCGTGAGACTCTCGATGGCCAGTGCACCTAGCCAAAGCACCGCTGTTAGGTTCACCGCAACGTACAGCGCGATCCAGTAAAATGACATCAACGTTTTCACACCCTTGCCATATCGCGTTTCGAGGAACTGTGGCATTGTGTAAATCTTCCGCTCAAGGAAAATTGGCAGAAAATATTTAGCAACGATAAGTAAGACTATTGCCGCCTGCCATTCATAGGCGGCTATGGCAAGGCCGACGACAAATCCCTGACCAGATTGGCCAATAATTTGCTCGGCCGATATGTTTGCTGCTATCAGCGAGGCGCCTATCGCCCACCACGGAAGTGACCGCCCTGCCAAGAAGTAATCTTCTGTAGTTTTTTCTGATTTTTCGTCACGGGAAACCCACTGAGCGAGGAAAAAAAGCCCAAGCCCGTAAACCAACACAATCGCATAATCCAAAGAACCCATAATCATTCAATCCTAAAAGCAGCGTAAATTATCTATGCTTCGGCAGCTAATTTAAGTGGAAAACAACCGATATTTTTTTAGTTATATGGAATGGATTAGCACGACAGGATAGAGTCGGCCTCCGGAGCCTCCACCACAGCAACATCAAAAAGCGTAAGAGTCATATCCCCACGCGTAACTAGAACAAACGGGGCGTTAATATTTTTTAGATCAGCCCCAGTTTTACGAAAACATGACAACGGTACAGATAACCTAACCCACTGGCCCAATGGCAAACTAGCCAAAAGTGCTGTGATATCAACTTTCCCGTGACAAGGCCAAAGACAATCCATTCGAAGGGTAACTTTATCTGATGGAAATTTGGACATACTTAGAACGACGGACAAAGCAGCGGATTTCTCGAGACTCGAGAAATCAACGACTGAATCGTCGGAAGTTTTCCAGTAATACTGAGAATCAAAACTCTTAGAACCTGCCCATTGGATTAGACGTCCATCCTCTTGCTTTTTGACATCTACAGGGATCACCTCAATCCCTCCTGCAGTGCTAGAAAAGTCGCCATTTAAGTAATGAGTGGTCCAATTTAAAGGATCTCCGGTGTAATTGACCCAGGGTGATTGAGTCCCCCCACGAAACACAATCGTATCCTTCGAGACAAGTTTATTTTGAACTTTAGTCACAGACAGTTGCCCCAGCTCAACGCTCGAGCTGTAATTGAGACCAAAGCCCCTGGTAAACACATATTCATTCACGGGTAACTCATAGTCATCGGCATTTAACGAATTACTAGGCCACGAGAAAGGCAGTCTGCCTGTGAAATCGTAGCGTGGACTGCCATTGGGATCGCCGATCAAAACATCTGCGATTCCGTCGCCCTCAGTCCCAGGTAGCCAGGCCACCACAAACGCATCTGACGCATTTAACTCTCGATTTGTCCACATGGGGCGGCCCGTTAAAAATAAACCCACAACCGGAATATTTTTTTGTTGAAAAAACTTCAGAAGCTGGAGGTCCTCATTTTCGTTGGACTTAAATTCGAGACTGCTAACGTCTCCCTGTCCCTCTGCATAGGGCATCTCACCAAAGACCACTACTGCAGCTTCAATCGATGCATCGGAGGGATCACGGACTACTGTTCCCCCATTCGGTTTCAAAGCCCGTTCAAACGCAGACAGAATAGAAGTGGCTCCTGGAAAATCATCGTTTGTATTACCACTGCCTTGCCAAGAGAGTGTCCAGCCCCCTGTCTGCATCATGAGGCTGTCCGACCCACTCCCTAAGACTGCTAACCTAGAATTGGAGGGGATTGGTAATACTCCGTCATTCTTGAGTAAAACAAGTGATCTACGAACCGCATCCCGTGCAATATCTCGGTGCTCAGCGGAGCCAACAGATGCTATCAGGTTCTCTGTGATTCGTTGTTTTGGCGAGAGCCCACCGATAACTCCAGATCGAATCTTGAATGCAAGCACTCGGCTCACCGCAACGTCCAACCTCTCTAAGGGGATTTCTCCAGACTCGACTTGTCGAAGTATGTTCGTTTTTAAATTTCGCCAGTCCTCTGGCGCCATAATCATATCAACACCAGCATTAAAAGCTTTGGGACAAGAAGCATTTGTGCAGCCTAGCACTTGTCCTATACCGTTCCAGTCGCTTACCAACAAGCCATCAAAACCAAGTTCATTCCGAAGAAGCTGCGTCAATACTCGGTGGCTGCCATGAACTTTTTGTCCATTGATACTATTGAAAGAAGCCATCACAGAAGCAACATTTTCAGCAAAAACCCCCTCATATGCGACTGCGTGCGGATCAATTAAATCTTGGATAGATCCGGTCACGTTGCCCTGATCAATACCTGATTTTGTAGCACCATCACCGAGGAAATGTTTGGCCGTCGCTGGAATCCCCTCTATACTAAATCCTCGAACAACCGCAGCACCAAGCGCACTTACTATCCGAGCGTCTGAAGAAAAACTTTCGTAGGTGCGACCCCACCGGTAATCTTGTGCAACTGCGACTGTCGGTGCAAAAATCCAATCAATACCCGTGGCCTTGACTTCTCTTGCGGTAGCTACGGCAATAGCCTCGACCAAATCGGGATCATTCGCCGCACCTAATCCAATATTGTGAGGAAACAACGTTGCACCCCTGACATTATTGTGACCGTGAACCGCATCCGATCCCCAAACTGGAGGTATAAATGAGCCATCGGGTAAGGTAACTCCAGACTGGTAATAATTCTCTGCCAGGTCAATCCAATCTTGGATCAATGAATTCTTATTACCGTTAGGATGAGCGCCGCCGCCATTTAACACTGAGCCAATTGAGTGAAGTCTGACGTCTCGAGGTGACATGTGTCTTATCTCGCCTTGAATCACTTGACCGACTTTTTGCTCAAGAGTCATTTGTTTCAGCAAGTTTTCTACTTGGCCTTGAAGTGAGATTGCACTCAATTCATTAGCACCCCACGGGAAGTTCGCCGCTAATAGGCAAAATAAGATCACCAGACCACGGAGCGCAACTTTAGCCACAGCGAAGCTCCAATATGAGGGCCGAGATGCGCTCGGGGTACCCAGTCATTTTAGAAAAAATACTTGAGTCGTATGCCAGAGGTACGTGGCCGGGTAAAAAATCTAGTGTTATCAAATTGGGTAATAATTACCGCCGCGGTAGCAACCTCGTTCTCCAAGTTGTTAACAAACGCCTCTACCCGAAGCTTTTCATTAGAAGACGTGAAGCCCGCTCCAGCATCAAATGTCCAATAAGCCGACACAGAATCATCCAAGCGACCGCGTGGGTCATTGGGCTGAGAAAAATCCTCGCTATTAAATATGGTTAGGTATTGACGATCGCGCCACCCAACAGAAAAAACATAATCAAAACTGCCCAACCTCGTCGCAATAAACTGAGAAAACGAGGCATTAAACTGAAATCTTGGCGTGTGTGGCAGCCTTTTACCATCGATGGATCGGAACACAGCCTCGTCGGGAGCCACATCTGCTTGAAAACGGAAGTCCTGAACCTCCTGGGCATCTAGAATATAAGCCTCAAGCCATAATGCCGACCAATTTACATTTATATTATTTGAAAATTCAAAGCGTCCATCTAGTTGCGCACCATAAATTTCCGAGTCAGCCGCGTTATAACTAAACGAGACAACCAGTGCACCAGGCGCGACATCCTCAGGATCGACAGATACACCAGAGTTAAAATCTAAGGCCTGCTCAACGGAAAGAATGGAAGTAAATACTTGATCGCTATAATCGTAATAGAACATTGAACCATTGAACCGAGAAGGTACTGCACCGAGATTAAACTCGGATTTTATACCCAGCTCATACATAACCACCTGTTCAGTATCGTATCGTGGAGAAATATTGGCACCTATTAAAGGATCATTGAAGGTATCATTAAAGCCACCCGACTTGTGGCCCGAAGAAATTAAACCGTAAGCCAATATATTTTCTGCCAGATCGTGCCCATATCGGATACGCCAATCCACAAAGCTATCTTGCATCGATCCATTTTGTAGGGTGATAGAGTCATTGGGGCTGATGGGGACTGCGAAGCTATGTATAAGGGAACTGCCATCGTCCGCCAGAGAACAAATGAGGTTATCACCAGAAGTAGAATCACTGCATGGCGCGGCACTTGCCGCGTCCAAACCACCTGGAATGGCCCCATCTGATATGACATCATCGAGTGTGTCTCGATCACCAAACGAACTGACCCCATCAAGGTAAAACTCTATAAATTCATCATCGGAAATGTTCCCATCGCTATCTGTATCTGGGTCATAAATGCTTCGGTCGAAAGCGGCGAATTGAAAGCCTTCGGTACCAACCCTTGCACCCATGCAACAACCGTAAGAATTACCGTTTGTAATATCGTAGCCTCCCAGCGCAAAAGCGTAACGAGCATTAACCCCTATCCGAGATTTCTTATCATGGGTGTATCGAAGCCCTAATGTTAACCTGGAGGCAGGCGTAAGTTCATACGTGAGGTCTCCGTAAATTGAATATGACTCACCGTCGGTATCAGGCTGATTAAATTCTGATCCCTGAAAAAAACCACCTCTGTCTCCGGTTGATGCTAGGAATGCCTTCTGGTCTTCACGGAAATAAAAAGCTCCTACTGTGTAGTAAGTTGGGGAGTCGTCCGAGGAGCTTATCCTGAGTTCATGTACACTTGATTTAGAATCGGTTATGAACTGAAACCTTGACCAGTCGTCGAGCGCCTCGGCTAGTGGGTCCAGTGTCGAGAAGACGCCTGGATAATCAGGCGCCAGCGGCGTTGCCGCCATATAATCATAAGTCAAGTCTCTGTAGCTACCAATGTACTCGAGCATGCCAAACTTTAAATTGTAGTTGACTTGTAATCTAAGGCCCGAGTGTTCTGTATCTTCCTCAGGCTCAAACGCTCGTGCGACGACATCTCGAGGATCTTCAATACCGTCTTGTGGGATACCGTTACCCAAGGAGTTTGCATAGTTTGTGCCGGTGTAGCCAGTTCCTCTCTCCGCCACGTGATCCGCGGCAAGTAAAATTGATAAGTCATCCGAAGCCTCCCAAAGAAACTGGGCACGAAAGCCCTCATTATCAGCGGCTTCAGCAGTCCCAAGCTGGAGGGGACCCACGTCATTGTAGTAACTGTCGTGTTTAAGTTGATAGGCAGACAGCCGGAATGCCGCGTCTTCGCCTAGCGGTCCATTCAACATGGCCGTGGCCATAGTCTGGTCATAATTGCCTGCTTCCACCTCTAACATTGCATCCCAAACACCTAACCCAGGCCTCCAGCTAACAATATTCACTGAACCCGCCGTAGCATTCCGCCCCCTCAAAGTTCCCTGGGGCCCGTAATTTACCTCTACACGCTCAATATCAAAGAATACAGAGCCAATACCTGCAGGGCGCGGAATGTAAACACCATCGAGGTGCGTTGCAGCTGCCGGGTCCCCTAACTCCGTGTTATTAGAGGATCCGATTCCGCGGATCCAAACTTCTACGTTACCCTGCTTGCTTGCGATTTCCACCCCCACAGCTTGTTCCGAGATATCAGTGAGATTCTGTATGCCGATAATTTTTAGATCATCGCCTGAAAATGACACAGCGGTCCCCTCAAGATCTTGGAGACTCTGCTCACGCCTCTCAACTGTAACAATCACCTCTTCCAAGCGAGGCTGCTCTGCATCTGTATCTCCGTTCTGCTCCTGCGCAACTATTTGAGGTGCTAAAAATGTTGCGGATATAAATGTTAGCAGAGCAAATGAAAGAATTTTAAATTGCGCCCCTGATGTGCGAGTGTTCTTATTCATTACCTGCTCCTATTGATTGCGCTGGACGCTCACGTTGTCTACATAAATACCGGAGGGATCGTAATTTGCTGCAACATTACTAAAACCGAATTGAAGTATTTGCCCCTCTTGAGAGGACCCATCCACCTCAAAGTCAATCGTCACGGTTACCCATTCGCTCGTTGACACCTCCGATATCTCAGTGCGACCCAAGTAAGTAGTCGCGTAGCCCGCCGCTGGGTCGAGTCGTTTAATAAAACCTTCTGCCGTCGTCGGCAAAATCAACCCCCCCTCAGCCGGACGCTTGACATCAAAACTAAATCTGTAGCTTCCCGTATCACTCGATTGAATTACGTATTCCTTAAATACAGAAGTATCAAGCGTTCGACCATTTCCATGATCTCCATTCGCGTAATCACTGTAAAACGATAGATACTGAACTCCCTGAGCCACTCCAGCTTCACCAGTCGTTAAATCACTGATCGTTCCCGTCCCATTGGGTGCAGCATTAGGTCCATAGCCATAAACATAACCACCACTAGAATCGAACACATTCACATACACTAACCAGTCACCACCAACAGTACTTGCCGACGCATCACCCGACTCAAAGTCCGTGCTGAACTCAAAACTAGCCCTAGATGGAAGGACATCCTCTCCAGGCTCATCTGTTACCAAACGCATCACAACGTTGTCGTAAAGGACACTCGTGTCCTGATAATTAGTGGATTTGTTAGCAAATCCGTATTGCAATACTTGGCCTTGTAAAGCCACACCATCAATGCGCAACTCCAACGCTTGAGACGACCACGCGTTACTCGACGCGACACTGCCTATATCCAGAGCAACTCGGGCTGATGTCTGATAACCATTGTTAGGATCTAAAACCTGTATAAAAGCTGAAGCTTGAGCGGGCAGTTGCAACCCACCCTGAGCGGGAATTTTTACATCAAATGTGAGAATGTAGGTTCCCGTCTCCGACGCACCGATGGTTCGCTCTTGATAAACCGATGCATCAATAATATTGCCGGTGCCGTGATCAACGTTATTGTAGTCGCTAAAAACATTTAAGTAAGTCGAGCCTTGCTCAGCCGATCCCTCACCACTTGCGAAACTTGAAAAACCACCTGTGCCATTCGGTGCATCTTGTCCATAGCCATAGACGTAATCACCTCCAGAGGTGAAAATATTTGCGAAAGCTATCCAGCCACCACCAATCAGAGACGACTGAATCACAATGTTCTCAAAATCCTCGCTCAACACCTCGTTCGATTCATCAGAAACGGCCGCCGCACCGACGGCAACATCATCAACGTAATAAGTCCATCGACTCGGATCAGAGGCTGCATCACCCACAACGCCGTTCTCCAGAATGAAAGTCAGTCCTGGTATAGGAGAAGAACCGGTTGCACCCGTAAAGTCAGCGTAAACTGTCTCCCAGCCCTCCCCACTAAGGGCCACTATCCTCTCTATGTTTAAGCCCTCCAACTTAAAAGTGAGGCTGGCGGGAGTAGCTGACCAGACCTTCATACTAAAAGTTTCGCCGGAACTAAAATCAATGTCCTCGTCCAAGAGTAATACTGAGCCGCCATAAGTTGCGCCGGCAAACTTTTGAAACTCAGCAACTTGCGGACTTCCATTACCCTCAAAATCAGGGTTTGGAACGATCGACGCTGCTCCTCCTTCAAAATTATTGAAAGAATATGCAACGGCACGTTGCTCAAAATCGATTGGCAAAGAAACGGGATCAGGAACATAACTGAGCGTGGGCTCAAAACGTATATTATCCCATTGAAAAACAACATCTTGGCCTGAGAAAGTTGGCATAAGAACAAACGCAGAAAACTGAGAAATATCGAAGCCCGTGTCTTGTATTGAGGAAAGTGGTATTGCAAACCTTTGCCATTCGCCAACAGGCAACACACCCAACGACTGATCCCCAGTGGTTCCACCAGCGCCAACGCCACCAGAGGGCCCATCAAGTTTATAAACCATGGGGTGGTTATTTGGATTTGAGAGTACTTTTATGTCAAAAGCCAATTCCCCTGATTCCTGCCATGGTGTCAGATCGATTGCTCCACGCGCGCCAATGAATGTAACGCCTGAGGCACCATTGGAGTCGAAGGTTGTTTCTATCACCGATTCGTGATCTGGATCATCAGTGTCGACGATCTCCCAACTGACATGGCTTCCGGTACTTTCAGTGTAATTACCACCAACCTCCGTGTCGTAGCCTACAATTCCCGAGTCAAATCTCTCTCCAATGGCATCATCAAAGACTATCAGCGGCTGGGACGCCTTTGCCTGGATTCCACAAAATAAAACCCCTCCACAGTCCAACCGCACATTTCTGATCCTTACCTTAGCCGCATTAGTCAATTCAAAAGTAATCAGATTTAAGATGGCGCCCACATCAACGGGACCGCCTCCATATGCACCTTGACCTCCGGCAAGTACCGACGCGAGAGGGACGGACACCTGGCCCCAGCTGTCTTGTGGCAAATCAACTACTTCTAACTCAGCAAATGCAACATTTGGAAAGCCGGAATCTATCTTTACCTGCAATGTTCCCTCAGATGAGGTTTCATCAGATACAACCAGCACCTCGAATTTAAAATCAGCGGCACTCACGGGTGAATTCACAGTTCCGATATTCACAAGGTTAAAGGGCATGCCCGTTACATCCTGCAACGACACATTTCCACCTCCTGACGTAGAAAGCTCTAGAATCAGGTTTCCTTCGCTATCCGGGACCGCAATAGCAGAAAAGGCTCCTTGGTTGTCGTAGACAGATAATTGCAACTCACGTTGTAGCTCGGTACCTTCAAATAACGTCGCCGCACCGTCGTCGTAAAGGGTGTAGCTCGTAATGATTGGAGCATCAGGTTCAACATCAAAGGAAATATAATGATTAACAGGATCGATGCTCCCCTCACAACCCAGCCCCGTAGCAGGATCCACCTCGCATTGATATAGACGAACGTAATCGACCTGCATTTGAGCAGGAAATACGGTTGTTTGATCAGGGGCACCCGGCGCATTCCCACCGACAGCAAGATTCAGCAAAATGTGCTGATCTTCGTCAAAAGGTGCACTCTCTCCACCCAGTACGAATCCCTCTGAACTGTTCCTATAATAATATGCGTAGTAGGTGTCTCGGTTGACGGTAAAAAAATTCTGTCCATCAATAAAAAAACGCAAAAACTGAGCATCCCACTCAACGGCATAAACATGAAAGTCATCAGCAATATCAAAGTCATTAAATTCTCGGGTTCGAAAAGTTGCGGGTGGGTATGGTCCATAGTGCACAGCACTAGAAGCGATCTCGGGCAAAAATTTCTCAATTATGTCAATCTCGCCTTTTGCAGCCCATGTTCCGTATGGAGAAGGGTCCGTTCCCAAGAGCCAAAAAGCAGACCACAGACCCTGTCCAGCCGGCAATTTCATTCGACCTTCTACCCTGCCATAAGTGAAGTCCACTCTCCCTTGCGTTCGTATCCGGCCAGAGGTGTAGTTAAAGCCTGCGTAAGTTTCCGAGTCTGCGCGAGCCTCAATCGTTAATAGACCATCGCTCACGTATACGTTGTCCTGCGCGTAATACTGCAACTCATTATTGCCCCATCCAGGTATTCCCTCGATGGTACCGTCACCAACTTGAACCTCCCATGAGCTTAGATCGAGATCGTTTCCATCGAATTCATCTTCCCAAACTAATTGCCAGTCACCACTGGTAGCAATTGGAGGATTCGCAAGACTTCCACCCTGTGCCACATCCTCATTTCCGCCACCACAGGCAGTCAGTAAAAATGCAAAAACAAAATTGGGAATCATCACCCGAGATAAATCTAGCCAATCTAGTTTTGGCAGCATTTGAATCTCCTTGCAAAAAAGGATCAGTGAAAGAAAGACAATTATCTTTTTTATTTTCGAACGCTGAGAGGTTACGAATTCGGCTCGAATGTAACAACAATTAAAGTCCAGACATCTTCGCCTATCGGCCTTGATATGACAGAGGTCGACGGCTCAAGTACGCCGGATGGCGGAAGCTAACACATATTAAGAGTTTTTTACAAAAGTAATCTCCGAGATTTAATGCAAATCCTTACCAATTCGACGCTTAGGATCCTGAACGAGGCCAGAAATTTTTACTGGGGGGAGCGACTGATATAGCAGCAACTTCTGATGGAACCAGCAAACTTTTAAAAGGCCCCCTCGACGGTCAGGGTATAGGAGTAACCAAAACTTCGAACCCGAGCCTCAGAGAAAAATACCTCATCGGTCAATCGATCCAAAAACACCGTTCGTCTAAATCGATTTTTCGCACCGAGCAGATTCCAGATATTGGCCCTTATTGTCACTCCTTTTACATCCTTATTTTCTACATAAAAATTAAGCATCTGTGGGTTTTGATTATAAAAGCTAATTTCGTCAACCCTGATGTTCGGTGTGTTTTTTTCATATTTTATTGAGGCGCCTATTGCCCATGGAGTACCCTCAAAATCCTGCCTCAAATCAAGCTCATAGAACTTGTAATAATCGTCGCTGATTTTTCTTTGTTCATCGAGTATCGGATCGGTGATTTTGGAGTTAATGTAACCCAGCGAAAGGTCTGCTCGACCACCTTTCCAAAGCATGTCATCGGTCAGTAAAGTAGCGTCAAAAAAAACACCATAACGTTTTGCTTCATCTATATTCCCCGGTGCCTGTCCACCACCTTTGATGGGAATTCCGTCAATAATATCTTCAATATCCTCGTAAAATAAGCTCACTGTTAGTTTGCCAAGCTTTCTGAGTGATTGTTGAATTTCCATCTTTAAGTTCCATGTTTGTGGAGGAACCAGATCGATATTAGTTACATTCTCACGTCCTTGATTAATGTCTACAGACGCGATGAAGTCGAAGAAGCTAAGTTGACCAATCGAGCGTTCTAGCTTCGCTGAAAAGAAGAGTGTTTCTTTGGGGTTGTAGTTTAGAGCAAGGAAGCCTTTTGACCGGATAAAGTCACGATTAATGTCTGAACTACCGCTTTGCCTGATTTCCGAGTACTCAGTACCAAAGGTTGCCTGGACGATTATTCGCTCATTGAGGCGCCTACTCAGATTAAGGGTAGACTCTGCGCGTGTTTCCTCGACTCGAGAGCTTGTGCCATCTAAATCGATTGGAATAAGCTCTCCGCTACCATTTAGCTGGTCAATTTGGGATTCAATATTGAGGTAGTTCTCGGTCCCCTCCAGCGACCAGCGCCACTGACTTTCGAGCGCTGTAAAGGCAAATTCTGCTCTTAAAATCGACTCAGCTTCATCTGCTTGGCGCACAAAAATAGAGCCCTCGGTGGTCCCATCGATATACGATGTTATTGCTTGATCGACCATGGGGCTTGATTCGAACCGATGCAGCCCTATGATTTTGAGCCTCCCCATTCCAAGGTCGAATTCAAAATCTGTTCCAATCTCAAAGTTATATTCATCCTCTGACTCGCTGAGGGTGCGCGTATGTGCCTGGGGTGTTCCCGTTAAACGCTTGGATTCTTCCGTCATATCCGAATAAGCGCCATTTATCTCCCCCACAAGATTAAATTGGTCGCCCTTTGTCGTTTCTTTAGAGTAGGATCCTGAAATATTAGGTCTATCACTTAATCGGAGTTTTTTTTCGAAACGGGTATCCGTTATTGAAAGTGTCGAGTCTCTAACAATTTCATGGCCAGATTCACCAAAAGCGCGTTGCCTATTTGCTACGCTAAATGTCCACTCAGAGTTGTTACTTCCGCCCGTCACTGCGAGACTAAATTCGCGAAGGCGTTTTTCGGAACTGGCGCCTGTGGGCCGTACCCGTGGGGAATAACGGTATCTGCCTGTAACGTCCTTATCCGTTGCCGTGACGACGTTGATCACTTGACCGGAAATGCCACCGATGTCAAGGCTCGCGCCATCCAAAATATCAATCCGTATTACACTCTCTACCGAGAGTCTCTCTAGTGCTCGGGTGGGGCCGTTAGATTTTCCCGATATGCGACGCCCATTAATCAAAACGTTGACATCAGCTTGACCAAAACCTCGATCACCTCCGCCCTCATTGATACTGAATCCGGGAACTTGTCTCACTAAATCGAGAGCCGACCTCGGCGCAAATTTTGAAAAGTCACCGGGTAGATAGGTCTGCCGAATATTTCCCGAATCGCTCGAAACCACCTGATTTGCAAGGACGTGGGGGACCAGAAAAAACAAACTCACCGTAAGATACAAACGCTGAAAATGGCTGCGCGGTTCCGATATCATTGAAAAGCTTCGATTCCTTTTAATAGTCTCAATTACAATCATTAAACAAATTAATCAAATCCCTTAGTACTGCCTCGCTCTATATCACCGGTAAATTTCTTATTGGCGCTCCACTTGACGGATTGCCGTCAAAAAGTGGTGCCCATATTTGAGTAATTTTCGCTCACCTACACCGGTCAAGCTCGCAAAATCCTCAAGTGTTTTTGGCGTGGTGCGGCACATCTCCATCAGCGTACTGTCATGAAAAATTACGTAGGGTGGTACATTTTGCCCCTCGGCCAGCTTGCGCCGGCAGTCTCTCAAAGACTCCCACATGCGCACGTCGATATCCTTTGGGAGGGGAGTCTTAGTTTGCCTTTTGACGACCTTTAGTCTTTGATCCAAACGGAGCGCAATGGCGCAATCCCCTCGCATGAGAGGCCGGCACTTTTCTTGCAACTTGAGCGCACCATAGCCCTCAAGATCTATCGATAAAAAGCCTCGAATCACCAACTGTCGAAAAATAGATCGCCACTGGTCGTTATCCAGGGCATCGCCCACCCCGAATGTGGGAAGGTTTTGGTGCTCGAATTGTAAGACCCTAATCGTCTCCTTCCCCTTCAGCACATCCATAAGGTGATTAACACCAAAACGTTCACCAGTTCTTGCCACGGCACTCAGCGCCATGCGGCAGGGTTCTGTTGCATCCCAAGTTTCTACAGGGACCTGACAATTGTCACAGTTATCGCAGGACTCTGTGAAAGTCTCACCAAAATATTGTAGTAGGGCCTGGCGCCGGCAAGTCGTTATTTCACACAAACCTAACATGGCATTCAAACGATGTTGCTCCAGGCGTTTATGTTCTTCACTACCCTGAGATCGCTGCATCATTTGTCGTATCTTGATCACATCCTGTAAACCATAAATCATCCAGGCATCGGCAGGTTCTCCGTCCCGACCAGCTCGGCCTGTCTCTTGATAGTAGGCCTCGATAGTTTTGGGTAGATCGAGATGCGCAACGAAGCGCACGTTTGGCTTATCTATCCCCATGCCGAAGGCGATGGTTGCCACCATGATCACAGCATCTTCACGTAGGAA
>MDTB01177819.1_pt1 | contig 18369 bp, 17 predicted proteins | sample 811161 | NCBI WGS metagenome assembly MDTB01 (sample SAMN05326650, study PRJNA326480) | marine metagenome | isolation source: seawater | place: Mediterranean Sea | collected 2009
CTAAAAATACTGAATGTCTTTTAATTGTAGGTTTGCTCCATCCCCTACTGGTCCACTTCATATCGGAGGGGTGAGAACAGCGTTATTTAATTGGTTACTGGCAAGAAAAAATAAAGGAAAATTTTTTCTTAGAATAGAGGATACAGATAGAGAGAGATCTAAAGATGAGTTTAAACTTCAAATAATAAATTCTTTAAAATGGCTAAATATTGACTATGATGGAGATGAATATATTCAATCTAAAAATATTTCTAAACACGTAGCTGTAGCAGAAGAGCTTACTAAAAAAGGTTTTGCATATGAATGTTATTGTTCAGAAGATGAAATTAACGAACAAAAAGAAAAATGTAAAAAACAAGGTATGCCCTATGTTTACAATAGAAAATGGAGAGATCCAAAAGATCTGAAAATACCAAAAGATGTAAAACCAGTTATAAGATTTAAGAGTAAAATTTCTGGAAATACAGTTATTAAAGATCTGGTACAAGGTGAGAGAAATATATCAAATTCTACAATTGAAGATTTTGTAATTTTGAGAAAAGATAAGACTCCTACTTATCAGTTATCAGCTACTGTAGATGATCATGAGATGAAAATTACTCATGTTATCAGAGGAGATGACCATATGATAAATTCTTTTAAGCAAAAACAAGTTTATGATGCAATGAAATGGGAAATTCCAAGCTTTGCCCATATACCTTTAATTCATAGTGAAAAAGGCAAAAAACTTTCAAAAAGAGATAATGCTTCTACAATAAATGATTATATAAAAATTGGCATCATACCAGAGTCTTTACGAAATTATTTATTAAGACTGGGATGGTCTTACAAAGATAAAGAAATTTTTTCACTTAAAGAGAGTATAGAGCTATTTAATTTTGAAGGAATTGGTAAATCACCCTCTAAATTAGATATGTCTAGAATTTTATCAATGAATGAGACTTATATAAAATCTATGAATGAAAAAGACTTATTCAATAAATTGATAGAATATTCTAATAAATTTAAAATTAAAATTGAAAAATCAAAAGAAGCTATAGTCTTAAGAGCTTTAAGTTTTTTAAAGAATAAAGCTAAAACACTTGAAGATATTTACAATAATTCCAGCTATATCCTTACTGATAATTTGAAGATATCAAGCGAAGATAAGTCTTTGATTGATAAAAAGTCTCAAGATATTATCAAAAATTTCATTGTAGATTATGAGAAATTATCTAGTCTAAACAAAGAATGCTTAGAGCCAATTATTAAAAATTTAATTGATAAACACAAAACTAACTTTAAAGGCGTTGGACAACCATTGAGGATTGGACTGATTGGCACAAAATTTGGACCAGGGATTTATGACATAATTTTATCTTTAGATAAAACTACTGTAATAAACAGATTAAAAAAACTAGTCTAATGTCAAAACCATATTTATTTAGTCCAAGCGAATTTGCATTTGGATACTCAGGATGTAAGAGGTGTTACTACGATCTTAAAGTAAATGATATTAGAATAAATTTTGGTTTTCCGACAATATTTTCAAAAATAGATTCCATACAAAAGAAATTTTATCACAATAAATCATCTAAATATTTAAATTCAAATAAAGTTTCTGATGGAATCATAAAAACAGATTACGCGAAATTACATAAATCTGAAGTTCTTTATGATCAAAAAGATAGGGCATTTCAATTAAGAGGAAAAATTGATGCTTATATTGATCACAAAGACTTTTTTTCAATAATTGATTTCAAAGTTACAAACATAAATGAAAAAAAATCATTAACATATATGACACAATTAAATAGTTATGCAATTATGTTTGAAAATCCAGATCAAAACTATTTAAAACTTAAGCCAATTAAAAACTTGGGGATTTTTTGTTTTGAGCCAGATAGTTTAAAATTAGAAACTAAACCAGCGCTTGAAATGTCTACACAATATTTTGAAATAAGAAGAAATGATGATTTATATTTTAAATTTATAACCGATGTAATAGATTTTTTAGAAGGGGATATTCCAAGTTTTAATAGTGAATGTAGTATTTGCGATTTAAAATCACAGACTTTTCCTGAGTGAGTCTGCTACCAAGTCAGTTGGTAAATTCTTTGTTCTAAAACTTTCCAAAACTTTTTCTGTATTAAATATTTGTTTTTTTATTTTATCTTGATTTTCTAAAAAACTAGAAACTAATTTAAAAATTTCTCTTGGGTTACATTTTGATTGTAATAACTCAGGAATTATCATCTGATTAGCCGCAATATTTAAAATATTAGCATATTTTATTTTCACTAACATTTTTACTATTAAAAAATTTAAAAAATTCATCTTATAAATAATTATTGATGGTATTTTTCTTTTACTTATTTCTAGAGATATAGTACCAGATTTTGAAACAGCAAAAATTGATTTTTTTAAAATATGATTTTTAATTTTTTCATCAGAAATAATTTCAATGTTGTTAAATTTGTTTTTGCTTATAAGTTTATCTAGGTTAGATCTTTGAAATTTTGTTGAATGAAAAACGTATAAAAAATCATCATACTTTTCATTCATCAATTTAATGAACTCTAGTAATATCGGTGTAAGTGTGTTTACTTCACTTTCTCTGCTTCCAGGAAAGACTGAGATTATAGCTTTGTTTTTTTTAATGACTTGATTAAGTTCAATTTTATCTTCTTTAGTATTTTCTAAAAGAGGATGCCCAACAAACTCACAACTTACATCTTCTTTATCCCAATATTTTTTTTCAAACTTGAATAAAAGTAAAATATGATCGATAAATTTTTTAATTCTTTTTACTCTTCCCTCTCTCCATACCCAAACTTGTGGAGCTACAAAATGTATTGTTTTTGTGTTTGGTGAGCTTTTTTTCACTTTTTCGGCAACTCTCAATGTGAAATCTGGACTATCAACTGAAAACAAAATATCTGGATTAAACTCTAATATTTTTTTAGTAGTTTCGTTAATTTTTCTATTAATTTTAAATATATTTAACAATACACGAGTAAAGCCTAGATAGGTTACTTCATTTAAATTTGAGATCGAGTTTATTCCTAAAGATTTAAGTTCTTCTCCGCCTAAACAAAGATATGAGATATTTGGATCTTTAATTTTTAATTTTGAAATAACCTTAGCGGCTAATTTATCACCTGAGGGTTCTCCTGTTAAAATGAAAATCTTTTTCATTTATACATTCTCCAAATACTTCCATTATCTGAAACTAGGTAAATTTCTCCTGTTTTTTTTTGAATCTTAATATCCCTTATTCTTCCAATATTTCCTTTAAATATTATTTGTTCAACAACAAAAGAGTTTTTAAAACTGATTTTTCTTAATGACTGATCTTTTAATGCTGTCACAAGTGCATCACCGTTCCATTCTTTGAATTCTTTACCTTTATAAATTGCTATCGCGCTTACTGCTATTGAAGGAACCCAATATTTAATAGCCTTAGTAAATCCAGGTTTCCACTTTGGACCTATTTTCGTACCACTATAATTTGTTCCACCCCACCCTAATATTTTCCAACCATAATTTTCTCCGAAGTTTGCAGTACCAAACCAGTCACCTCCTTTTGCACCATGATTGCTTAAGTAAACTTTTTCATCAAAAGGAGATAAAGCCATTCCTTGAGGGTTTCTTACACCTATCTGATAAATTTCAGGTAGCCAATTTTTCTTACCTTTAAACTTAGGATTGTCTTTTGGTATAGAGCCATCTAAATTAATTCTTATTATACTGCCAGGATGCTTTTGAGGGTCTTGTGCGATCATCCCTTCACCTCTTTCACCAGCCGAAACATAAAGTTTATCTTTTTTAATAATTAATCTTGAACCAAAGTGATAACCAGAATTAATAGGTGGCTCAGCTCTAAAAATATTTTTAAAAACTATATTTTTATTATTATAAACACCTTTGGCAACTGATGTACTAGAGTGCGAGTTCCCTCTATTTTCTGAATATGAAACATAAACATTTTTATTATAAAACAAAACATCTAAAAGACCACCTTGGCCATCTTCTAATACAGACAAATTGTGTTTTATAACTGATTTTGTTTTATCCTTTAAATTTACTACTAAAAGATTTCCAGGTTTTTCTGTAACTAAAATATTATTTTGGTCAATAAAGGATAAACTCCAAGGTTTATTTAACCCCTCAAAAACTTTAATAAGTTTTATTTCTGAAGAGTGTAAGCTAGAAAAGATTAAAAAAATAAATAATGATAAGAATATTTTTTTCATTTGGATAAAATAAACATTTTATTTTTATTTGCATAATTAATACATTTTTGTTTTTCTAAAAAAATATTTTGCTTACTTTTTAAAACTATTCCTTTTAATCCTGCAGATTTACATTGTTTTAAAGTTTTTAAGCCAATAGTAGGCAAATCTATTCTCAAATCTTGTTTTTTTTTTGGAAATTTGACTAACACACCATTATTTTTAAATTTTTTATTTTTTAAATTCTTTAATAATTTTTGAGTTCCCCCACTGCCTTCAATTGCTATCATTTTTTTATTTCTAACTACTGTACCTTGGCTGAAGCTATAATTATTCAAATTATTCAATATCGAAATTGCTTTATTGATATCAGCTTTATCAATAATATTTGGTTTAATCTTTGTGTAGATACCTTTTTTTAAAGTTAATTCTGGATTAAAAAATAATGAGCTAATAGTTTTAATTCTCTCTCTTTTAAAGATATTAATTATTTCTTTTAAAATGGCTGCATCACCGATCCTTGAGCTTTTTATGATTCTTGGCATGTAATAAACACCCTTGAAATCAAGTCTTAAATTAGAAAACTTAGGTTTATTAACTTTACCTGCAAAAAGCACTTTTTTACATCTATTTTTTTTTAATAAATTTATAATTTTTCCAAATTGACCTATAGATACTCTTTTAGAGTTTTTATCTTTTCTGAAAGACTTGTTTTTACTTAAATCTATAATTAAATATCTAAATTTTTTTTGTTTTATTTTTTTTAATATTTTCTTAGGAAAATCAGTATCTCCGAATATTAGTCCAATCATTATTTAGCTAATGGTGTGCAAATAGGCCTTTTTTTATCTTTTGCTATAAAATCTATTACCTCTTTAACTAAATCATTTTCTTTAAATTCACCGTTAATTTTAGCTAAATTTTCGTGAAGCTTTTCGGATGAGAAGATCTTTTTATAAGCTGTATCTAATTCTAAAATTTTTTTGTTTTCATATTTTTTTCTTCTTAACCCAATTAAATTGATACCCTGCAAATAATTTCTATTACCAAATGATAGACCAAATGGAATTACATCTTTAAGTACTCCTGTCATACCTCCTATCATTGCCAATCTACCTATTCTTGTGAATTGCTGAACTGCTGAGTTCCCACCAATAACAACTGAGTCTTCTAATGTAACATGTCCTCCTAAAGGAACGTTATTGGCTATTACTACGTTATTGCCAACTTTACAATCATGAGCTATATGTGAAGAGATCATAAATAAGCAATTATCCCCGATTATTGTTGTTCCTCCTCCTCCTTCTGTCCCTGGATTAATTGTTACATATTCTCTGATCATATTGTTTTCACCAATTAAAACACTATTTGATTCTCCTTTAAATTTTAAATCTTGTGGCATGGTTCCTATGCTTGCAAATGGAAAAATTTTAGTTCTTTTACCTATTTTAGTATTCCCTTCTATATGAACATTGGATATAAGTTTCACATCTTCGTGAAGCTCAACATTTGGCCCAACATAACAAAAAGGACCAATTTTTACGTTATTTCCTATTTTTGCTTTTTTATCTATCACACTTGAGTTATGTATCATTTTATTTCCTATCAACTATAGTGGCTGACCATTCAGCGTCTGCCATTCTTTTACCCTCAACCTTAGCAGTCCCTTTATATTTCCAAACTCTTCCGTGAGATCTTATTGCCTCTATTTCTAAATGAAGTTCACAATCAGGTAAAACTGGACTTCTAAATTTAGCTTTTTCTACGCTCATTAAATATACTAACTTATTATCATATTCTTTGGGGTCAATTCCACATGCCGTTAATGCAGCCGCAGCTTGACCGAATGCCTCTACAATTAAAACACCAGGCATTACTGGTTGGCCTGGAAAATGTCCTTGAACATAAAATCCATCTTTTTTTACATTCATAATCGCTGTAGCAGATTTTAAATGAACAATTTTAGTTAGTTTATCTATCAACAACATAGGTGCTCTATGAGGAAGTAATTTTTCAATTTCTTTTCTATCTATAGTATCCTTTTGCAAAACTTTAACCTTTCTTTAAAAATTCTTTTAAAGGCATGGCTGGATAACCCATAACAACTGAGTTATCTGATATATCTTTTACAACGCCACTTCCGCCACCTATTTTAACATTATTACCTATTTTAAGATGTCCAGAAATTCCTGCTTGACCTCCTATTGAAACATGGTCTCCTATAGTAGAACTACCTGCAAATCCTACTTGCCCGGCTATCATACAATTTTTTCCAATCTTAACATTGTGAGCTATGTGGACTTGATTATCTAAAAAAGTATTTTTACCAATTATAGTATCATCTATAGAACCTCTATCAATAGTACAGCTGGCACCTATTTCCACGTTGTCTTCTAAAACAACTTTACCGATGTGTGGAATTCTAAAATTTTTTTCTTTTAAAGGTATAAATCCAAATCCCTTTAAACCAATTTTTGCTCCATCTTGTATAACAGCATTATTACCTATTACAGAATTTTTAATCATAATTTGTGATCCTACTAAGCAGTTTTTACCTAGTGAAACATTTTGTTCTAATATTGTATTACTTCCTATTACAGAGGATTTACCAATTTTAACGTTTTTGCCAATTAAAACATTGTTACCAAATTTTACTCCCGGAAAATTCTTTTTTGTAGGTTTTTTCAAGGAAATATCTGGGTAATCTAAATCAGCACTAGGATAAAATTTAGATGCTACTTTAGCTAATTCAAATAAAACACTTTTTACGCTAATGACTTCACAAGATTTTGGAAGATATTTTCTAAAACTGTCTTTGGTAATACAACTACCTGCTTTTGTTTTCTCTGCTAAATCTTTATAAATCAAAGAGTCAAAAAATGTTAAATCTAATTTTTCAGCTTTATCTAAAGTTTTTATATCTTTTATAATTGTTTTAGATTTTGAGAGATTTGGAAATAAAATATTTAATTTAAAAGGACCTTTGCTTTCAAAAAAAATATTTTTTGACATTAATTCAAGTTTATTGATTTAAATTCCTTATTTAAAATTTCAATAATTTGTGATGTAATTTCAAATTTTTTATCACCCATTAAAACATTTTTTTTGTCTATTACTACAGAAATATTATTTTCATTCATATATTTTCCTAATATTGGGTTAAGATTTTTTAACATTTCATCGCCTGTTTTTTTTCTTTTCGTAGCAATTTCTCTTATAGATTTCTCACGAGCTTTATTTAAATCAAAAACTTTTTTCCGTAAAGTGTCTGCTTTCTTTTTATACTCCTCTTTAGAAAGAGCATTTCTTTGAGTTATAATTTGATTTTCTTCTTCTTTTAATTTTTTTGCAGCGTCATTAAATTTTTTATTGGAATTATTCAATAGCTTTTTTAGATTATCTTGAGCTTTTTTCCCTGCAATACTTTGATTCATCACTTTAGAATAATCTATAAAATAAACATCACTAGCAAAAAGCTTATTTTCAAAAGGTATAATAAAAATTATAATAAATAAAATTATCTTAAATAAATTTTTCATTTAAAAAGTTGTTCCTAATCTAAAATTAAAAGATTGATCAACATCGGTTGAGGCTTTAGTGATATTTTTTGAAAAGATAAACGATAGTGGTCCGGCAGGTGAAAGCCAGCTTGTGTTGACACCTAAAGTCGATCTTATTTTATTAGATTCATCTAGTGTGTCACTGTAATCTACTCCCCAAAGATTTCCTGCGTCAAAAAACAGTCCAATGTCAGCATTGCTCTTTTCAGGAAAAAAATTTGGAAAATTTGCCTCTAAATTTAAAGAGGTTGCGTAATTTCCTCCAATATAATCTTTTCCATCTTTAGGGCCTATTTTACCTGACTCAAAACCTCTCAAATTTTTACTACTTAAAGTTAACCTTTGACTTATTCTTACATCTTCATCGTTAATTCCATTTATTGAGGTGACTTTAAATTTTAAGGCACCTACAACGTCCTCACTAATTTCTTTGTAATGATTTGAAGAAAAACTGTTTTTTAAATATGGTTGATCAGCATAAACTGGGAATTCTTGAAAAAATGAGGTTAAGTATCCATCAGTTGGCATAAATCTTCTATCTCTTTTATCTGAAGATAAAGAATAATCAAACATTAGATCGGTTGCGCTACCTGATTGATTTTTAAGTAACGTGGAGGCAGTACTATCAGTTGTCAAGTCATCATAAGTTAAACTTAAACCAGGGGCAAAATAAATATCTTTAAACTTTTCATAGGACAAACCTACTCCAGCTCCAAACACACTGTTTTCATAGCCTGACTCAGATTTGTCATTTTTAACATTTTTTAAGTAATACGATAACTCCTTACCTGTAAAATTATAATCTGGGTCTGTCAAAGATACTGCACCTCTAACGGAGTCAGCGCTTACATCAGCGCTAGCAGAGACTGTTACACCTCTACCTAACCAGTTATTTTCTTTTATATTAAAAGCGAAAGAACCTCCGTCAGTTCCTATCCCAGCTCCAGCACTTATTTCTCCAGTTGGCATTTCTTCAACATTAATTTTAATTCTTTTTGAATTTGGCAAAGATCCATCTATCGTAGTCTCTTTTACTGAAGCAAAAATCCTTTTACTTTTTATTTGAGCTATTGATTTATCCACTTTTACTTTACTATATGGGTCTCCTTCATCCAAAAGAAGGCCGCTTCGTATGACAGTTTCATTGGTTACAGTATTTCCCAATATTTCAATTTTTTCGACAATTATTTTTTGCCCCTCTAAAACATTTATAACCAATTCAATTGTATTTTCTTTTATAATTTCATTAACATTATGCTCAATAAATTGAAGATCCTCATTGGTTATAATTAAATCTAATTCATCTAATAATTTTTTTACCGTAAAAGGAGAATAATAATTTCCTATCACATCTCGATAAATGTCATTTAAAGGTAAGAATAATTTTTTGTCTAAAACAGGATCAACTTTTGTGCTAATTTTACTTATTTTGTATCTTGTTCCTGCATTGATATTAAATGTGAGCTCAGCTTGAAAATCTTCTTTGAGTTCTACTATTTCAGATAATACTTTAACATCATAATATCCAATTGACTTATAGTAATTTGTTAATAATCTTTTATCTAGCGCTATATTAGATTCATTTAAATTAGTATTCCTTGATAAAACTTTCCAAAACTTTGATTCTTGTGAAGTTATTATATCTCTAAGTCTTCTATCTCTTATTTTTCTATCACCTTTAAAGTTAATTTTAGAGATCTTTGTTTTTTTACCTTTTTCAATTTCAAAATAAACGTTTACTCTTTTTTTCGGAAAAGTTTCAACTTTAGATTTAACCTCTAAAAAATTAAATCCTAATGATGCATATAATTTTTTGATAATAGTTTCATCATCTGCAATTAGTGACTTAACAAATGGCCCATTTTTTTTTGATTTAATATTCTTTTTAATTGCTTCTTTGTATTTATTTGTTTCTTCACCAACAATAATAATTTCATTAATTACTGGATATTCTATCAATTTTATAAATAATGTTTCATTTGATACTGAAATATTAATGTCTTCAAAAAAATTTGTAGAGTAAAGATTCTTAATTATTTCATTAATTTTAAGATTGTCTACATTTTCATTAATTGAAATGTCGCCATATACTTTAACAGTTTCATCGCTTACTCTTTCATTTCCGCTTATTTCAATCTTTTTAATAATTTCCGCGTTAAGAGTAGCCGTAAATAATAATAAGAATATGGAAATTAAAAGTTTTTTCATTTGTTGTTATTTTTTAATATGTTTGTAGCCTTTTCTCGTGTCCATTTATCAATACTTAAAATTGTTTTCAAATTTGAGGGTTTTTTTATAGCATATTTTCTCATTTTTGGGTCTTTTAAAAGGTCAAACAAGTAATTAATTATTGAGCAAAAACTCATATTTTTTTTCAAAAATTGATCAACAAATATTTCATTTGCTGCATTTAAGATAATTGGTAACGAATTATATTTGTTCAATATAGGTTTAATTTTTATAGCTGGAAACTTTTTATGATTAACTTTTATAAAATTCAAATCTTTCGATAAATTATTTTTTTTTAATTTTTGATTTATATTGCCTATTTTTTTTATTTCAAAATTATTCTCAAATAAAGCGTTTCCTATAGGTATGGACATGTCTGTTTCAAAATATAAAAATTTGTACAATCCATTTTTAAATTTAACAATGGCATGTACTAAAGATTGAGGATGTATTAAAATTTCAATTTTTTTAAGATCAATTGAAAATAGTTTATTTGCTTCAATTACTTCAAATATTTTATTCATAAGTGTAGCTGAGTCTACAGATATTTTTTTTCCCATTTTCCACTTTGGATGATTTATTGCCTGTTTGGGTTTGATTGTTTTCATCTTCTTTAAAGGATAATTTAAAAAAGGTCCACCTGATGCTGTTAAGTATATCTTTTCGATATTTTGCTTATTATTTTCATTTATTAAATTCATTATTGAAAAGTGCTCAGAATCAACTGGTAAAACTTTAACTTTGTATTTTTTTACTAATTTACTAATTAAATCCCAACCACAAATCACGGACTCCTTATTTGCAATAAGAACTTTTTTACTAACTTTTATTGCACTCAAAGTAGGCTCTAGCCCAGCAATCCCTGGGATCGCTAATATTGAAACATCCGATTTTTTAAATTTGTAACTTTGATACGATTTATAATTTAAAATTTTAACTCTATTTTTAAAGTTTTCTTTTTTTATTCTTTGATACGTTTTATCATCAAATATTATAAAAAAATTTGGTTTATATCTTTTTATCAAAAATTTTATTTTTTTAAAATTTTTATATCCAGTAAAAATATAAAAATCATAATTTTGATTTTTTTTTGTTAGTTTAAGAGCTGTTTCACCAATAGAGCCAGTCGATCCAAATATAGATAGTTTTTTTTTCATGCTGTGAATACTAATATTAAAATAAATATTAAACCTATAGGAAAACCTAATAATATTCCATCTATTCTATCAAGAATACCGCCATGACCTGGTAAGATATTCCCTGTGTTTTTAATCGAGGATTTTCTTTTAAGATATGAAAAAAATAAATCTCCTAATTGAACACTTAATGAAATAACAAAACCGATGAATATGTTACTGAATAAATCTGTTTTAAATATATAATTAAGCAGTATTAAGCTCATTAACATCGAAAGTATAAAAGATCCCAAACTGCCTGAAATTGTTTTTTTTGGACTTATTTTTGTTAGTTTGGGGCCTTTAAATATTTTACCAAAAAGAATTCCTCCTATATCAGAAGATATACAAATCAGAAGAACTATAAATAAAATAATTTTAAAATGAATATCATTGAGACCAAAAATGAAAATTAATAAAATTAAAAATAAATATAAGATAAAAGTACAATTTATTAAAAATTGTTTATAGTATTTTTTTTTAAATATAATACTAGACAATCTCGAAAATTCTATGAATGATAATGAAAATATACTTATCGAAACAAATAAGTATACAATCTTACTTATAAACATTAAAATTAAAACTAACAATAAAAGTAATCCGGTGTTAATTCTTTTACTAATTTCTGTTTTCAATTAAATACCTCCAAAATTTCTTTTAGTTTTAAAAAAATGTTTTAAAATTTTATTTAAATCATTAGGCATAAAATCAGGCCATAATTTATCTAAAAAAAATAATTCTGCATATGCTAATTGCCATAACATAAAATTACTTAATCTTTTTTTTCCACCAGTTCTTATCAAAATGTCTGGATCTGGAATATTTTTGGTATATAAGTGATTTTTAACGTTTTTTTCTGTAATTTTTTTGAGTTTGATCTTTTTAAATGTATTAATTAATTCTTTTTTTGAACCATAATTTAAAGCTAGATTTACTAAAATCTTTTTATTTTTATTAGTTTTTTTTACAGTTTCTTTGAGAATTTTTTTTAATTTTTTAGGAAGTTTATTTAATTCTCCTATAATATTTATTTTGATATCATTTTTAATAACGTTTTCTAGTTCTGACTTAAAATAAGAATTAATCAAATTAAATAAAAAATTAATTTCTGTTTTTGGTCTTTTCCAATTTTCTGTTGAAAATACGTAAAATGTTACGATGGGAATTTTAAATTTTATTGATGCCTCTACAATTTTTTTTACTGTTTTGACCCCTGCAAAATGCCCAGAATTTCTATTACCTTTTTTTTCTTCCCCCATCGCCCATTACCATCCATAATGAAAGCAACATGGTTAAGTTTGTTCATAATTGTAAAATTTCTTTTTCTTTTTCAGATGTGATTTTATCTATAGATGTTATATGATCGTCTGTAAGTTTTTGTGTGGTTTTTTCATAATTTTTATTTTCATCTTCGGTTATTTTTTTTTCTTTAAGCTCTTTTTTCAAATCTTCGTTGGCTTCACGTCTTATATTTCTAATAGATACTTTGTTCTTTTCAGTCATGCTTTTTAGAACTTTTATAAGCTCTTTTCTTCTCTCTTCGGTTAAATCTGGAATTCTAATTCTTACAATTTGTCCGTCAATTTGAGGATTTATTCCTAGGTCAGATTTCTGAATTGCGCTATCTATTAAATTAACATTAGATTTATCCCAAACTTGAACTGTGATTAGTCTTGCTTCAGGAACTGAAATAGTTGCAAGTTGATTAATAGGCATCATTTGTCCGTAAACATCTACTTTAATCATATCTAACATTGAAGCATTAGCTCTACCAGTTCTTAAAGTAGATATTTCTTTTTTAAATGCTTGTATGGTTTTATCCATTTTAGTTAAATAATCTTTTTCGTTAAATTCTGAACTCATTTAAACTCCCTCTCCTACTTTAAATCTAATAAAGTCAATAATTTTTATTTCATCTTTTTTTTTGTTTTCTTTCAATATATCAGAAACTTTTTTTTTTGGATCCATTATCCAAATTTGATTTAAAAGTGTGTTATCAGATATAAATTTATTGATTTTACCCTTAGATATTTTCTCAGCTATATCACCTTTTTTACCAGAATTTATAAGTTCAGCTTTGATTATTTCTAGTTCTTTATTCACTATTTCTTTTCTTATACCTTCTTTATCAATTGATAATGGGCTAGAGGCTGCAATATGCATTGCAATCTTTTGTCCTAATTCTTTGTCTTCATTATTTAATAGTTTCACAATAGAGGCAATTTTCCCAATATTTTTTTCTATAGCTGAATGAATATAAAAATAATTTTTTCCATTTTTATTATCAAAAAATATTGACCTTCTTATGGTAATTTTTTCTCCTATTTTTGATATAAGGGTGATTAAATTGTCATTTACAGATTTATCATTTTGCATTTTTGTTGCTTTAAGTTTTTCTATATCTCCAAATACCTTAAAATTAATTTTAGAGATTTCTTTACTGAAATCTAAAAAATTTTTGTTTTTGGCAACAAAATCCGTCTCGCTATTTATTTCAACTAGGGCAATCTCATTTGCCTCTTCATGTATTAATACTAGTCCTTCGGAAGCGCTTCTTCCCATTTTTTTTGAAGCTTTTGCTATCCCTTTTTTTCTTAAGAACTCTACTGATTTTTCTATATCTCCATTATTTTCCTCTATAGCAATTTTGCAATCTTTAAAACCTACGCCTGTAAGTTCTCTTAGTTTTTTAACATTATTTAATAAATCTTTATTTGACATCTAATAATATTTTTAAATTATTTATTCTGAGGGCTTTTCTTTTCTATCTTACTTGAAGGAGGCTTAACTTTTTTTACATCTTGCTTTAAGACTTTTTTTTCTTCTTCACTATTTTTTTCTATTAATTTTTCTGCGTCTTTAATAGTGTTTTTCAATAAATCACAATATAAATTTATAGATCTTCGTGCATCATCATTTCCAGGAATAGGAAAATCTATTCCTGTTGGATCTGAATTAGTATCCAGCACAGCAATGATTGGTATGCCTAATTTTTTAGCTTCGTTAACGGCTAAAGACTCTATATTCGTATCTATAATAAAAATAAGATTAGGGAGTTTTTTCATTTCAGAAATACCACCTAAAGATCTTTGTAATTTATCACGTTCTTTTCCAAACTTAATAATTTCTTTTTTTGTAAATCCCATATTATCTTTTGAAAGCTGATCATCTAAATGTTTTAAACGTTTTATGGAATTTTGTATTGTATTCCAATTTGTTAGCATTCCTCCAAGCCATCTATAATTTACGTAATATTGAGATGTATCTTTAGCAAGTGTACTTACTTGTTCAGAAGCTTGTTTTTTTGTCGATACGATTAAAATTTTTCCGCTAGAAGCAATGCATTTATGTACCTCAACCAAGGCAGTTTTGAGAAAATTTACTGTTTGAGTTAAATCGATTATATGAATTGAATTTTTTTCACCAAATATGAAGCTTTTCATTTTTGGATTCCACCTTAAAGTTTTGTGTCCCAGGTGAACGCCCGCTTCTAATAATTGTTTTATATTTACTTCAGGTACTTTCATTTTTTTCCGGTTTATCCACCACAACTGCTCCAATTGGACCGGGGGGTAATTACCCTTAAAGTTGTGTGCGAAATTGAGTTTTTTTATAATCTATTTGTCCAAAAAGCAAGTATTTAAAAAGTTATTTTTTTTACGTATTCTCTATTTTTTACTTCGTTAAATAACTTTAAGTCGAAATTTCTTGGATTTTCAAGTTTGATAGTAAACTTTGTATCTTTTTGCCTTATTATTAATTGTACCTCTGTTTCTCCTTTTTTTTCTAGAAGTTTTTTTAATTCTTTAAAATCTAGCTTTTCGTCTATTTCAATAGATACTTTTTTATAGCTACTATTGATTAAACTATCTAAAGAAACAATTTTTTTAACATTAATTCTGTTTTGATCGCTATTCAAATCTTTAAATAGGGTGATTACAAAAGATTCTCCTTCTTTTAATATATCTCTATTTTTTATCAAAATTTCAGAAAATAAAAAAAGTTCATAATCTCCGAAATTATCACTGAATTTAGCTATTGCAAATGGCGTTCCTTTTGAACTTTTTTTTTCTTGTATAGACATTAAAGTTCCAGCTATTAAGCTATCTTTTTTCTTGCCATTTATAAAGTCTCTGAAAGGTTTTATATCAAGTTGCGTAAAAATATTTTTATAGTTATTAAGTGGGTGATCAGAGATATAAAACCCTAATGATTTGAATTCTTCGCTTAAAAATTCTTTTGAATCCCATTTTTCGTCAGTATTTAATTTAAATTTTTCGATTTTTGTACTATCTTCATTGTCAAATAAATTACTCTGTTTACTAATTTTATCTTCATGAAATAGTTTATTTAATTGAATTAGTTTTGGAATTGTTTCAAAAATTCCTCTTCTGTTTTTTTCTATTTTGTCAAAAGCGCCTGATTTTACTAAACCTTCTAATTGTAATTTATTTATATCTTTTGGATTAACCCTTTTTATAAAATCCATCAATGATTTAAATTTTCCATTTTTTTCTCTTTCCTTTACAAGGTTGGAAATTGCTTCACTTCCTACATTTTTTATAGCACCCAACCCATACAAAATTGTTTTTTTTGATGTTCTGAAATCAGGAAAACAATCATTTATATCTGGTCTAACTACAATTACTTTAAGTCTTTTTAACTCATCAACAAATTCTCTTAATTTGTTTGTATTTGTTGTTTCAGTAGACATTGTTGAAGCAATAAATTCTTCCTTATAATGTGTTTTTAAATAAGCTGTTTGATAAGCAATTAAAGCGTATGCGGCTGCATGACTTTTATTAAACCCATACTCTGCAAAAGGTTCAATTTTAGTGAAAATATAACTTGCAAGATCTTTTTTTATACCGTTTTTTACTGCACCATTTACAAATCTCTCTTTTTGTCTTTCTAATTCTGCTCGTTTTTTTTTTCCCATCGCTCTTCTTAAAATATCTGCTTCGCCAGCCGAAAAACCAGCTAATGTTTGAGCAATTTGCATAACTTGCTCTTGATATATTATTATTCCATAAGTTGGTTCTAGAATTTTTTTTAAGCTTGGATGAATATATTCTGGTTCTTTTAGGCCATTTTTACAATCATTATATATGGGTATATTACTCATAGGTCCTGGTCTATATAGGGCAACTAAAGCAATAATATCATCAAACTTATTAGGTTTCATTTGTTTTATTGCTACTCTCATTCCAGTGCTTTCAAGTTGAAACAAACCCGTAGTTTCTCCTGTAGACAAAAGATCAAAGACTTTTTTATCTTTTAAATCAATTTTAGATATATCAAGGCTTGAATCTTTTTTATTTATCATTTTAACTGTTTTATCTATTACAGTTAGTGTTTTTAAACCAAGTAAATCGAACTTCACAAGACCAGCATTTTCCGATGAATACATATCGTATTGAGTTGAAGGTAAAGGAAGTTTAGACGAATGATCAATATAAAGAGGTATTTGATCAGAAAGTTCTTTTCCAGCAATTACAACTCCCGCAGCATGAGTGGCCATATTTCTATTTAAGCCCTCAAGTTGTAAAGATAGTTCAATTAGTTTTTTTACTTTTGAATTTTGATTAATTTCATTTTGAAAACGTGGTTCTCTATTTATAGACTCTTGTAGCGTTAACGGACGCGAGGGATCAAAAGGTATCATTTTACAAATTTTGTCAACATGACCGTAAGGCAATCCTAAAACACGCCCTATATCTCTCAAAGCCATCCTAGCTTTTAATTTTCCGAAAGTAATAATATGAGCGACGCCTTTACCATATCTCTGTTTGAGATATTCAAAAACCTTATCCCTTTTTTCTTCACAAAAGTCTATATCGAAGTCTGGCATCGATATACGATCAGGATTTAAAAATCTTTCAAAAATTAAATCAAATTCTATAGGATCCAAATCAGTTATATCAAGACTATATGCTACTAAGGATCCTGCGCCTGAGCCTCTGCCAGGACCTACAGGAATAGAATTTTTTTTGGCCCACCTAATATAATCAGAAACAATTAAAAAATAACTAGGATAATTCATTGAATTAATGATATTAATTTCATGATTAAGTCTATCATTATATATATTTTTTAATATTTTAGGATCCTTATCTTTATTCTTTGGAAAAATAAAATTTTTAAGTCTGTTATCTAAGCCTGACTGAGCTTGTAATAGAAGCTCTTCTTCTACAGTTTTATTTTTGTTCAAAGTAAGACTTGGTAAAATGGGTTTAGTATTCTTTGGTTTAAAACTAAATTTTTTTGGAAAATTATAATTATTTTCTAAAGCTTCTGGTATGTCTTTAAATAAATCTTTTAAATATTCTGAGCTTCTTAGAAAATGATTATGTTTAAGCTTTTTTCTATTTCTATCATCTACAAAAGATTTTTCTCCTACACATATAAGTGCGTCGTGAGCCTCTGCCAATTCTTTTTTTATATAGAAAACTTCTTGAGAAGATATCAGTGGCACTTTCAGTTCAGATGATATTGAGATGAGGAAATCTTCAAGATTTTTTTCATCATTTTCTAAATGTCTTTGAATTTCAATATAAAAATTATTATAAAAGATTTCATTGAGTTTTTTAATTAAGCTTTTTATAAAATCTAATTTATTTAATTTAAATAACTTTCCAAATAAGTCGTATATAGTTCCAGAAAGTATTACTAGCCCATTTGAATTATTATATAATTTTTCTAGAGTGCAGTAAGGTTCAGATGTCATTTCACTTTCTAAATAACTTACAGAAGAAAGCTTGGTTAAATTTTTATATCCTTCTTTTGTAGCTGCAAATATAGGTAGTTTTCCTATAACACTACCTACTTTGAAATTTATTTGAGAACCAATTATTGGTTGTGTTCCTGCTTTACTTATTTTTTCGGCAAATTCTAGAGCTCCACATAAATTTAAGCTATCACATAAGCCTATCGCTTTAACTTTGTTCCTTTTACAGTATTCCGCTAGTTCATCAATTTTTATAGCGCCTTCGCAAATTGAATATTGGGAGTGAATTTTAAAATTAATAAAATGAGTCTCATTTTTTTCCATTTGATCTTTTTATATTACCATTTGAAATACTCAACTTATAATCAGCTTTGTTAGCAAGTTCTCTATTATGAGTTGCAAATAAAATTGTTTTTTTCATTTTTTTTAATTTAAGGAAATAATTAAATATTTCTCTAGAA
>MDTB01030169.1_pt1 | contig 18367 bp, 14 predicted proteins | sample 811161 | NCBI WGS metagenome assembly MDTB01 (sample SAMN05326650, study PRJNA326480) | marine metagenome | isolation source: seawater | place: Mediterranean Sea | collected 2009
ACTGGAATATCAGGCCACAAAGCGGGCGTTGAAAGAATTCGAGAGATTCTTTCTGCAGCAAAGTCTCATGGAATTGAGGTTGTTTCCTTATTTGCATTCAGCAGTGAAAATTGGCATAGACCCGCGAGCGAGGTCTCTGGGCTGATTAACTTGTTTACCAATTATCTGTCAAAAGAAATAGATGGACTCAAAACTGACGGTGTTAGGTTAAAAATAATTGGTAACAAACAAAATTTTAGCAATGACCTTTGCCGATTAATAAAAAAAGCAGAAGAACAGACTGCCGATGGTCATTTTACTCTTGTGCTTTGCGTTGATTATGGTGGGCGATGGGATATTATTGAAGCCGCTCGACAATTAGCATTCGAAGCCCAATCCGGTGAATTTCATCCTGAGACAATTTCTGAGGAAATATTTTCCGGGAAGTTACAATTAGGTGAATTGCCTGATCCAGACCTCTGCATAAGAACGGGCGGGGAGGAGAGGATCAGCAATTTTTTGCTGTGGCATTTGGCTTATACAGAGTTATATGTCAGTAATTGTTTTTGGCCTGATTTTGGTCCTGATCTACTAGAAAGGGCAATCGATGAATATTACTCGCGCAAAAGACGTTTTGGGCATCGTAATGCTGGAATAGATCATAAGGCATCGAATGAGGATTGAGATTGCTAAAACATAGACTATGGACTGCGGCTATTATAGTAACAGTCTTTTCGACGGCCCTTCACACATTGCCAGAGCAATATTTTTTAGCGTCTTTGGTGCCGGTGGTCTTGGTCGCCGGATGGGAATGGAGTAATTTAGCTCGGATTACAAATACCCATTTACAAGTTGGCTTTCTACTATTGATCTTTTTGCTTGTATGCTTGATTGGATGTGTTTTGAACTTTTTTGGAACTGTAGATTTTTCGGCAGGGAAAATAATCCTAATTTTTGCAGTACTCTTATGGTGTCTCAACTTGATTTTTCTTAAGCGGTATCCATCTGGCATCGCTTTTTGGTCAAATCAGTTTGTTTTCAGTCTTGTTGGTGCATTGATCATTGTGTTTACGTGGGCATCTATTTTAGTCATCCTCGGACATGCAGAGGGACGTCTTATGCTTATGTTCAGTATTTTGATCGTTGTGGCGGCAGACGCCGGCGGCTATTTCGGCGGGAAATTATTCGGAAACCGTCAATTGTCTCCTAGCCTTAGTCCGGGAAAGACAAAGGAAGGTTTTGCCTGTGGACTAATATGTCAAATGCCAATAGCGGTTATCTTTGGATACTTTTTTCCAAAAAGTCAATTGATAGAAACTTTTATTTTGCTGATTATTCCTGTTGCCTTGTTTTCAGTAGTCGGAGATCTTTTTGAAAGTATGATCAAGCGAATATCGGGATTCAAAGACAGCAGTAACCTTCTACCCGGACATGGAGGGGTTCTTGACCGTATAGATGGCTACATGGCTGCTCTTCCACTTTTTGGTTTGTTACTCCTTTTACGGCCGTTATAGATGATGCGGCAGCTAATCACAATCCTCGGTTCTACCGGAAGTATCGGTTCTAGTTCACTAGATGTTATAAGTCAGCATCCCGAGCGTTTTGAAATCTTTGCACTAAGCGCTAATTTGCAATACCAGACGCTTGCAAATCAGTGCTTAAAATTTAATCCGTGCTATGCCGTTGTGATGATCCCGGAAGTTGCTAATCAATTAAAACAATTACTCCAATCTAAGGGGTCTAAAACACAGGTTTTATGCGGTCCAGAGGATTTAAACCACGTTGCGCAAGAACCGGCTGTAGATACGGTTATAGCAGGAATTGTGGGAGCTGTGGGACTTAGGGCGACGTTGGCAGCAGTGGAATCGGGGAAAAAAGTTTTGCTTGCTAACAAAGAATCATTAGTCATGGCAGGAAATCTGTTCAAACAAGCCGTTGCGCGATCGGGATGCACCTTGTTGCCGATTGACAGTGAGCATAACGGGATTTTTCAATGTCTCCCAGATAATTTCAAAATTGGCTGCAACGAAACCGTTATTAAACTGACCCTTCCAGCATCCGGAGGTCCATTTCTTGGCTGGAAAGAAAAACAGATGCGAGATGTTACTCCGAAGGAAGCTTGTGCTCACCCTAACTGGCAAATGGGGCGAAAAATTTCAGTAGATTCTGCGACACTGATGAATAAGGGATTAGAGGTAATTGAGGCTAGTTTACTATTTGAAATGCCAGCCGATTCGATAGAGGTCGTTATTCATCCTCAAAGCATCGTTCATGCGTTTGTGCATTTTGCTGATGGATCTACCTTGGCTCATATGGGAGTGCCAGACATGCGAGTTCCAATAGCACATGCGTTGGCTTGGCCTAGGCGTATTAAATCCGGAGTAGAAACCCTTGATTTTTCTGTTGTGTCCAATCTTGAGTTCTCGCCTCCTGACCTTGAGAATTTTCCCTGTTTGCAACTGGCCTATGATGCCCTGTTATCTGGCGGTGATGCAACCACCATTTTAAATGCAGCAAATGAGACAGCAGTTGATGCCTTTCTAAATTCTAGGATAAAATTCACCCAGATTTCTGAAATAGTGTGCGATACTTTAACTAACTCCGTCTTTAGCCCACTTAAAACGATAGAAGAAGTGGAAGCATCCGACGCCAGAGCCCGATTAATCAGTTCTAAACTTATCAAAGCAACGGCAAAGCAATAAATGCATATTCTCGAAACGATACTTTACACGTTTTTGACCCTCGGAATAGCGATCGTTATTCACGAATATGGGCATTTTATAGTGGCAAGAAAATGTGGGGTCTTCGTGGAACGATTTTCACTTGGATTTGGTTCACCGCTCATAGGTTGGACTGACCGACATGGTACTAATTTTGTCATATCGGCTCTTCCGCTGGGTGGATATGTCAAGATGCTCGATTCTCGGAGTGGTCATGTGCCGGAAGATCTGCTAGGGAGTGAATTTGGCCGCCAAAATGTTTGGAAGAGAATTGCGATTACCATCGCAGGACCTTTTGCTAACCTATTGCTCTCGATTTTTGCTTTTTGGGTGCTTTTCTTCAATGGCGAAACTGGGGTCAAACCCATTGTGGGAAATATTGAAGATGAGTCCCCGGCCAAGGTGGCGGGATTTGCTCCTGGGATGACGATCTTGTCTGTGAATGAGCAGTTAACACCGAACTGGAGTAACGTTTCAAAAGAACTTTTTTCGTCTATCGGAACAACTGGTAGTTTAAAATTTGTCGTCAAGTCCCCTGAGTCTGGAGATACCATAAAGCTTTCCATTCCAATTGAAAAATGGTTAAGGGATGCATCAGAACCTTATCCCATATATGAGCTCGGATTAACTCCAAAATACACCTTTAAGCAATTAAATCTTGGTTTAATTATGGAAGGAAGTGCTGCTGAAAAAGCAGGACTTCTGTCTGGCGATGTTGTCACAAAAATAAATGGCTGGAATGTCAATTCCACTCAAATTTTTGTTGAAGAAATTGAATCAAATGCTAATCGAACAGTTGTTCTCGATATAGTTAGAGATAACGTTGACATGAGAATTGAAGTGACGCCAGAGGCAGTCTTCAGAGATGGTTTCGATTATGGTCAGATCGGAGTGCAACTGGCCCCTCAGGGCATATATCCCGAATCGATGTTGTATTCAATTGAACACACTATTTCGAGCGCTGCCATTCGCAGCCTATCTGAGACAAGCGACTATATCACTTTTATTATCAAATCCATTAAAAAGTTGCTGACTGGGGAATTATCATCCAAGAGCCTTAGTGGTCCTATCGGAATTGCAAAGGCAGCCGGGGATTCCGGCAGGGCAGGTTTGGACAATTTTATTCGTTTTACGGCAATTCTAAGTATAATGCTTGGGGTTATGAACATGCTTCCCATTCCTGTTCTTGATGGCGGGCACTTGATCTTTTATGTGATAGAAATAATTAAAGGCTCTCCAGTCTCTGAAGAAATGCAGGTGGTCGGATTAAAGTTGGGTGTGGCGATTCTTTTCGGATTCATGATGGTGGCGACATTTAATGATCTTACACGAGCTTTCATGTGAGCATTATAAATACTTGGGTCAAAAAATGATGAGCTTGTTTATTCGTTTAAGTCTTCTAATTTTGGCACTTCCTTTGATCTCTTTAAAGTCGATGGCTATTGATGATTTCAAAATTCGTGACATTCGAATTGAAGGTTTGCAGAGGGTATCAGCTGGAACGGTCTTTGCCGCATTACCTTTAAGGGTGGGGGGTAATGTCAGCGACAAAGATGCGCGAAATGCGACCCGAGCCTTATTTAGGACAGGTTATTTCTCCAATATTATACTAGCTGCAGATGGCGACGTTTTGGTGGTGGGCCTAGAAGAGAGGCCTGCTGTTACGGCGATCAATTTAGAGGGTAACAAAGCCATTGAAACCGAACAGTTGCTTTCGGCTCTCAGGGATAATGGTCTAGCAGAGGGTCAAATCTTTCGACGGGTCATATTAGAGGGAATGTCTCAAGAACTCCAGCGGCAATACGTCTCCCAAGGACGATATGGAGCTATCGTTAAAACCGAAATCGAAAAGTTACCGAGAAATCGAGTAGCAGTAAACATCGATATCGACGAGGGGGATGTGGCTAAAATTCGCCATATCAACATCGTAGGGAATAAGGCCTTCTCGGAAGAAGAATTGCTCGATCAATTTGAACAACAAAAGACCGGTTGGTTGTCATGGTTTCAGAGTGACGATAAATATGCTCGAGAAAAGTTATCTGGCGACCTCGAAACCATCGAATCGTGGTATTTAGACAGAGGTTACTTGACATTTACGATTGATAGCACGCAAGTCTCTATAAGTCCTGAAAAAGATTCCGTTTATATCACCATAAATATCTCAGAAGGAGATACCTATACTGTTGAACAAGTGGATTTTGCTGGCGAATTGAAGTTAGATGAGGAACACGTTAGCTCATTGGTGGTTCTGCGTGAAGGTATGACTTTCTCTCAGGCACTTATGACTGCGTCAAGCGAGTATATCACCAAGAGATTGGCGAACGAGGGTTATACCTTTGCGGAAGTGGAGGGCTATCCTGATATAAATGAAGAAGAAAAAACTGCCAATATTACTTATTTGGTAAGGCCAGGCATGCGTGCCTACGTTAGACGAATTGACTTCCGCGGAAATACTAAGACAGCAAATACCGTTCTTAGGCGGGAGATGCGACAAATGGAGGGAGGGTCCGCAAATAACGCTCTCATAGAGCTTTCAAAGATCAGGCTAGAGCGATTGGGGTTCTTTAAAGAAGTAAATGTGGAAAATATCCCTGTTGCGGGAACCAACGATCAAATAGATGTAATATATGCGGTAGAAGAACAGCCATCCGGTTCTGTGGGAGCAAGTTTAGGGTTCGCACAAGGAACAGGGCTCATTTTGGGTGCAAACCTCCAAGAAAATAATTTTCTTGGGACTGGAAAACAGATCGGCGTCGGGGTTAACAGAAGCCGATACCAAACTGCCATAAATTTCAGCTACACAGAGCCATACTTTACTGTTGATGGCGTTAGTGTCGGATATTCGCTTTTTGGAAGGAAGACTGATTATGACGAAATTAATGTAGCCAGTTTCTCTACCAATAGTTATGGAGCTGCCGTAAATTGGGGATATCCAGTGTCGGAGATTGAACGCATTGGTTTTGGATTTGGTTACGAAAACTTAAGCCTAAAAACTGGTAGTTATGCCTCGGCTGAGATTGCAGAGTTTGAGGCGCAAAACGGAACCGACTTTGACACGGTAAATTTCAATATCAACTGGATAAGATCGACCCTCAATCGTGGCATGTTTGCGACGCGAGGGACCTCTCAACGATTAGGTTTGGATATTTCAATTCCTGGTTCAGGGCTAGAATATTATAAACTATATTATACAGCTCAGTATTTTAGAGGGCTGACTCGCTCATTGACACTTAAACTGCGCACAGATCTCGGTTATGGCGATGCATATGGAGGCACTAGCCAGTTGCCATTTTTTAAAAACTTTTATGGTGGTGGATTCGGGTCTGTTCGCGGATTTAAAAGAAATACCTTGGGACCTCAAGACACGCCGCCGCCGCCAGGGACAGTCTTTTATTATGATGATCCAGACCCCATTGGAGGAAATATTCAGGTTGTGTTCGGAGCCGAAATTATTTTTCCACTTCCCTTTATAAAGGACCAAAGATCAGTGCAACCAGCTCTTTTTGTCGATGCAGGTAATATTTTTAATTCCAACTGCGGCTCAACTCAAGCTAACTGTTTCAAACCGGAGTTAGGTGAATTAAGATATTCAGTGGGATTAGGAGCAACTTGGCTAAGCGGCTTCGGTCCAATAACCTTCAGTATCGCGAAGCCGTTTAATAAGAGCGAGTATGATGAGACTGAGATATTTCAATTTAGTCTTGGCAACCAGTTTTAATAAATCGTTAGGAGAAAAATTGTGCAAAAAATTAAGGCACTCATTATTGTCGTAATAGCCGTAATTGTAACCGTGCCGGCTTTAGCTGACGAAAAAATAGCTGTTCTTGACATTCAACGATCTGTCTTTGCATCATCATATGCGCAGAATGAAGGAAAGTCGCTTGAGGAAAGCGCTGATTTTGTCTCACTAATGGCAAAATTAGAAGGGGCGGCATCTGACTTTCAGGCATTGGCTAAAGAACTAGAAGAAAAACGTTTAACATGGTCTGCAGAGCAAATAGCTGAACATCAAAAGAAAATGACTTATAAAAAAGAAGATGCAGAACTTGCCAATAAAAAGGTTCAAACGGAAAGACAACAGTTAGCGCAACGCATTATGCAGAAAGTTCAACCAAATTTAGACGAGGCCGTGAAAGAACTTATTGAGGAAGAGGGTATTACTATCTTGCTTCGATCTGAAGCAACATTATTTAGGGGTCCGGATAATGATATTACCGCAAAGGTCGCAGATCGCCTGAACAAAAAAATGCCTTAGTGAATCCTTATGAGTTTTGAGTATTGTCTCTCGGATATCGTGAACTTTCTCGGCGCCGAGGTGGACGATTCTCAAGGAGTAGTGATTTCGGGGCTCGCATCGCTAAAAAATGCGACTAGTGGCGATATATCGTTCATTGCGAGGGCGCGCTATACTAAATCTTTGAAGAATTGTCATGCGTCTGCGGTGATAATGCCTCGCGGCTATCAAAAGTACTTCTCTGGAATATGCGTATACTCCAACAACCCCTATTTAGATTATGCCAAGCTCTCCAAATGGTTTGATACTGCCGTCAAGAAGCCGTCAGGAATGCATCCCTCAGCTATAGTGGCTGTTGACGCTGAGATTGGCGCTAACGTCTATTTAGGCCCTAACGTAGTTATCGATTCTAGAGTGTCGATATCAGATGGTTGTCAAATAGGTGCTAATACTTTTATTGGTTCCCGCTCCAGCATAGGCAAAAATTGTCGGATAGAAAGTAACGTCTCGATTTATCACGATATTGTGATCGGCAACTCAGTCACCATTCATAGTGGTGCAGTTATTGGTTCAGACGGATTTGGTTTTTCTCCAAATGGCAAAGGCGGTTGGGAAAAGATATACCAGTTGGGCGGTGTATCGATCGGTGATAGAGTTGAAATCGGAGCGTGTTCTACCGTGGATCGAGGCGCAATCGACGACACAATAATAGGTGATGGTGTCATTCTAGATAATCACGTAATGATTGCTCATAATGTGGAAGTTGGCGAAAACACCGCTATGGCAGCATTTGCGGGAATCGCGGGGGGTGCGAAGATAGGAAAGAATTGTTTTTTCGCTGGCGATGCAGCGTGCCTTGGTCACCTAGAAGTGGTGGATAATGTCCAAATAACTGCTCGTTCCTACATCACTAAATCTATTAAAAAACCAGGATCATATTCAAATGGCGGTCTTCCACTAATGGAGTCGCAAAAATGGCGCCGAAACGCAGTAAATTTTGGAAAGTTAAGCCAGATAGTTAAACCTGTGGTTGATAAAGATTAGATGAATAATGGTACGGATCATTGCTTTACATTATTTTCCTTGCATCGAATGAGCCCATGAGGGATTGGTGGCGATGATGAAAGTAAACGAGATTATGCGCTTACTTCCTCACGACTATCCTATGTTGATGGTAGATCGTGTCATTGAGGTTGACCCAGGCAAATCTATATTGGGCTACAAAAATATCTCCATTAACGAACAGCTTTTTGTAGGACACTTTCCTGAGACCCCAATTTTTCCGGGCGTACTAATAATAGAAGCAATGGCTCAAATATCAGGAATCTTGGGTTTTGTTACAGCGCAAGAATCTTCAGATAATGGCATGCTCTATCTTTTTGCTGGTATTGATAAAGTTCGTTTCAAGCTTCCTGTAGTGCCGGGAGATCGGTTGATGTTGACTTCTGAGGTGGTATCTGTGAAGAGGAATATTTGGCGTTTCCGCACCGAGGCAAAAGTTGATAATGAGTTAGCAAGCACAGCAATCTTGATGTGTGCCTATCAAGACAAGGAAAGCTTGGAATGATCCACCCTACAGCAATTGTTGATGCTTCCGCGCAAATCGGTGAAAACGTTAAAATTGGACCATGGAGCCATATTGGAGCTGACGTGACAATTGGAGATAATTGCGAAATAGCTTCACATGTTGTGGTGAAGGGGCCGTCCATCATAGGAAAAAAAAATAGGATATATCAATTTTCCACCGTTGGAGATGACACGCCCGATTTAAAATATCATGGTGAGCCAACGAAACTTTTGATCGGTGATAATAATGTCATCAGGGAGGGAGTTACTATTCATAGAGGCACAGTGCAAGACCGAGGGGAAACTTGCATAGGAAGCAATAATTTATTGATGGCCTATGTGCATATCGGCCATGATTGTATCGTTGGTAATAACACTATTCTCATAAACAATGCGAGCCTTGCTGGCCATGTGTCACTCGGAGATTGGTCAATTCTTTCTGGTTATGTTCTGGTTCACCAATACGTACAAATCGGACCACATTGTTTCATTGGCCCTAGCGCTATAATTTTGCATGATGTGCCAGCTTTTGTGACCGCATATGGCAGCCCAGGTGAGCCGCGAACCATCAATCGGGAGGGTTTGAAGCGCCGGGAATTCAGCGCTGAACAAATAATCTTAGCTAATCGTGCATATAAGCTGCTCTATCGGCGAGGGTTGTCACTGAAAGAGGCCCAAAAAGAAATTGCCGCACTTGGCGATGACGAGGTAATATCAATGCTATTGACTTCAATTGCAAATTCTACGCGCGGTATTATCCGTTAAATGTCAATCTCGCCTGTTTTTGCAATTGTAGCTGGCGAACCGTCCGGTGACGCTTTGGGCGCCGATCTCATAGATAATCTCAAGAAACACTTTCCGGAGGCTCTGTTTGAAGGAATCGGTGGATCTCTCATGGAAGAGAAAGGTTTCCACTCGCTTTTCAATATCGAGCGACTATCAATAATGGGTCTCTTTGAACCCCTAAAAAGGCTCCCTGAATTATTGTCGATCCGTCAAGCCCTCTTGAAACGATTTCTTAGGAATCGACCGTTGGTCTTTATAGGTATAGACTCCCCAGATTTTAACTTAAATATTGAGCGTAAATTGCATCGGGCAGGCGTTAAAACCGTTCATTATGTGAGCCCATCTGTATGGGCATGGCGCAGAGGTAGAATAAAAACTATTAAAAAATCTGTTGACCTCATGTTGACGCTGTTTCCATTTGAAACCGATTTCTTCCAGCAAAATGGCATCCCGGTAAAATATGTTGGACATCCTTTGGCAAAACAATTTGAGATGGTTTCGAATTCGCAAGAAGCAAGAAGTCTTCTTAAGATAGATGCAAAGGCACCGACTCTCGCCGTGATGCCAGGAAGTAGATTATCTGAGATAAGAATGATGGCTCAACTATTCCTTGACGTCGTTTTTCAACTCAGTCTAGAAATACCAAATCTCCAGATTATTTTACCGGCAGCGAACGATACCCTGCATCGAGAATTAGAGAAAATCCTATCTGACCATGCATGCAAGGATGTCAAGTTATTAAATAAACATGCGCGATTAGCAATGACCGCTGCTGATGCCGTATTGCTCACTTCCGGGACCACATCTCTTGAGGCGATGCTGTTAAAGAAACCTATGGTCGTTTGCTATAAGGTGGGTTTTTTTACCTACTCTATGGTCGCGCCGTTCATCCACACGCCTTACATAGCAATACCAAATTTACTCTCTAATAGCATGCTTGTGCCCGAACTTATTCAGAGCAAAGCAAATGTGAAAAAAATTGGAGTAGAAGCGAAAAAGATGTTCGATGCTGACCTCACTAGGCGCTTGATTCCATCTTATGATCGATTGCACAGACAATTAAATGAAGAATCTGGTGCCTTGGCGGCTGATGCTATCGTTGATCTGTTAAGATGAGCACTTGGCATTATCCTGATCACATTCGTTATCTGGCGGGGGTCGACGAAGTCGGCAGAGGAGCCCTAGCTGGTGATGTAATAGCCGCCGCCGTCATATTGCCGATCAATCATCAGATAGATGGGCTAACCGACTCCAAGAGTCTTTCCAAAAATCGCCGGATGGCTCTTTACAAACAAATTGTAGATGCCGGTGGCAATTTTGCAATCGGGCAGAGTTCTTCTCGCGAAATTGATAATAAAAATATCTTAATAGCCACCCTCACTGCAATGAGGCGAGCTGTCGATGCACTTCCCATAATTCCTGACTATGTTGTCGTTGATGGCAATCAAGTTCCTTGTTGGAAATATCGTTCCAAGGCGATTGTCGGCGGGGATAGTCTGGTCCCGCAGATTAGTGCAGCATCAGTTATCGCTAAGGTAACTCGTGATCATTTTATGCTCCTTTATGACAGTTTATATCCTGGTTATGACTTTTTTTCCAATAAGGGATATGGTACAGCAAGTCATATTGAAGCTTTGTCTGTTTTAGGGCCGACGCGCATTCATCGACTTTCTTTTGCGCCTTTACGATCTTAAATTGAATAATAGGCTACACTCCTTCGTTACATAGAATATAATTCTCGAATTTTAGTCTGACTGACTGTGAAATTATATCTCTAAAGTTGTTGTCGATAATTATCGAGGATTTTAAATTTTGAATTACGCTAAATTTGTCGGATGGGGGAGATATCTTCCATCATTAGTGGTTAGAAATAAGGATTTAGTGCGTTTTGTAGACACCACAGATGACTGGATATTATCTAGAACTGGGATTAAAGAAAGACGTTATAGTCATGTTTCTACGGGAGAAATGGGATGGTTATCTGCTGAAAGAGCGCTGGCTTGCGCGGGCATGCTTGCGAGTGATTTGGACGTGATTGTCCTAGGGTCTACTACGCCTAATGAAGTATGTCCCAATACTGCCAGCGCTATTAAAAATAAGTTGAGAGCAAATTCAGCTGCTGCAATAGACCTTAATTCAGCTTGCACAAGTTGGCTATATGGCGTTGCTATGATATCCGATATGATAAAGGCGGGTAGTATAGAAACAGGAATGGTAATTGGAGCTGAGCGTTTATCCTTGGGACTGGACTGGAACAAACGGGAGTCTTGTTGTCTGTTTGGCGATGGAGCTGGTGCCGTTATTCTGACGAAATCCCATACTGAGCTAGGTTTTATAGCGTCAAGAATCAGTTGTGTACCCGATAGCCGAGAGTTTCTAGCGATTCCAAAATGGGGTATTCAGCCCGCGGTTCATACAAACGATTTGCATCTCTCTATGAACTTTGATGGGGCCGCCATTTTTAAACGGGCGGTAAAATCGATGAGCCTCGATTGTCAATTTGTACTGGATCGTGCCGGCCTTACCATAGCAGACGTGGATATCTTTATTCCCCATCAGGCCAATATCCGCATTATAAATGCGGTGGGGTCGAAACTCGGAATTGATCCCTCCAAGACAGTTGTAACAATTGATAAGTTTGGTAATACTTCGGCCGCTTCTATACCGATCAGTCTTTGTGAAGCCCTAAAAGGCGATGTGATAAAAGGGGGTGACACGATACTAATTGCCAGTTTCGGAGCGGGATTAAGTTGTGGTGCAGCCTTACTGAAGTGGGGAACAAGCACTAAAAATACTGTAGACACTCACTTTTCAATACCGCCTTTTCAAGGTGACGTGCGTGATTTATTAGCGGATAGTTTTTCTTACCATGGTATTAACTATAATTAGAAAGCGTAAACTCAATGAATTCGACCTTCATTCACTTAAGACTTCACACCGAATTTTCTCTCATAGATAGCTGTGTGCGGCTGGATTGCTTGATTCAAAAAGTCATAGATCAATCAATGCCGGCGGTAGCAATAACTGATTTCCATAATCTATTTGCCTTGGTAAAGTTTTATAAGAGAGCTCAAATGGCAGGCATCAAGCCTATAGTCGGCGTCGATTTTTCTCTACAACAAACTGGGGCACAATCTCAGCCCACCAATATCCTATTGCTGGCTCAGAATCTAGTTGGCTATAAAAATCTTATTAAACTTATTTCGCGAAGTTACCGAGAAGGTCAAGAGGGAGGAAAACCCCGAATCCATGACCAATGGCTGGAGGAGAATACTGATGGCTTGATAGGATTGTCTGGGGCGCAAAAAGGAGCTGTTGGTGCTGCACTGAGCGCCGGCAGATATAACGATGCGAAACATCTTCTGACTTACTTCATGAATTTGTTTCCAGATCGTTTTTATCTTGAACTCCAAAGAACATCTCGTTACGGCGAAGAGGAGTACATAGAACCAGCAATTCAATTAGCGAATGAATTGGAATGTCCAGTTGTAGCTACCAATGACGTATGTTTTTTGAATTCTGATGAATTTGAGGCTCATGAGGCCAGAGTGTGCATCAATGAGGGACGAACTTTAGAGGATCCTAGGCGAGATCGAAGATACACTGCCAAACAATTTCTTCGCTCTGCAGAGGACATGTCAGAGATTTTTAAAGATATACCCGAAGCAATTGCCAACAGTGTAGAAATAGCAAAACGTTGCAGCCTCGAAATCGGCTTAGGTAAATACTCTCTGCCTAAATTCTCGGTCCCCGACAACGTCTCCCCAAATGACTATTTCATCAAACTGTCTGAAACCGGGTTGCAAGAGCGCTTGTTAAAACGACCAGATATCTCTCGTCTGCGCTATGACAGAGAGATTTATTCAGAGCGACTTAAACACGAACTGCTCATAATCACTAAGATGGGATTCACCGGTTACTTTCTTATTGTGATGGATTTCATTTTATGGGCCAAAAATAACGATATTCCCGTCGGTCCAGGCCGAGGATCCGGGGCGGGTTCTCTGGTAGCTTATGCTCTCAAAATTACCGACATTGACCCGCTAGAATATGATCTTTTATTTGAACGTTTTCTTAATCCAGAACGCGTGTCGTTGCCTGATTTCGATATAGATTTTTGTATGGATGGACGAGACAAAGTAATTGATTATGTAGCAGAGCGTTACGGTCGAATGGCTGTTTCGCAAATTGTGACTTTCGGCACAATGGCTGCAAAGGCTGTTGTTCGCGATGTAGCTCGTGTTCTAGGTAAGTCATATTTGCTCGGTGACAAATTGTCAAAAATGATTCCTTTTGAAGTAGGTATGACTCTTAAAAAAGCCTTTGAACAGGAAAAAGAACTTAGAGATTTTGTCGAGCGAGATGCTGAAGCCGAAGAGATCTGGGCATTAGCCATCGAGCTTGAGGGTATTACCCGTAATTGCGGAAAACATGCCGGTGGAGTGGTAATAGCTCCTACGCGAATTACCGATTTTACGCCAATATACTGTGATGCGGATGGCTCTGGCATGGTAACCCAGTTCGATAAAAATGATGTTGAAGAAGCAGGTCTTATAAAATTTGATTTTCTGGGACTCCGAACCCTTACGATTATTAATTCGGCCGTAAAATTGATCAATGATTTGAGAGCGGAAGAGTCTCAAGATCATCTAAGAATTGAGGATATACCACTGGACGACATTAAGACTTTTGAATTAATGGGACGAGCGGAGACTACAGCAGTATTTCAGCTTGAATCGAGAGGCATGAAGGAATTGATAAGAAAATTAGGCCCCGACAGGTTTGAAGATATCATCGCTCTTGTGGCACTATTTAGGCCGGGGCCTCTTCAGTCTGGCATGGTTGACGATTTCATTAATCGTAAAAAAGGTCTCTCTCCTATTAGCTATCCTCATCCCCACTATCAGCATGAATGTCTGAAATCAAGTTTAGAACCAACCTATGGAGTAATTCTGTATCAAGAACAAGTCATGCAGATCGCTCAGGAAATGGCTGGTTATACCCTCGGTGGGGCCGATCTTCTGCGCAGAGCTATGGGTAAAAAAGATGCAAAAAAAATGGCAGAACAACGCTCAATCTTTATGCAAGGGGCTATTGGAAAGGGTTTTACTGAGAATCTTGCCTCAAATGTTTTTGAGTTGATGGAAAAATTTGCAGGCTATGGGTTCAATAAATCTCACTCTGCGGCATACGCTCTGATTGCTTATCAGACTGCTTGGTTGAAGACGCATTATCCATCTCAATTTATGGCGGCAACCATTTCATCTGATATGGATCGAACCGAAAAAGTGGTCAGCCTTATAGATGAATGTCGAGCAATGAATTTGACGCTCTCGCCGCCCGATATCAACACTGGTGAATATCAATTCAGTGTCAACGCGGAAAATCACATCTTATACGGTCTAGGAGCTATTAAAGGAATTGGTGAGGGGCCAGTCAACATCATAATCGAAGCGCGCGAACAAGATGGAAAATTTTCAGATTTGTTTGACCTTTGTGAAAGGGTCGATTCCAGAAAAGTGAATAAAAGAATTATTGAGGCATTAATTAGATCGGGTGCACTCGACGGGGTCGGCCCCGAGGGTGAAGTGGGATACCGTCGTGCAGTGATGCTTTCTTCACTGAATGAGGCACTGAGACTCTCTCAGCAAAAGGCATGGAACCAAGATGCGGGTATTGACGATCTCTTTGCTGATCAAATAATGAGTAAGCGAGGCGCCGGTGCTCAAATTTATTCTCCTAATGTGCCCTCACTTTCAACAAAAGTTTGCCTGCAGGGCGAGAAAGACACGCTTGGCCTATTTCTAACTGGGCATCCGATTGATGAACACTTATCGGAACTGGATCTCTTTTCACCGACTACAATTGCGAAATTAAGAGCAACTAAATCTGGATGCCAGATCGCTGGTATTTTGATAGATGTCAAAGTTGTGAAGAACAAAAGAGGTGAAAGCTTCGCGTTCTTGACCATTGACGATAAAACAGGAAGAGTTGAGGTATCACTGTTTGCGGAAAAATATAATATATTCTCTGAACTATTGGTGCTGGACTCGCTCCTCGTGATATCTGGAAGCGTGTCACAAGATGAGTACAGTGGTGGGTATAAAATATTGGCTGACTCCGTGAAATCGTTATATGACGTTAGATGCGAGAGGTTAAATAAATTAGAGTTACTGATATGCGATGAATATGATGAGTGGGTTCAAAGTGTCGAAAAAATCCTAACAGGGTATCGCGATGGAGAATGTAAATTTTTTGTAACTTACTCTACTAACAATTACTCTGCACAATTGGATGTTGGCAAAGAGTGGCATATCAAACCCTGTGATGACCTTATCACAAAATTAAAAGATAAATTTGGGGAAACTAGTCTGCGATTACATTATCAATAAAACTTATGCATCGATTAAGTTCTAAAATGCTAATATAGAAGACAGTAAAGCAAAGCTGCAATTAATCATGAATTTGAACTATTTAACTTTCGAACAGCCGATAGCTGATCTAGAAGCCAAAATTCAAGAGCTGACCGCCGTTGGCGCTGAAAATAACCTAAATATTTCGGAGGAGATTGATCGGTTACGGGAGCAGTCTCGGAAATTAACAAAAAAAATTTATGCCAAACTAACTCCTTGGCAAATAGTTCAAGTGGCTCGGCATCCTCAGAGACCTTACTCTTCGGATTATATAGAACGTATTTTTTCAGATTTTGATGAACTTCACGGTGATCGACACTTTGGTGACGATAATGCAATTATAGGGGGAGTGGGGCGATTAGATGGTAACCCGGTGATGGTGATAGGTCAGGAAAAAGGCCGAAGCGTCAAAGATAAAGTCGATAGAAATTTTGGAATGCCTAAAGCTGAGGGGTATCGAAAAGCACTTAGACTAATGGAAACGGCGGAGAGATTTAAAATGCCCGTTCTCACACTAATTGACACCCCAGGAGCATATCCGGGGATAGACTCGGAGGAGCGCAATATTTCAGAGGCCATAGCACAAAATCTCGCGGTTATGTCAAAATTGAGGACACCCATTATCTGCACAGTTATAGGTGAGGGAAGTTCAGGAGGTGCCTTAGCAATTGGCGTCGGCGATCGCTTAAATATGCTTCAGTACAGTACCTATTTTGTGATTTCTCCAGAGGGTTGCGCAAATATTATTTGGAAAACGTCAGATAAGGCTCCTCAGGCCGCTCAAGCTATGGGAGTGACTTCAGATCATCTGATTGATTTGGGTGTGATAGATGAGTCAATACAGGAACCATTGGGTGGCGCCCATCGAAATATCGATGAGATGAGCGACACTTTAAGGGATAAGCTCCTCTCGCAAGTTGATATATTGATGAGATATTCGGTTGATGATCTTTTGCAAAATCGCTACCAAAGGCTGATGTCTTACGGAAAGCCGCCTTAACCCTCTCTTTATCTTGAGAAAACCTAGCAAAATATACCCGGTCGTCAGGCAATTGTGATCAAACAAGAAAGAGTCATATGAGGTGATGATTGAGAATTGTAAGTGACGCAAATATATTCGGAGTCTCCGAGTTGTTCTGCGATTATGGCGACGTTAGGTTTCTGTCCGGTAATAAGATAGCAAGGTTCGATTTGATCGGCGCACAAGTGCTGCTGGTTAGGACGACAACCCGGGTTGATCGTGAATTACTTCAAAATACCTCTATTCGATTTGTTGGATCCGCTACAAGCGGCATTGATCATATTGATCTGAAGTACCTTAAATCGGAGAATATAGAGTTTGCGCACTCCCCTGGAAATAACGCAAATGCTGTAGTCCAATATGATCTATCGGTATTCGCGAATTTAAAACCTGACTGGAGGGCCTTAACAATTGGAATCATCGGTTGCGGAAAGGTTGGTGGAAGATTATATGCCCTGTTAAAAGAGCTTGGCGTAAAAATCGGAGTATACGACCCATTTCTCTCGGAAAAGCAAATCCCTGAGCTTATAGATCTGAATGAAGTATTAAAAAGTGATATCGTTTGTATACATACACCACTCACATTCAATGGCAAGCATCCCACTGCAAATCTTTTAGACAAAGACAAAATTAATAGATTACCAGCAGGCGCGTTACTAATTAACGCCGGCCGAGGTGGGGTCCTAGATGAAGATGCACTATTCAGGCGTTTAAAATCCAAAAATGATTTGCACGTTGCACTCGATGTTTGGGATGCTGAACCCATAATAAATTTGCCGCTGATGAATAGAGTAGCTTTAGCGACGCCGCATATCGCGGGTTACACGCTTGAAGCTAAGAAAAAAGCTTCGCTGATGTTACGTGATGCTTTCTTGTCGTGGCAAGGTATCGCCCCAACGTCTGGCGACGTGATTGCCTCAGGTCCAAAAATTATTAGCTTAGAGAAAACTGTTAAGCCTCTCAATCATTTAATTTTGGCTTGCTACGATGTTTTCGAAGACGACAAAGCATTGCGGCTTGCATTGAATAATGGTGATGAGAGGGGCCTGGGTTTTGAGAAGTTGAGGAATGAATATTCTTTTCGACATGACTTTCAGTACTACTCTGTTGCTGGGCCTCAAGGAAGCTTGAACGAATTGCGTGTCTTGGGATTTGAAGTTGACTAATCGAGTTAGCACCTCAAGCGAGACAAGTAATTAGCCAATCGACCGATGGCTTCAGTCAACTCTCTCTGGTCGGGTAGGAAAACAACTCGGAAATGTTGCTTTCCTGGCCAATTGAAAGCACTGCCCTGAACCAAAAGAACCCGCTCTTCCTTCAAAAAATTTAGGATAAATTTTTCGTCATCCTCTATTGGATACATGCTGCTGTCTATCTTAGGAAAGAGATACATAGCTGCCCGTGGTTTAACGCAAGACACTCCGGGTATTTGCTTTACTAGTTCATATGCAAGATCTCTCTGCTCTAGCAGTCTTCCGCCTGGTCTAGTTAAATCGCCTATGCTTTGATATCCCCCCAAAGCAGTTTGCACCGCCAGCATGGCTGGAACATTTGCGCAAAGTCGCATAGATGCAAGCATTAATAGACCTTCGAGGTAGTCTGCTGCCTTATCTTTTTCTCCGCTTGCCACCACCCAACCAGACCGGAA
>MDTB01072764.1_pt1 | contig 18365 bp, 20 predicted proteins | sample 811161 | NCBI WGS metagenome assembly MDTB01 (sample SAMN05326650, study PRJNA326480) | marine metagenome | isolation source: seawater | place: Mediterranean Sea | collected 2009
CTTTGATCTCCAATCATTACACATTCTGAGGGATGTAATTTAAATTGTTTCATGGCTTTCAATAGCATACCATTGTCTGGTTTTCTTAAATTACTTTTTTTTTTTATATTTTTTTATGACACCATGTTCGTGAAATGGGCAATAAAAAATTTCATCAATTTTTGCCTTCCTTTTTAAAAGATGCTTTAACATTGTTTGATGAAATATTTTCAATTGTTTTTCACTAAAGTATCCTCTGGCAACACCTGATTGATTTGTAATTACAACAACTTTAATTTTTTTAAAGTTTAAGTATTTAATTGAGTTAATTGCCCCTTTTAACCATTTAATTTTATCTTCTTTATGAAAATAACCATAGTTTTTAATTAAAACACCATCTCGATCTAAAAAAAAACATTTTATCACTGTCTATCTCTTTTATAAGTATAAAGACATAACCCAAAGACTGTCCAAAAAATCATCGCATTCCAATTCGTAAAGAAACTACCTTTAGGAAGAAAAGGAATAAAAAAAATAAATAATATTAAAGTATTACCAAAAAGAAAATTGTCTTTAAACTTAAAGCTGTGAATTAAAAACTTTAAAAAAATTATTAAAAATGAAATAGCAAATATTGTTAGCCCTACAAAACCTGTTTCTGAGATTATCTCAAAATAAAAATTATGAGGATGTGTTGAACATTTTAAATTAACAAAATCTGGATAAATTTTATTATTATATTTATCATTATTGCAATAATTTCTAAAATTTTTTAAACCAACACCAAAAAAAGGATATTCTTTTCCAATTTCTAATGCAGTTGAATAATGTGCGAAATATTGATTATTTTTATAAAAAAAATCATTTTCATTTTTTTCAAATAAATTTTTTTTATAAATATTGAGTAAACTTGAAGTCATTCTATTAGTTAAGTTTGGCTCATAATTTTTAAAAAAAACAAATAAAATTGGTAAAATCAATATAACTAAAATAAAAAATTTTTTTCTTAAGTCTGTAAACATAATATAAAAAAATAAAAACAATATTAAAGTTATAAAATTAGATCTCTCACCAGTCAGAAAAACACAAACAATTGTGATTAAGGCGTAAATAAATAAAAATATGTGGTCTTTATTTTTATATTTATTAAAAGAGTTCTGATGAAAAAAAACAAAGATAGGCACAAACAAGTGAATAATTAAATTTGCTATTTTTAACTCATCATCTAAAAAACCTCCTAATCTGTAAAATTTGCCCTGAAGTATACTGTGGTATCCAAAAATATTCTTTCCGAATATATGTTGAAAAAATAAATCAAAATAAATGATTAATGAAACAATTAACCATCCATAAAAAATCTTTTTGATGTTTAAATTAAAACTATCCAAAATCAAAAAAAGCGTAAATGAATATAAAGGAAAACGGATAAAGAAAAAGGATCTACTAAAACTTGGATCTTTTTCAAAATTTATAATGTAATTAAATATCAAATAAATGGATATGAAAATCAAAATAAAAAAAATTAAATCTTTAATTTTTTTTTTTAAAGTAAAAAATTTGATTTTATAAAAAGTTAATATAATTAAAAATATTATAATTAATTCAGATATTAAATTACTAAATAACAAACATACAGGAAATATAATTATCAATAATTCAAATAATTTAATGTTATTAAATATATTATTTAACTTCATGATAATCGAGATACCATTTAGTAAATTTTGATAGCCCCTGTTTTAAATTTGTTTTGGGTTTCCACTTTATCAAATTTTTTGCTTTGTTTATATTTGCAAATGTTTTTTTTATATCTCCATTTGGTATTGACTTGGTAAACTGGATTTTAAACTTTTTATGTGAAAATTTTTCTATTAATTCTATTAGATCAAATAATTTATCTGGCTTACCTTTTCCTAAATTTATAATTAAATGTCCAACCCTTTTTTTAGAGGTCAAAATTTTCTTGATACCATCTATAATATCGTCAATATAAGTAAAATCTCTTAACATATTTCCTTTATTGAACACTTTAATTTTTCTATTATTCATCAAATTATTCATAAAACTATAGTATGCCATGTCCGGCCTTCCAAAAGGTCCGTAAACTGTGAAAAATCTTAGTCCTGTTGCTTGAATTTTAAAATTTCTTACATATGACTCTGCAATAATCTCATTACAAAGTTTTGTAGCCCCATAAATAGATACTGGAACATTGTATTTATCACTTTCATTAAAAGGAAATTTTTTTGCATCACCATAAACAGAGCTCGATGATGCATATATAAATTTTTTAATTTTCAGAATTCTAACTATTTCAATTACATTAGAAAAAGAGTTAAGATTTTGTGTAAGAGTATTATAAGGTTTTTGAATAGAAATTCTCACACCTGGTTGTGCAGCAAGATGAATTAGAGTATCTATTTTTTTTTTATATATTTTTTTGTAAAACAAATCATATTTTTTGATATCAATATTTAAAAATTTAAAATTTCTGAAGGTATTTAGAATTTTTAGACGTTTTTGTTTTAATGTCTTGTCGTAATATGAATTTAAATTATCAACTCCTAATATTTTGTAATTTTTTTTTAACAATTCTAATGTTAAATGAAATCCTATAAATCCTGCGCTACCTGTTATTAAAATCATTTTATAATATAGTTATTTAATAATAATTAAATATTGTTTTTTATTTATATCAATATACTAACTTATGAAAATATAAGTTCTATGCTTAATAAAATTAATCAAAAAAATATTTTATATTCACTTATAATATTGTTCATATTGTCTTTATTCTTGTTAATTCTTCTAGAATTAGGTTCAAGAAGTTACTCATTTTTTGTTAAGAAAAATAAATGTGCAAATTCGCTGAACATTGAAAAGTATGAGTCTGAATTTAATGAAAATTTAGGATATGTACCCCTTCCAGGAAAAAAAATTGGCTGTTTTAGAGAAGAATATAATATTAGTGAAAGTGGTTTTAGAGAATATCCAAACTTTGATCAAAATAGCTCAAATATCTTATTAATCGGAGATTCTTTTGGATTTGGTGATGAAGTCAATGATGATGAAACAATTAGCCACTATCTTAAAAAAAATCATAAAATTGATACTCTTAACGCTGCAGTGTACGGTTATGGTCTAGATCAAGCTTTCTTAAGAGCAAAAAATTTAGAAAAATTACATAGCTATAATGAAATTTACTTAATAATTGCTCCAGGCGGTTATAGTAGAACAAATGTTGTGGAAAGAAATGGTATTTCAAAACCTTACTTCAATATATCAAATGGTAAATTAAAATTGATTAAACCTAAAAAAAAAAATTTTAAATATGCTTCTAGATCAAGACTAGTTGAAAAAAGCCTACTATTTAATTTCATCGCAAATAAAATAAATCTCACAAATATTATAGTTAAAGAAAAGTACAATGAAAATGATCCAGTCTTGATTGGATGTAAAATCACTGAGTATTTTAATAATTATTTTTTTGAAAAAGATATAAATTTAAAAGTAATATTCTATAGAGATGCATCAGAAATTTTTATTAAAAATTCAAAAAATTTCAAAAAAACAAATAAATATTTAGAATGCTTAGATAAAGCCAAAGTTAAATATATTGATACTTTAGGTTTATTGAAAAATAACATTGATAAAAAACTTTATGTTAAAAATACTTATGGTCATCCAACTGCATACTCTAATGAAAAAGTAGCTGAATTAATTTTTAATGAATTTTAAAAAGAGATTTTTTGAGCTATTTATAATAATTGTTTTAGTTTTTATTTCGCTTGAACTATCTATAAGAGCTTTTTTATATAAAAAAGATAATTTTTTATTTCAATCTAATACTCAATATCTTTTTTATAAAGAAAATATTAAAAAACTACATCATTTACGTGATGTAGTTGGAAACAATAAAGTTTTTAAAAATCCAGAAAAATTTTTATTTACAAAAATAATTGATAATAAAGAAAATAAAAAGTTAATTCTTTTTCAAGGGGACTCTAGAACAAGACAACTAGATGAGTTTCAAAAATCAAATTTGATTCTTAAAGGGACAAGTTATAATCTGATTAATGGTGGATCAACTTCATTTAGTCCATCAATGATGAGTGTCCAATTTGACATACTCTCTGAGGAATATAATTACAAACCTAATATTATCGTTGCTTTGATTGATCCTACTGATTTAGGAGATGAGTTATGTAGATATAAAAATAATATTGTAATTGTTGATGAACACATCAAAAAAATTGAACCAACTCATAGTAAAAACCAATATTATTTTTATCAAAATTTATTTTTGATGTCCGAGATAAAGTTTTTTCCAGGGCCTAAAATTCTAAAATCTCATAAAATAATTAAGCATTACCTAAAATATAATTTAGGATCTAAAAAGGGACCTTGCAGATATAGAGAAATCCAGAATTATTTGATGAATATTAAAAAGGATGAAATTGAATACTTTAATAAAATTTTGAATCTTTACCTAAAAAATCTAATTAAAAATGAATTTGTAAATAAAGTTTATCTTGTGCTTTATCCTCATGTGCAACACTTAGAATATGAAAAATTTAAGATTCTGTATAAGTATAAGCTAAATGAAATTATTTCCGTAAATTTAGATAAAAATAAAGATAAAGTTGAAATTATTGATTATTATAATAATGATATATTTGATGGTTATAAAAAAAAATTATAATAAGATCTTTATCGAAAATGATAATGCTTCACACTTAACATCAAAAGGTATTGAAGTTTTTTATGACAATATATTTAAAGATATAAAGTTTTAATTATGGAAAAAATAATAATATCAAAAAAAATAGATTTTTTTTTAATCAAATTTCCAATATGGGTTCCTATCCTATATTTTTTTCTATCAAAAATTAATGAATATATGTTCCTTCCAACATTAATTTTATTTCTTTTTTTAGGAGAACTTCATTTTGGTAGCACCTATGCTTTCTTTTTTGACAAAAACTACAGAAATCAATTTAGAAACAATACCTATATTTACTTAGTCATGCCAATCATGATTATATTTTTTTGTATATTCATCGGCTATTATTTTTCAATTTCTGCGGTTTTATTTTTGATTTTATTGTTTAATTTTTTCCATGTTAACAGACAGAGTGTAGGTATATTTAGGTTATTTAACAAAATAAAAGATAAAACAATTAAAACTATTGTTGAATTGTTGATTTATTTTTTTAGTTTTATTTTTTGTTTTTTTGGTCTGTTAAAATTTACTTTTAAATCCGAATTTTTTTTTACTCATGAAAATAATATTTTTTTCTTATCAAATGTATTAATAGTTATTTCATTAATTACTTTATTTTTGTTAATGAAATTTAAAGATGAACTTAATTCAGATACATTTTTTACTTATTTAACTGGAGTTTTAATATTTTATCCAATTTTTTTAACTGACAATCTTATTGAAGTTTTTGCAATGGGTGTCGGTATGCACTATATTCAATATATTGGAATTACTTGGTCAATTTTTCATAGAAAATCTAATATAGAAGTTCCTAAAGAGAAAAACTTTAACAACTTTGCAAATCTTAAAAATATTTTTATTTTGTTAATTGTTTATTCTATGCTTATGGTATTTTGCTCTAATCTCAATATTAATCATAATCAAGAAAATATTGGTATTTATTTAATACCTGTTTTTTTTCAGCTCATACACTTTTATATTGATATGTTCATTTGGAAATTTTCAGATACTCATACTAAAGACAATCTAATCCCATTTTTATTTTCAAAAAATGCATCATGATACTATTAAAAAACTTCAGTGTCCTAAAACTAAATATTCTTTAGTAAAAGATGGTCATAATCTTACAACCGAGGATAAAAAAAATACTTATGAAATAAATGATGGCATTTTGAGATTTATTAATAATATAGAGGATGCAAAAACTTTAGGTGTTAGAGAATTTTATATGGATGACCCTTTTCCAAATTATAATTCTTTTGATACACTTGATAAATTTATAGAGCTCATGTCAGCTAACACTTATATTCAATCAATTCTAAAACTTTTAAAACCTAATGATAGCATATTAGAATTTGGTTGTGGAACTGGTCAGTTAGGAAATTATTTATCTGCTATGTCTTATTCAAACATCATAGGTACTGATCTTACTATAAATTCTCTGAAAATAGCAAATGATTTCAAAAAAAAAAATAACTTAAAAGGAATTGATTTTGTAGAAACAGATATATTCAAACCATGTTTTAAGGAAAAAACATTTGATTTAGTAATTTGTAGTGGTGTTCTTCATCACACAATAGACCCTTACCTAGGTTTTCAAAATTTAATCAAATATGTGAAAGACGATGGATTTATAATAATTGGTCTTTATAACAAAATTTCAAGATTCAAAAATTCTCTCATAAAATATCTTTCATTTGTTATTGGAAAAACTTCGTTTCAATTATTTGATCCAATATATCGTAAAAAAGATTTTAAATCGAAACTTAGCTGGTTAAAAGATCAGTATTATCATCCATTAGAAAAAAGATACAATTTTTCTAATTTACATAACTGGTTTGAGAGTAATGATATAGAATTTATAAATTCAATCCCTAGTTATAACAAAAATAAGCCATTTCATGATAAAAATTTAAAAGGTGATAATATAGATCAATTAAATGTTCAGATTATTGATTTTTTTGAAAACAACGAAGGAGGCCTTTTTCTCTTCCTAGGAAAAAAAATTAAAAAATAGCATATATAAAAGGTGCTAATGTTGAACCTGAACTTAAAACTAATAACAACCCAAACGCAGCCAAAAAAACGATTATTGGTATGAGAAAAAATTTTTTGTTTTTAAAAAAAAAATCTGATTATGTCTTTTAGAGTTTCCATTAATCCTTTTCAAAACTGACAGAATATTTATAAGTCATCAAATTATCTTTTTGAGTAATTTTTTCAACTACAAAATTTTCTAAAACTAAAATGTCTAAGTTTGTGCCAAAAAAACATTTTATTGCATCCTCTGGACTGTTAACGATTGGTTCTCCTCTTACATTAAAACTAGTATTAATTAAAATTGGTACCCCGGTTATCTTATAAAATTCATTTATAAGATTATAGAAGTTTGTATTAAATTTCTTATTTACAGATTGCACTCTTGCAGTTTGGTCAACGTGCGTAACTGATTTAATTTTAGATTTTACTGAGTTAAGCTTATCAAATCCAATAGCTTGATCGCTTAAATCAGAATTCAATACTTTATTTATAAATAACATATAATCATTTTTAACCTCAGATGAAAACCATTCGCTATGCTGATCTTCTAAAATTGAAGGTGCAAATGGCCTAAAACTCTCTCTAAATTTTATTTTTAAATTAAGATTTTTCTGCATATCTTTTGGTCTGGGATCTGCAATAATAGATCTTGAACCAAGCGCCCTAGGCCCAAATTCTGCTCTACCATTAAACCAACCAACAGAATTTTGATTATCAATTTTTTTTGCAATATCTCCTAAAAGTAAATTTAAATCTGAGTATTTCTTAAATTGAACTCCATAATCGTTCAAAATATTTTCTATAGTCTTTTCATCATATGATGCTCCTAGAAATGATCCGGTCATATTATCATTTCCACTAAGATGACAAGTTCTTTCTTTATCTAAGATATTGTAATAAAAATAAAATGCAGCTCCCAAAGATCCTCCAGCATCACCAGCAGCAGGTTGAACCCATACATTTTCAAATATTTTTGCCAAAACTAACTTAAAATTTGATACACAATTTAAAGCTACACCACCCGCTAAACATAAATTTTTTTGATTGGTTATTTTTTTGGTGTAATTTGCAATTTTTAATACAATTTCTTCTAAAACTTCTTGTATTGAGGCTGCTATATCCATATGAATTTTTTCAATTTTTTCTTCAGGAGATCTTCTTTGAATACCAAATAAATCATCAAATTTAGAGTTAGTCATTGTTAGACCAACACTGTAGTTGAAAAAATTCTGATCAAGAAAATATGATCCGTCCTCTCTCACATCAATTAAGTTATCATATATTATTTTTTTATACTTTGGTTTACCAAAAGGGGCTAAACCCATTAATTTATATTCTCCAGAATTTACCTTAAAACCTAAAAAATATGTGAAAGCTGAGTAAAGTAATCCTAATGAATGAGGAAAATTTATTTCTTTAAGAATAGATATCTTATTTTTTTTGCCTATCCCGATCGTACTTGTAGACCACTCTCCTACTCCGTCTAATGTTATTATTGCTGATTCTTCAAATTTTGATGGAAAAAATGCGCTAGCTGCATGACTTAGATGATGTTCAGAAAAATGTAATTTTTTTTTTACATCTTTTTTTGAAACTTTAAAAATTTCAGCAATTTCTTTTAAAATTAAATCTTTTTGATAAAGTTTTTCTTTTATCCAAATAGGAATGGATTTTCTAAATGATTCATAACCTTTCAAAGGAGAATAATATAGATAGGTTTCCAATAATCTCTCAAATTTTAAAAAGGGCTTATCAAAAAAAACAATGTAATCAATATCATTAAAATCATTATTCAAAAATTTTGATGATAGATATTCTAGAGATCTTTTTGGAAATTCTTTATCATGTTTTTTTCTAGAGAATCTCTCCTCTTGTGAGGCAAAAAGAATTTTTTCATTCTCGATTAAAGATACTGAGCTATCGTGATAAAATGCAGAAATTCCTAAGATTTTCATTAAAATTGCTCTTTGGTTGCGTTTATATTTTCATCTTTAGGTTTTCGATCTAACCAAAATGTATCCTTTTTTAAATTTCTTTTATTTATCATTAAGGGATCATATTTGAAAATTTTCATTATTAATGAAATAATTCCAAAAATTAGATAAAAATTAAATCTTAATATAATTGGTTGAACTAATATCATTATAAGTAATCCAACTTTTAAAAAAAAGTAATTCATTAAATGAAGAATATTAGGTTTTGTGTATGCAATTAATGTGAAGATGAGTGAAAATGACAAAAATAAATATTTTTCAAAAATAAAGAATAATATCAGTAAAATTATCGATAGTGTTAATAAAAAATTTTTATCTGAAGACATTTTAAAATTATAAAATTATTTTTCTTTTATTTGATTTTATATTATTAAGGACAATAAATTGCATTATAGAATGCATTAAAATGTGATTGATATCTTCACCGATTCCATAGTTACTTATTTTGGAATGAATTTGTACATTAGAATTTTTTTTTAAAAAACCACCATTAAAATTCGTAAAACCAATAATTTTATTTTTTAATTTTTGAGAATATTTTATTGCATTTATTATATTTTTTGAATTTCCTGATGAACTAATGCAAATCAAAAGGTCTCCTTTCTCCATTTTAGATTGAAGCTGAAATCTAAAAACTTCCTCATAGCTAATATCGTTAGCTATTGCTGATACTAATGGTATTTCAGAAAATAAGTTTGTGATTTTTGCTCTTAAATTTGTATATTTTGATAATTGTTTCACATAATCACATACAAAATGTGCTGCTATTGCCGAAGATCCACCATTTCCACAAACAAATATATTTTTTTTATCTTTTATTTTAGAATTAATTAAATTAGCTGCTTTAATTAAATTCTTTTTATCTATTTTATCATAAACATCTTTTAATTTATCAAAATAATCATCAAAGAATTTTTCATTTTTAATATTTTCTAAATTTGAATAAAATAACATTACCTAGCTTAAGAATTTTTTAATAATGGCACTTATATATAATCTTAACACAAAGTAAACACTGACTATAAAATTATAATTATTATAAAACCTGAATATTTTAAACGCATTAATAATTTTATTAATTTGTAGACTTGAAAGTGAATTGTCTCTAACTCTATAATTTGTAAGTTTTTTATTTAATGGATAAAAAGGTATTTTTTTAGAAATTCTGAGCCAAAGCTCATAATCTTCCTTGGTTCTTAGATTGTTAAATTTATTCTTTAATAATAAATTTTTTTCAATAATAACAGAAGAACAACAAATTGGGTTGCCTTTCATAATATCTTGAAAATTTAATACTTTTTTAGATTTTACAGTGTATAAAATTTTTCCATTTTTTACTGCTTGGTAAGAAGTATATGTGGCTTTAACATTTTTTTGTTTGAACAACTTAATTTGAAATCTAAGTTTATTAGAAAACCACCAATCATCACTATCTAAAAATGCAATATATTGTCCTTTTGCAATTTTGATTCCTTTGTTTCTAGAGGAAGCTACACCAATATTTTTTTTATTTGTTAATATCTTTATTTTCCGTCTTTTAAAATTTGATAAAATTTTTTTAGATTTAATAGAATTTTCATCATCTATAATTATCAGTTCCCAATTTTTATAAGATTGGGACAAAACGCTTTTTACTGCTTTTTCTATAAATTTTTCTGTTTTAAAATAAGGAATTATTATAGAAATCATTTTTAATGACTATAAACATAATAAGAAAAAAAAATATATTGTTATTAATGCCAACCATTCAAAGAGGGGGTATAGAAAATAATTTAATATATTTATCAAATTATTTTATAAAAAATAGTTGTAAATGCTATCTATTAACATCAAATATATCAAATGAAATTAAAAAAAGATTAAATAAAAAAGTAAATATTATATATTCTAGGAACTATTTAAATTTTAGATTTATAAACCCAAGATATAATGATGGATTAAATTGTTTCATTAAATTACTAAGTCTTACTAATATTAATCAATTCAAAATTTTATCTTTCCAAAATCATTTTTTGTCTGTTATTGGAGCATTATTAACAAATAAAAAAGTTATTATTAGAATAGCAAATCATCCAACTGGATCAGTCAAATTTTTTCAAAAAAAAATATTTTATACATTCAAATTATTCATCAAAAATTTTATATACAGATTTGCAGATGCAATTGTTTGTAATTCAAATGAATCTAAAAATTATTTTAGATCAAAAAAATTTACTAATAATGTAATGTGTATTTTTAATCCCTTAATATTAAATAACAAAAACAAAATTACTACAAAAAGACAAAATTATTTTTTGACTGCAGGAAGATTGGAAAATCAAAAAAATATAGAGGGGATAATTTTTGCTTTTGAAAAATTTTTAAAAAAATTTCCAAAAAGTAAATTAATTATTATTGGAAATGGGTCTTTAGAAAAAAAACTTAAAAATTATGTTAAAAATAATAATTTAGATAAAAAAATAAGTTTTAAAAATTTTAAAAACCCTGAAAAATACCTAAAAAAATGTAAAGCATTTATACTAAACTCTTTATTTGAAGGTTTACCAAATGTACTTTTGGAAGCACTAAAATACAACACACCAATTATAAGTACTAATTGTTCTAGCGGACCAAAAGAGATTTTAGAAAATGGGAAATATGGGATACTTACAAAAGTAAATGATGTTAGTTCATTGTGTCTTGGTATGATTAAATTACATAATAATTATGAGATTTATTTAAAAAAAGCAAAAAATGGTAATAAGAGTCTTGCGAGATTTGAATATGATAAACAATGCAAAAAATACTTACAATTAATTTCAAAAATTAAATGAAAAAAAAAAAAATAATTTTTTGGTCTCCTTTTTTAAGCAATGTTGGAACAAAATTAGCTGTATTAAACTCAGCCATGTCTCTTTCAAAAAATAATATAAATAAAATTTACATTTTTAATGTACTTGGGGAATTTAATGGTTTTAAAAATACCAAAATTGAGATTATAAATATTTTCAATATTGAAAGGTATTTACCAAAAACTAAAGTATTCTCTAAATTTTTTTTGATACTAATATGTATTTATTCAATTCCTTTTTTAATATTTTATATTCGCAAACATAAATTTGATTATTTAGTTTCAAATCTAATGAGCATAATACCATTAGTTTGCAACTTCTTTTTTTTAAACACTAAAATAATTTTAAGTATTCAAGGCTATCCAAGGTTTAATATTTTAAGAAGTTATCTTTGGAAATTTTTTTACTCAAAAGCCTATCTGATTATAGTGATGTCAAATGCAACTAAAAAAATTATTTCTAAAATAATTAAACCTAACACAAAGATAGTAAAAATAAATAACCCAATAATAACAGACAAAATAAAGAAATATGCGAATGAAAAAATAGAAAAAAAATATAATTTTATTTTTAAAAAAAAAGTTGCAATTTGTGTCGGCAGACTAACTAGACAAAAAAATTATTACCAGCTTATTTCGTCATTAAGTAGAAATAAAATATTTAATAAAAAATACAATTTAGTAATACTTGGAGAAGGTGAAGATAGAAAAAAATTAGATAATTTTATTTTAGAAAATAAAATAAATAATATTTTTTTATTAGGTTATAAAAAAAACCCTTATAAATACATTAAAAATTCTGATGTATTTATTAGTTCATCTTTATGGGAAGATCCTGGACATTCATTAATAGAAGCTGCTTCACTAAAAATTCCCATTATTACAAGCAATTGTCCAGCTGCACCAAATGAAATATTTATAAATAATTTAAATAGTATTAAGTTTAAATTAAAAAATTTTGATAAAGATATTAATGCAAGTTTTAATATCTTTGATAGAATGAATTTAGAAATTAAAAAGAAATTATGTAAAAAAGCTCTTGAAATTTCAAAAAATTTTACACCAAAAAATTATTTATCAAAAATTCAATCTCATATTTATGAAAATAAACATACTTATTGATAATAATCACTCATTCTTAATAAATTATTTGGATGAAATTAAAAAAATTGTAATTAAAAGAAACCATATTTGTAAAATTTTTAGATCTCACAAAAATATTACAAAAGGAGATGTGCTTTTTATTTTAGGGTGTGATAAAATTTTAAAAAAAAAAACTCTTAATTGCCATAAACTGAACCTTGTTATACATCCGAGCCGACTACCAAAAGGTAAAGGTGGGGCAGCTTTAATTTGGGAGATTCTAAAGAATAAGAAAAAATTTTTTATAACTATGTTCAACGCATCTTGCAAAATAGATGCGGGAGAAATTGTTATGGTAAGAAGTTTTAAACTTAATGGTCATGAACTTCATGATGAAATCAGAAAAATTCAAGCAGATCAAACCTTATTAATGATTAAAGATTTTTTAAAGAAAAATTTTAAAAAATTAAAATTTAAGAAACAGAGGGGAAATGGAAGTTATTTTAGAAAAAGAAATCCTCTTGATAGTAATTTAGATATTAACAAAAGTATTAATGATCAATTCAATTTATTAAGAGTCTGTGATAATGAAAAATATCCTGTATTTTTTATTAAAAACAAAGTTAAATATTACTTAAAGATATTTAAATCAAATGAATAGATATTTGAAACTTAAAGTTAATAATATTTTTTTTTAATTTGATTTAATTTTAATAACTTTTTTAATAAAAAAATACAAAGTTTCTTTTATTAATTTTTTTTAAAATTAAGATACTTATAGAAATATTCTTATAAAAACAAAAAATGAAAAAATTCGTAAAAAATGTCGGTACTTTTTTCGATAATTATGAATTTAATTCAATTAAAAAAATTTTATCTTCAGGTGACAGTTTAACAAGAGGAAAATATATTAAAATCTTTGAAAAAAAATTAAAAAAAAAAATAGGTTGTAAGTATTTAATTTCAACAAGTTCTGGTAGTGCTGCATTAGAATTAACTTCAATGTGTTTAAATTTAAAGCAAGGAGATGAGGTAATAGTTCAATCTAACAGTTATTGGACAGCAGTTAGTCATTTATTAAAGATTGGTGTCAAAATTATATGCTGTGATATTGATAATACATTACAAATAAATATTGATCACTTAAAAAAATTAATTAGCAAAAAAACAAAAGCTATATGTATTTTTCATCATGGAGGTAATGTAGCTGATGTGACAAAAATTAAAAATAAATTAAAAATTCCAAAAAATATAGCTATTATCGAAGACTGTGCACACTGTATTGGAAGTAAAATCAATAACAAACATATTGGACATAATTCTTTGATGGCTTGTTTTTCATTTTCATCACAAAAAAACATATCTACTTTGGGTGAAGGGGGTGCAATTGCAACAAATTCAAAAACTATTTTTGAGAAATTATCCAAATTAAAGGATTCTAATTGTGTAGCTATTGAGGAAATATTAAAAAAACCATTAATTTCTAAAGATAAAATAACAAAAATTGAAAGTTTTATGCCCCTAGGAAATAATCTTAATGTAAAATACAAAAAACTAATAAGTGTTGGATCTAATTTCAGAATGTCTGCAGTTGAAGCTATTGTTGGTATAGCTCAAATGAATAAACTTAGTTCGAACAATTCGAAAAGAAATAAAATTGCCATAATTTATAATAAGATAATTAGTAAAACTAAATTCTGTGAAATAATAAAATTAAAAAAAAATATTTATAATTCATATCATCAATACTCTTTTTTCATTAGAAATCTAAATATCAAAAAAAAAGAAGAACTTTTAAAAAAATTAGAAAAAAAAGGAATTGAGTGTAAGATAAGATTCTCACCAATCAATTGGTATCCATCATTAAGATTAAAAGGGTGCAAAATTGGTGGATGTAAAAAGTGTAATAATTTAAAAAATGTGGAAAATATCTGGTTAAATAGTCTATTTAGCTTGCCAATATCCCCTCATATTTCAAAACATAAAGCTTATAAAATAGCTAATACTTTTAAAAAAGAATTAGAAAAATTAATCTAAAAAGGAATTATTTAAACATTGAATAATCATTTTAGATGAACATTCTTTAACTTCAACATATTTATTATCTTGAGCAAATTTTAAATTTTTGTCACTCAAAATTATTTCTTTATTATTTAAAATAATTTTTTTAAAGATAAAATAAAAATTTTTGAACTTTTCATCATCCCATTCTTCTCTGTAAAATGCATCAAATGAAAGCGCTTGTTTTTGTAAAAAATAATAACTAACAAGAGGTCCGGCATGACTACCACAATAAAAAAGAGAATTATCGAATATATTTAATTGATCGGCATATGAATTTATATTTTTTAACTCTTGATAAAGTAGAAAAATTTTTTTCCCAATCATATTTACATATTTTTTTTTTACATATATTAAATATTTTTCATTTGATTTTCCAATTAAGAAAACATTTATTTTTTTTTCTAAAAGAAAATCAATTATATCAAAAATTTTGTTTATATTCTGTGATTGTCTTATACTTGGAAAAACTTGACTATATTCGTTATAACGTAGGTACAAACAAGCATAACTACCAAATTTTGAACAATCTAATGAGGATTTTCTTTTGTAGATTGTTTTTAATAAATTTTTGTAGCTATCTTTATTTTTAACAAAATATTCCTGGTTTCTTTTATTTTCGTCTTCAATTACAATTGGAGTAAATTTTTTAAATTTTACTAAATGGTTTTCTACAAAACTTGTTGAAAGATTATTAGGTATTAAAAATTTTGTTGCAGATATTTTTTTTTTATCAAAAAAAAATTCACAAATATTTTTTTTTTCTTGGGAATATGTTAAACAATAATAACCTTTATTATATTTAATTCTTGAATATTGCGAAAGAAAAAAAACTATATTGTCTCCCCAGCCTAATTTATTAAAATAAAAAAATTTTTTATCTTTTTTTTTTAAATAAAATAATATTTGAATATAAATGACTAGACTCCAAAAGAATCCAATCTTAGATTTTATAAAAAAAGTCATTTAAAAAATATACTAATACTTAAACACTTGTTTTAAATAATAATCACAATTTTTCTCTTTATTTTTATTATTTTTTTTTAAATCAAAAACTCCTAAATTTCCTAAATAAAAATCTTTATTTGCAGAGAGTAAAATTTTTAATTTGGTGTAATTGATATTATTTGGTTTAAGGAGTGTTATTAGTGAAAAAAAAAATATTCTTGAAAAATTATAAATGCTTCCAATCACATAATATTTCGTTGACATTTTTTTTAATATTAAAAGATGACTTTTAATCTCATAATATTTTCTAAAGTTTATACCAGTTAAACTAGCACTTTGTGCAACGGAATGATAAATTGTACTATTTAAATTCACTGCTAATTTACCTACTTTCTTTAAGCGAGAAGATAAATCAATATCCTCTGGACCAAAAAAAAATTCCGGGTCTGATATTCCTGATTTTTTTAAGCATGAAACTCTTATTGTGCTACCTGGACCATTTAAAGAATCGGTTATAATAACTCCTTTCCAGTTTTTTGTATGCACATGTTCATTAATTTCATAAATATTTTTTGGCTTATTAAATATTCTAATAGATCTGTGAAAAGCAAATTTAAAATTTATTTTAACTCCAACCCACTGAATTCTATTTTTTAAATGTTTGTAACAAACTTTACTATTGACTCCTGCATAATCTTTATTTTTCTCCAAAAAATTGACATTATGACTCAAAAAATTTTTTTCTACAATACAATCATTGTCTAATCTAAATACATATTCATAATTTTGATTAATTGCAAAATCATACCCTATGTTATAACCACCAGTACAACCGGTATTAATTGGCGATCTAATTAAAAATAATTTTTTTACATTTCGATCATTATTCCTTGAATATTCAAAACTTTTTAATTCAATAAATTTATAACCATTTATTTTAGAAAATTTTTTAAGAAAATTTTTCAATTTTAAAAAATTTTTAATTTTGGAATTATTATCAACTAAACAAATATCAAAAATTTTTTTTTTTTCTTTTTTTAAAGAATTGACACATTCAAAAGAGTTAAGATTATCATTCCAAGAAGTAATTATAACTAAATTTTTCTTCATATCAGTTTTCTTAAATTAAATTGTTTCTTAGGTTTTCAAAATATTTATACAATTCTTTATTAAATGTTTTTTTTTTCTCATTAAAAAATCGATCGTATTGATGTATAATTGAAAATTCCTCATTATTTTTATTTAAAAATTTTTTTGTCAATTTAAAATTAGTCATATCTGCATCAGATAATGTCGCGACAATTCCGTCGTTGTTAGAAAATTTTTTACTATCTGCAAATTTTATGGTGTTAATTATATAATTGTGATTACCTTGATCTGTGCCGGGTGATTTAAATAATGAATAATAACTATATTTATTTATATGATCGTTCATTATAAATAAATATTCTAGTAAGGCTTTATGACTTCCTATTGTGGTTCCGCTACATGATATTTGAAAGTTTTTAATTTTTTCATATTTTTCTTTTCCATACAATCTCTTAATCCAGTTGGAGTTAAAAAAACAATTTTTTATAACTTTATCTTCCATAAAAAAATTAATTCTAGAGAGTTTTTTTTCAAGAAAAGGGTTTTTTTGAAAAATAACATCTCGAGTATCTGTAATAAGAATGTTATGATATTTAGTATTGTCTTTTAAAAAATTAAAATAAATTTTAAATCTTGTTTTAAAAATTTTCTTAGGTTTTTCATTTGTGAAAATTTTTTTTATATTATTTTCATCTAAAAATTTATTAGTTTCTATATTTAAATCTAAATTAAATATTAAATATATGTCATCACTGTAGATTTTTCTCAAACTCATTATAAAATAATAAAGATCTTTTTTATTATAACCAGTTGCTGCCCCTAAAATTAAATTCATATAAGTTTATTCTTTTATAAACAAATAATCTTTATGTCTAGTTTTTCCCAATCCACTTTTTGATAGAATTTCAATCTTAGAGAAATTTTTTTTTTTTAAAAATTCAAAAATTTCTTTTTTCAAATTTTTTTTGAAATTATAATTTGTATCTGAAATTTCTATTATAATTCTATCTGTTATTTTTAAACATTCTCTAGCTCCTTTTAAAATATCTAACTCAGAGCCCTGTGTGTCAATTTTAATTAAATCAATTTTTTTTTCCTTTAATTTTTCATAAAAAAAATCATCCAGTGTATTTGTTTTTATTTTTATTTTTTTAAAATATATATTAGATTTTTCTTTATATATTGAATTTCCTGTTCCATTGAATTCATCTGTGTGGTAAAAATTTATGTATTTAGTTTTAGAATATAATACATAGTTATATATATTTTTTGAAACATTTTTTAATTTTTGATTGTGAATTTTATTTGGTTCAATAAGGTAGAAATTTGCATTTTTAAAAATTGTTTTAAAAGCTAAACTCCATAATCCTACATTTGCTCCAATATCAATTATACAATTAAATTTTTCATAATTATTTTTTTTAAAATATAAATATTGATCTTTAATATCTTTTTGTAAAAAATAATTAATATCAAAACAGATAAAATAATATTTAATTTTATAGACTAAGTAAAATTTAATATTTAAGAGAAAACTATGTAGCATTTAGTTATAATTACTTCTTGGAATGATAATCTTAACTCTTTTGAATGTGTCAATTCTTTAAAAAAAGAAAAA
>MDTB01091866.1_pt1 | contig 18364 bp, 18 predicted proteins | sample 811161 | NCBI WGS metagenome assembly MDTB01 (sample SAMN05326650, study PRJNA326480) | marine metagenome | isolation source: seawater | place: Mediterranean Sea | collected 2009
AATTATTAAATCAAAACCAAAAAAATTTTTATCCAAAAATGATTTGTCTAAAGATAAATTTAGAGCTATTTCAGATTTTATTTCTGGTATGACAGATCGTTATGCTATTAATCTTTATAATAATTACAAATGAATATATTTCAATCATATTTAGAAAAAATTCATAAAATAATATCAGAATTAGCAAATAGTGGTAAACTTATTATTCCAGAGTCTTTAGATGGAATTAATGCTGAAATACCTCCAGAGAAATTCGATAGTGATATTTCAACCAATGTAGCAATGGTACTATCTGGATTGAATAAAAAATCACCTCATGAATTAGCAGAACAAATATCTTTAACAATTAAAGATAAAGACCCCCTGATAGAAAATATTTCTGTTGTTAAACCAGGATTTATTAATATTAAATTTAAACCTATTTTTTGGACAAAATTTGTTAAAGAAATTATTAAAAATCCAAAAGAATTTGGTGTTAATCATAAAGAAGAAAAACTAAATTATTTAGTTGAATTTGTATCTGCCAATCCTACAGGCCCTTTGCATGTTGGCCATTGTAGAGGGGCTATTTTAGGAGATGTTATTTCAAATGTCTTAACCTTTAATAATCATAAAGTAACTAAAGAGTACTATGTTAATGATTATGGTAATCAAATAATAAATTTTACAAAATCTGTTTATTTTAGAATTAGAGAGATAAAATTTAATGAACCTTTTCCAATTGCTAATCCAGATCTATACCCTGGTGATTATTTAATTGATTTTGCAAATAATATTATTTCATCAAATCCTGAAATGAATTTTGAAAAATTAGATGATATAAATGATGAATTATCCAGTTTATCTATAGAACAATCGCTGTTTTTAATAAAATCAAATCTTAAAAGTCTAGGAATAAATCATGATAATTTTGTAAGCGAAAAAGATATCGTCCTAAACAAGGAGGTTGAAAGCGTAATTAAATATTTAGAAAAAAATAAATTTATTTATAGAGGTAAAATTAAAGCTCCCACAGGAGAAGATGATAAAAATTGGGTAGAAAGGGAGCAATTACTATTTAAATCAACTGATTTTGGTGATGATAAAGATAGAGCTCTTCAAAAATCTGATGGCTCATGGACTTATTTTGCTAGCGATGTTGCTTATCATAAAAATAAAGTTGATCGTAATTTTGATCATTTAATCAATATTCTTGGTGCTGATCATACTGGGTATGTAAAAAGATTGTCTTCATCTGTAGACGCTTTATCAGGCACGAAAAACAAATTGATTTGTAAGATAAGTCAGCTGGTTAAATTAATTAAAAACAATAAGCCTTTTAAAATGTCTAAAAGAAAAGGTGATTATATTACGGTTGATGACTTAATAGAAGAGGTGGGCAAGGATGCAACAAGATTTATTATGTTAAATAGAAGTGGTGATGTAGAACTTGATTTTGATTTTGATGCTGTCAAAGAAAAATCAAAGGATAATCCATTATACTATGTTCAATATTGTTATGCTAGGGCTTCATCAGTTTTTAAAAATGTTGACAAAGATATTGATTCAAATATTGAGATTAAAGATTTTGACTTTGAATTTTCTAATGATGAAATTAAGATTTTAAAAAAAGTATCAGAATGGCCAAAGTGCATTGATATATCATGTTCTAAACTAGAGCCTCATAGAATCCCCATTTATTTATATGATTTAGCTTCTGAGTTTCACTCCTATTGGAATCTGGGAAAGCAAAACCCTAAAAAAAGATTTATCAATGAAAATAACAATATACCGAAAGATAAACTAGTTTTTTTAAAAGTAATTTCAAATGTAATAAAATCAGGCTTGAATATTGTAGGCGTCGAAGCACCAAAAAAAATGTAATGTATAAAGAAATTAAGTACTTAATTTTTATAATAGTAATTTCTATCTTTATCTTTTTCACTGCAAATTACTACTTTTCAGATGATAATCTTAAAAAATCGTTTAGGGCTAATCAAAATATTGATCAAAAAATAAAAGTATACTCCAAAAAGTTACCAATTTTAGATGATGATACCAGTGATATCATTGAGTATGTTAAACAAAATGACAAAAAAAATAAAAAAAAATTTAATTTTTGGAAACTTTTAGAAAATGATGAAAAGTAGGAAAGCTTTTATTGTAGGTATAAAATCGATAAAACTTTCAAATAAAGAAAAATTATTTTTGAAAAAATATAAGCCCTGGGGTGTTATTTTATTCTCAAGAAATATAAAATCAATTAATCAAACGATTAATTTAACTTCTTCAATTAAAAAGATTTTTAAAGATAATAAGTATCCAATTTTAATTGATCAAGAAGGTGGAAAAGTTAACAGATTAAATAATATCATAAGTTTTGATAATATTTCTTCTGAATATTTTGGTAACTTATTTCTTAAAGATAAAAAAAAATTTAGTGTAATCTTTAAATTATTTATTGATAAAACATCATATTTATTGAAACTTATGGGAATAAATATCAATACTGTACCAGTTTTGGATCTTAGATATAAAAATGCTAGCAACGTTATTGGAAATAGATCTTATTCTTCTAATAAGTTTGTAGTGTCTAATATTGGAGAAATTTGTATTAATCTATTTAGAGAAAACTCAATAGGTACAGTAATAAAACATATTCCTGGACATGGGTTAGCAAAAGTTGACAGTCATCATTTCACGCCAATAGTAAAAAAAACTATTAATTATTTAAATAAAAATGATTTTTATCCTTTTAAAAAAAAGAAAAGTTTTTTTGCAATGACAGCACATATTATTTATCAAAAAATAGATAATACTAATACAGTAACACACTCAAAAAAAATGATAAATTATATTAGAAAAAATATTGGTTTTAATAACATTTTAATTTCAGATGATCTTTCAATGAAAAGTTTAAAGGATAACTTGAAATTAAATACAATTAAAACTTTTGATGCTGGTTGTAATTTAGCGCTCCATTGTAATGGCAATATTAATGAAATGAAGATATTAGCTAATAATTCACCCAAGATAGATAAATTTATAATTAAAAAAACATCACAATTTTATAAAATTTTAAGTTAATATTATCTATGATCGAAAATGATTCTGTTCTTTTTAACGTTGATATAAACAATTATAACGGACCACTTGATGTTCTTTTAGATTTAGCTAAAACTCAAAAAGTAGATTTAGAGGATATTTCAATATCAAAATTGGCAGATCAATTTCACGATTATATAACGCAAGAAAAAGAACTAAATTTAGAAATTGCATCTGAATATTTGTTGATGGCTACATGGTTAGCTTATCTCAAATCAAAATTATTATTACCAGGAACTCCAGAAGAGGAATTTAAGATTCAAGAAGTTGCTGATAAATTAAAATTACAACTTAAGAAACTAGAGTTGATAAGGTTGCTCTCTGAACAAATGCTAAAAAGAAAGAGATTAGGTAGAGAAATTAGGACACGTGGTATGAGGGGAAATATAAGATCTATTTATAGTACTGATTACAAACTAAATCTATTTGAATTGCTTAAATCATATTCTAACATAATTATGACAAAAGATTTTCAAAAGATTAGCATACCAAAACTTCCAGTTTTTACTACTGAGGATGGAATTAAAACTATTCAAAATTTTTTTGGTAAACTGATTGATTGGAAAAATTTAGATGAACTTATTCCTGAGAATTTTAAAAAAGGATCTAAAAATAAAAAAACTGGTAAAGCCGGAATATTTGCTGGATCTCTAGAACTTGTAAAAGAAGGCAATCTTAAGATTAAACAAAATAATCTTTACGATGATATTTATATAAAAGAAATAAATGATTAAAAAAAAAAGAGAACTTAAAGATAATGTAGTTAAATTTCCATCAAAAATTTCTGATTTAGAAAAAGAAATTGAAGCTATAATTTTTGCAGCTGCAGAACCTTTAGATATTGATACTATAGAAAGTAAAATTTCAAAAAAAAACAACATACTTAAATTATTAGAAAAATTAAAACTTGATTACTCAAATAGAGGAATTAATTTAGTATGTATAAAAAATAAATGGTCATTTAGAACTTCTCCTAAACTCTCTAATCTAATGACTAAAGAAAAGACAGTTGAAAAAAAATTATCAAGAGCTGCAGTTGAAACACTTGCTATCATAGTTTACCATCAACCTGTAACTCGAGCTGAAATTGAGGAAATTAGAGGAGTTGCTTTTGGGACTAATACTTTAGAAATATTAATGGAATTGGATTGGGTAAAACCAGGTGGAAGAAAAGATGTTCCTGGTAAACCAATACAGTATGTATCAACAGATGAATTTCTAAGTCATTTTAATTTACAAAAATTATCAGATTTACCTACTGTAGACGAGTTAGGAGCTGCAGGTTTGATTGACAATACAAGTATAGATAATGCTATATTTGGGTCTGGTAAATTTTTTAAAGAAAAACAGGATGAAAAAAAAGAGGATATCTACTCAAATATTGATGAGATGTTAAGTAGCACTTTAGATAGTGAATAAAAGATTAGTAAAAAAGTAACTTTAAAATTTATAATAAACAGGTTATAAGTTTTTATGAGTATTGGAATTTGGCAAATAGCTATAGTAGTAATCCTTGTAGTTCTTCTGTTTGGAAGAGGTAAAATATCAAGTCTTATGGGCGATGTAGCTAAAGGAATAAAAAGTTTTAAAAAAGGTATGGCATCGGATGTAACTGATGATACAGAGCCAAAAAATATTTCTGACGAAAATCAAGATACAAATAAAAAAGATTAAATCACATGCCTACAATCGGTTGGTTTGAGATTTTAATAGTGGTCGCAATTGCTATAATTGTATTAGGTCCAAAGGATTTTCCTATAATGTTGAAAAAAGTAGGATCTTGGATTGGTACAGCTAAAAGATATATTAACAATATTCAAAGCGAAGTTTCAAGTTTGGAAATTGATGATGAGAAAATTGATAATGAAATAAAGAAAGAGACAAAAAAAGATGAGCAATCAGGAAAATGACAGTGGCTTTATAAGTCATTTAACAGAATTGAGAAAAAGACTAATTCATAGTTTTGTTTTTTTATTTTTATTTTTTGTAGGATGTTATTTTTTTGCTGAATATATATATGGTTTTTTAGTAGAACCTTATGCCCAAGCTGTGAAAGATGACAATTCTGATAGAAGACTAATATTTACTGCATTACAGGAAACTTTTTTGACATATTTAAAGGTATCTTTTTTTACTGCTTTTTTTGTTACATGCCCATATATCTTGATGCAAATTTGGAAATTTATTGCACCAGGATTATATAAACACGAGAAAATTGCGATTTTACCTTATTTAATTTTGACACCTATACTTTTTTTTCTTGGGGGTATGCTGGTTTATTATTTAATAATGCCCCTTGCAATAAAATTTTTTCTTTCATTTGAAAGCACAGGTTTAACAACTAATTTACCAATTCAATTAGAAGCGAAGGTAAATGAATATTTATCTTTAATAATGAAGTTAATTTTTGCTTTTGGTATTAGTTTTCAATTACCAGTAATACTAAGTTTACTAGCTAGAATAGGTCTTGTAGATAGTCAATTTCTTAAAGAAAGAAGAAAATATGTTGTTGTAATTATTTTTGCAACTGCAGCATTATTAACACCACCAGATCCAATTACACAAGTTGGTTTAGCTATTCCACTATTAATTTTATATGAATTATCAATATTTTCAGTAAAAATTATAGAAAGTAAAAATTATAAAAACAAAGATGCATAATTTAAAAGAAATTAGAAAAAATTATGAAGCATTTGCTAAATCATTAGAGAAAAGATCAATAAATATTGATTTTAATAATTTACAAAAACTAGATGAAAAAAATAGGGATTTAATTCAAAAAAAAGAAACTTTAGAAAATAAAAAAAAGGATATTTCAAAATCAAAAGATGAAAGTTTATTTAAAAAATCAAAAGAAATTTCACATGAGCTTGATGTAATATCTAAAGAACAGAAGAAAACAAAATTAGCGATAGATAATATATTGGAAAATATACCTAATATTCCTCACAAAGATGTTCCTAATGGAATGACTGACGACGATAATATTGAAATATCTAAATCTGGCAATATACCTAATCAAGATTTTAAACCTAAATCTCATTATGAATTAGGTGAAAACTTAAACATGCTTGATTTTGATATTGCAACTAAAACTACCGGATCAAGATTTGTATTTGTTAAAAGCCAACTAGCTTTATTAGAGAGAGCTATCTCAAATTTTATGCTTGATACTCATGTAAATAAAAATGGATATCAGGAGATTTCTCCTCCTTTAATCGCATCTGATAATTCAATGTTTGGTACAGGTCAATTACCTAAGTTTGAAAATGATCAATTTGAAATTAAATTTGATGATAGTGGAGAAAGAAAATTTTTAATACCAACAGCAGAAGTAATTTTAACTAATATTGTAAAAGATAAAATTTTAAATCCCTCAGATCTTCCTATGAGATTTGTTGCTTCTACACCATGTTTTAGAAAAGAAGCAGGTAGTTATGGCAAAGATACTAAAGGGATGATCAGACAACATCAGTTTTATAAAGTTGAACTAGTAAGTATTGTAAAAAAAGAGAATTGTATTGATGAACTTGAGAGAATGACTAATTGCGCTACAGATATTCTTGATCAATTAGAATTACCATACAGAAAAATAATTTTATGTACTGGTGATATGGGTTTTAGTGCGGAAAAAACTTACGATATTGAAGTTTGGCTTCCTTCAGAAAATAAATATCGTGAAATATCTTCCTGCTCTTCTTGTTCAACATTTCAAGCACAAAGAATGAAAACTAGATACAAAGATGAAAATAATAAATCTGTGTATGTCGGCACTCTAAACGGAAGTGGTTTAGCAATTGGAAGAACCTTGATAGCTATACTTGAGAATTATCAAAAAAAAGATGGATCTGTAATTGTACCTAAAATACTTAGACCTTATATGAATAATTTAGAAATTATATCAGTTAAATAAAGTTGTTTTCATCTAAGAGATAATAGTATAAGTATTCAATTTATTAATAAGGAGATTTATGGAAGGTTCAGGAATAGGACAATTTATACCTTTAATTTTAATTTTTGTTATTTTTTATTTTTTCTTAATAAGACCGCAACAAAAAAAAGTTAAAGAGCATAAAGCGATGGTTGAAGGACTTAAAAGAGGCGATAAAGTTATTACTTCAGGCGGTATCACGGGAACAGTAGAAAGACTAATTGATAATGATAAAATTGAAGTTGAAATAGCAGATAATGTTAAAGTTGAAATTGTTAAATCTACTGGCATTCAAAGTCTGCAAACAACCCAACAAGAAGTAAAAAAATAATTAATTTTAAATTAAGTGCTTTATTTTTCAAAGTTTAGAATTTTATTAATAATTATATTTTCTACTTTTTTTGTTTTAATTGCTTCATCAAATTTATTTAAGATTAATGATAGCTTTTTCAATAAAAAAATAAATCTTGGATTAGATTTGCAAGGTGGTTCATACTTATTATTAGAAATTGATAATAATCCTGTTATCGAACAAAAGTTACAAAATCTCACATCTGTGATAAGAAATTATTTTAAAGATGACAATATTAAAATAAATAATATCAAGATTGATGAACAAAGTATTTTATTTAATGTATCTGATCAGTATAGGCAAAAGATCATTGATACATTTAATGACGAAAATAGTGAAATAAATCCTTATTATCCTAGGTTTAAGTCTCATCAATTAATTCTAAATGAAAATGAAAAAAATTTTAGAGTAAATTTTTCAAAACAAGGTTTAATATCTCTTAAAACTTCCTCTCAAGATCAAGCTATCGAAATTGTTAGAAGAAGAATTGATGAAATAGGAACTAATGAGCCAAATATCTTAAAGAGAGGAAATGATAGAATTTTAGTTGAGTTGCCAGGTTTAGACGATCCTATGAGAATCAAAACATTGCTTGGTAAAACTGCTAATTTAACTTTTAGATTTGTTACTAAAGAAGATCAAGATTCATTTGGAGTTGAAAAACTAAAACATGAAAATGGTATTGATGAATCTACGGTAAGTAAAAGAATTATAATTAGTGGAGATAATCTTTTGGATGCACAACCTAGAATGGATAGCCAATCTAATGAGACTGTAGTTTCATTTTCTTTAGATAGGGTAGGTGCTAAAAGATTTGGTAAAGCTACGTCTACTGGGATTGGAAAACAATTAGCAATTATTTTGGATGGTAAAATTATCAGCGCTCCAGTAATCAGGGATACCATTGCAAGTGGCTCTGGACAAATAACAGGTGGATTTACTTTTCAATCGGCTACTGATTTGGCATTACTACTAAGATCAGGAGCGTTGCCAGCACCATTAAACATAATTGAAGAAAGAACTGTAGGACCAGATTTAGGTCAAGACTCAATAAATGCAGGAATGGTTGCTTTATCAATTGGTTTTTTTCTAGTAATAATTTTCATGTTTTTAAAGTATAAAATTTTTGGATTAATTACAAACCTAACACTTATAATAAATCTTTTTATACTATTAGGAATACTGACTCTATTTGAGGCAACATTAACATTACCAGGTATTGCAGGAATAATTTTAACTGTTGGGATGGCTGTAGATGCAAATGTGTTAATATTTGAGAGAATTAAAGAAGAATTAAAAAATGAAAATAATAACATTATCGCTTTTGATAGTGGATATAGCAAATCAAGAACAGCAATAATAGATGCGAATATTACAACTTTACTAGCTGCAGTAATATTGTTTTTTATGGGATCTGGCCCTGTAAAAGGTTTTTCTATAACGTTAGGTGTTGGAATATTTACAACTTTATTTTCAGTTTATTTTATAGCAAGACTATTAACTAGCTTGTATGTAACAAAAAATAAAAATACAGAAAAGTTGATTTAATGATTTCATTTAACAAATATTACAATCACTTTAATTTAGTTTCATCATTCCTGATAATAATATCACTGCTTCTATTAGTGTTTAAAGGTTTGAATTTTGGTATAGATTTTAAAGGTGGTACATTAATAGAATTAAGATCTAATGATACAAAAATTAATGTAAGCTCATTACGTGATAAATTTAAACAAATGAATCTAGGTGATGTTTCTGTAAAGAAATTTGGTAATAATACAGATTACTTAATTAAATTTGAGAATAAAGATAATAAAAAGAATATAATTGAGGAAATCAAAATTAATTTAGATAAATCATTTGGAAATAGTTTTGATTTTAGAAGAGTGGAAAATGTTGGACCCAAAGTTAGTGCTGAACTCCTTAAATCTGGTGTAATAGCTATTTCATTATCCCTAGCAATAATGTTGATTTATATTTGGATAAGATTTGAGTGGCAATTCAGTCTTGGTGCGATAGTTGCTTTATTTCACGATGTTATAGTTACCCTAGGTGTGTTTTCATTATTTAGTCTTGAAATAAACTTATCAATAATTGCAGCGGTATTAACTATAGTGGGTTATTCTATGAACGATACAGTGGTTATATTTGACCGTGTGAGAGAAAATCTCAGAAAGTATTCTGATATTAAAATTTATGATTTAACAAATCTTTCAATAAACGAAACTTTATCAAGAACTATAATTACTTCCGCAACAACACTATTAGCATTATTGGCTATATATTTTTTTGGAGGTGAAATTTTAAAAGGTTTTTCTCTAGCAATGATACTCGGTGTTGTATTTGGTACTTACTCATCTATTTATATAGCAAATACAATACTTGTGAGATTAAAAGTTTCTCAAAGAACAGTTCTAAGAGACGACGATAAGAAATAATTTACTAATAAAGATTTTGTGCTGCCGCCATGCTTAACAGCATTGGTAATGAAAGTAATGTATTGGTTCTTGAAAATAGCATTGCTGTTTTAGCTGATTTTACTTTTAATTCAGGCTCACAGTCTACTATACCGAGTGCTCTTTTTTGATTGGGCCAAATGACAAACCAAACATTGAAGGCCATTACTATCCCTAACCACATACCAATTCCTATAGCGGTATGTTTAGGAATACCTGAACCGATGCTAAGTGTCATAGCATCGTGTAAATATCCATTTAATAGGCCAAGAATTAAACCTGATAGGATTGTAAAAGCAGCTGCCCATCTAAAATAAAAAAGTGCAGCAGGTGCAATAACTTTACCAATTGCTGGTTTCTGTTCATCTGGAATTTTACCCATGTTTGGTATTTGAACAAAATTAAAATACCATAATAAACCTATCCACATTGTACCAACAATTACATGAGTATATCTAGCAACCCAACTCCAAAATAATCTATCAAAAGCAAAACCATCGTTTTGATAAAATAATCCTACAAATAAAATTATTGCTAAAATTAAAGAGGCATGAATTGTTTTTGGTAAAGATGATAGTAAATTTGTCATGATTCCTCACATTTATACACTAAATTTATTTAAATTTAAGTTATTTTTTCTCATTACAATAAATGTTTTAAAAATTGACCTGTATAACTTGTTGAAATTTTGGAAATTTCCTCTGGTTTACCTTCTGCTATAATATGTCCACCTTTAATTCCGCCCTCGGGACCCATATCAACGATATAATCCGCTGTTTTGATTACATCTAAATTATGCTCAATAACAACTACAGTATTGCCAAGTTTTACAAAAGTATGAAGAATTTCTAATAATTTTTTTATATCATGTTGATGCAATCCGGTGGTGGGTTCATCAAGTATATACATAGTTCTACCCGTAGATCTTTTAGACAATTCTTTTGCTAATTTAATTCTTTGCGCTTCTCCACCAGATAGTGTTGTTGCTTGTTGACCAATTTTTATATAACCCAATCCAACTTTTTTCAAAGTTAATAATTTAGTCTTAATATTTGATATATTCTCGAAGTATTCACATCCTTCGTCTACAGACATGTTTAGAACATCTGCAATACTTTTACCTTTAAATTTAATTTCTAATGTTTCTCTATTATATCTTGTTCCTTTACATTCATCGCACTGTATATAAACATCTGGTAAAAAATGCATTTCATACGTGATTACTCCATCTCCTTCGCAAGCTTCACACCTTCCACCTTTAACGTTGAATGAAAATCTACCTGGTTTATAACCTCTTGTTTTCGACTCCGGTAAGCTTGTAAACCAATCTCTTATTGGTCCAAAAGCTCCAGTATAAGTTGCAGGATTAGATCGTGGAGTTCTGCCAATGGGTGATTGATCTATATCAATAATTTTATCAATTAGTTCAACGCCTTTATAATTTTTAAATGCTTTTGGAGCTTTTCTTGCTTTATTATTTAATGTTAGATTTAAAGCATGATAAAGTGTTTGTAATATTAAAGTTGATTTACCACTACCAGAAACACCCGTAACACATGTAAAACTTCCAGTAGGAATTTTAAGATTCACATTGTTTAAATTATTTCCTGTTGCACCGTTAATTTCCACAAATCTTCCATTCTTAGCAAGACGTCTTACTTTTGGAATTTCAATTTTTTTTTTATTTGATAAGTATTGGCCAGTTATGCTATTTTTGTTTTTCTTGATTTCTTCATAAGTTCCCTCTGCAGTGATTTGTCCACCATTAGAACCAGCCTCAGGACCAAGGTCAATTATATGATCAGCATTTTCCATAGTTTCTGTATCATGCTCGACTACGACAACTGTATTTCCTAAATCTCTTAGCCTTTTAAGAGCATTGATTAACTTGACGTTATCTTTTTGATGTAAACCAATAGAAGGTTCATCTAATACATACAATACTCCAGTTAATCCTGAACCTATTTGAGATGCTAGTCTAATCCTTTGTGCTTCACCACCAGAAAGTGTACCTGACTCTCTTGATAATGTTAAATAGTCTAAACCCACATTAAGTAAAAAATTTAATCTTTCATTAATTTCTTTTAAAACATGCTCAGCAATTTTAAATTGTCTTTTATCTAAATTTTTTTCTAGGTTTTTAAACCATTCTGATGCATCAAGAATAGATTTTTTTGTGACTTCACTGATATTTAGATTATCAATTTTTACACATAAAGCCTCTTCTTTTAAGCGATCACCATCACATGCTTCACAAGCTGTATCAGACTGGTATTCTGCTATAGCTTCTCTTTTCCATTCACTATCAGATTCTAAAAACCTTCTTTCCAAATTATTTATCACACCTTCAAAAGTTTTTTTATAAGAATATTTTTCATAACCATCGTCATAATTAAATTTAATTTCCTCTTCATCTGATCCAAAAAGAATTACATCTTTAATTTTTTTTGGTAATTTTTTCCATTTCTCATCTAATGAAAATTCATAATGTTTTGCAATTGATGCCAATGTTTGAGCATAATATAATGTGGTTGATTTTGACCAAGGTTCAATAGCACCATCAGCCAAACTTTTTCTATCATCAGGTATAACTAAATTTGGATCGACATTTAATTTCATTCCAATACCTTCACATTCTTCACATGCACCATAAGGACTATTAAATGAAAATAATCTAGGTTCAATTTCCTCAATTGTAAAACCACTCTCTGGACAAGAAAACTTTGTAGAGTAAATTAATTTTTCAACTTTCCTTAATTTTTTAGGAAGAGTCTCATCTTCGTATTCAACAAAAACTAAACCATTCGATAAATTAACTGCAGTCTCTACACTTTCGGCTAATCTATTTCCAATTTGTGAATTTAAAACTATTCGATCAACTAAAATTGAAATATCGTGTTTAAATTTTTTATCTAGATTAGGTGAATTATCTATATCATATAAAATGTTATCAATTTTGATTTTTCTAAATCCTCTTCTTTTGTAACTAAGAATATCTTTTTTATATTCACCTTTACGACCTCTTACTACAGGAGCATATATAAATATTGTACATTTTTTGGGTAATTTTTTTATTAAATCAACGATCTGGGTAATTGTCTGAGATGTAATAGGTTTACCCGTAAACGGAGAATAGGGTATACCTGCTCTTGCATACAAAACTCTCATATAATCATATATTTCAGTTACAGTTGCTACGGTTGATCTAGGGTTTTTTGATGTGTTTTTTTGCTCTATTGCAATGGCGGGACTTAAACCCTCTATAAGATCAACATTAGGTTTTTTCATCTTGTCTAAAAATTGTCTTGCATAAGCAGATAAACTTTCAACATATCTTCTTTGTCCTTCTGCATAGATTGTATCAAATGCCAATGATGATTTTCCTGATCCTGAAAGCCCAGTTATAACAACAAATTTGTCCTTTGGAATTTCAACACTAACATTCTTCAAATTATGTTCTTTAGCACCCTTAATAACTATCTTTTTAATCATAATTTTAGTTGCTTTGAGTTAATAAAATTAATATTCAGATGTATTGTGGTATAATTATAATTAACTAATTTAACAAATATTAAATATTATGGCTGGAAGTTTAAATAAAGTATTATTAATTGGTCGTTTGGGCGCAGATCCTGAAATTAAGCAAATGGTAAATGGTAAGAGTGTAGCTAGATTAAGTCTTGCTACAAGCCAGTCTTGGAAAGATAAAAATACTGGTGAAAAAAAGGAAAAAACTGAATGGCACCGTGTAGTTGTATTTAATGAAGGTTTGGTAAATGTTGTTCAACAATATTTAAAAAAAGGAGCTCAAGTTTATATTGAAGGTCAACTTAATACCAGGAAATGGAAAGATGAACAATCTGGCCAAGATAAATATTCTACAGAAATTGTGATACAAGGATATAACTCTTCTCTTACTATGTTGGGTGGTGGAAATACAAGTGGTGGTATTCAGAACGATACAACTCAACAAAATAATATTGAAGATTCTTCCCAAGTATCGAATGACATGGATGACGAAATTCCATTTTAAATTCTATGCAAACATCTGAAGAAATAAATAATAAAAAGATTAAATTAATCTCAATGCATGATGAGATGAGCTCATCATATCTTTCTTACGCTATGAGTGTGATTGTAAGCCGAGCTCTTCCTGATATTAGAGATGGGTTAAAACCAGTGCATAGAAGAATTTTATATGCAATGTACAAAGGTGGATATGATTGGTCTAAACAATTTAGAAAATCTGCAAGAATAGTTGGAGATGTAATTGGTAAGTACCATCCTCATGGTGATCAATCTGTTTATGATGCATTGGTAAGGATGGTTCAAGATTTTTCTATGAGCCTTCCATTAGTTCAAGGACAAGGAAACTTTGGTTCAATTGATGGAGATCCTGCTGCAGCGATGAGATATACCGAAACGAGATTATCAAAAGTATCACAATATTTAATTGATGATATCGAAAAAAATACGATTTCTTTTAAAAGCAATTATGATGAAACCGAAAAGGAACCAAGTGTTTTACCAGCTCAATTTCCTAATTTGCTAGTGAATGGAGCAGGAGGGATAGCAGTTGGTATGGCAACTAGTATACCCCCACACAATCTAGGAGAAGTTATTGATGGAACTTTAGCGTTAATAGAAAATAAAGACATTAAGATCAAAGAATTAATGAAGCATATTCCAGGTCCAGATTTTCCAACCGGTGGTTTAATCATTGGTAAAGATATTATTAAGCAAGGATATAACAATGGAAGAGGATCTTTCAAAATAAGAGGTGAAGTTTTAATAGAACAACAAAAGAATGGACGAGAAAGACTTGTTATAACCTCTGTACCTTATCAGGTTAACAAGTCAGTATTAAATGAACGAATTGCTCAGCTAGTAAGAGAAAAAAAAATTGAAGGTATTAAAGATATAAGAGATGAGTCTAATAGAGAAGGTATTAGAGTTGCTATAGATTTAAAAAACGGTGTTGAACCAGAAACAATAAAAAGACAGCTTTATAAAAATACACAAATAGAAAGTTCATTTGGTTTTAATACATTAGCAATTGTTGAAGGAAAACCTAAAACCTGTTCACTTAAAGATTTTTTATCAAATTTTTTATCATTCAGAGAAGACGTAGTAATTAAAAAAACTAAATTTGAACTTCAAAAAGCAGAGGAGAGAGCTCACATATTAATAGGTTTATCTGTATCAGTGGAAAATTTAGATAAAGTTATTAAAATTATCAGATCATCAAAAACTCCTGATGATGCTAAATCATCCATATTAAAAACAAAATGGAAAATAGATAAGTCAAATAAATTAATTTCTCTTGTAGTGGGTAAATTTGGAAAAAATTTATATTCACTATCTGAGTCACAAGTTCATGCAATTTTAGAGTTAAGATTACAAAAATTGACAGCTCTTGGAATTAATGAAATTGAAGTTGAAATTAAAAAATTAGCAGAATTAATAGCAAGATATAAAAAAATTATATCATCCAAAAAAGAACTTTTAAAAGTGATAGGTGAAGAACTAAGGAATATAAAAGAAAAGTTTTCTACACCTAGAAGAACCAAGATTATAGATGCTGTTCTTAACTATGATATTGAGGAAACAATCCAAAAACAATCGATAATAATCACAGTTACTTTGCAGGGTTACATCAAAAGAGGTTCTTTAGACGGTGTTAAAAAACAAAAGAGAGGTGGTAAAGGCAAATCTGGCATAACAACAAGAGATCAAGATTCAGTAGTGCAGACTTTATCTGTTAATACACATACGTCCGTCTTATTTTTTTCAACTGAAGGCTTGGTCTATAAAGTAAAAGCATGGAAAATTCCTGAGGGATCAACATTATCAAAAGGGAAATCATTATTTAATATTTTACCATTAAAAAGTCATCAATCTATAAGTTCAATTATGCCAATGCCTGAAGATGAAACAGACTCTAAAAACTTTGTTATTATCTTTGCTACAGCACAAGGTAAAGTCAGAAAAAATAGTTTAGAAGATTTTTCATCTATAAACTCATCAGGAAAAATTGCTATGAAACTTGATAATAATGATAAAATTGTTGGAGTAAGAATTTGTAAGGATGATCAAGACATTATCCTAAGTACAAAATTTGGAAAATGTATTAGATTTGAGGCAAAAAAATTAAGAGTTTTTAAAGGAAGATCCTCGAAAGGAATTAAAGGTATAGAATTAGCACAAAATGATCAGATTGTATCATTATCTGTTATAGAAAATGATAAAAATAACAAAAATCAAAAAAAATCTAAAGATGAAAAATCTGAATTTAAAGCGAAAGAAAAGTTTGTTTTATCAATTAGTGAAAATGGTTTTGGTAAAAAAACTTCTCATTACGATTATAGGGTTACAAATAGAGGTGGGAAGGGAATTATAGGGATTATAAATTCACCAAGAAATGGAAATATCACCTCATCTTTTCCAGTAAATGAGGGTGATGAAATTTTAATATCAACTAACAAAGGTCGAGTTATAAGGGTTGCAGTTAAAGAAATTAGAACTGCCGGTAGGAACACACAAGGTGTCAGAATAATTAAGTTATCTGGTGAGGAAAAGGTTGTTTCAGCAATTAAAATAGATGATAATTTAATATAATGAACAAAATCGCAATATACCCAGGTACGTTTGATCCAATTACTTTTGGTCACATAGATGTTATAAAAAAAGCTCTTAAACTTTTTGATAAAATTATTGTTGGTGTATCAGATGTGGATAATAAAGACTATTTATTCAATGCTCATGAAAGAATTGAAATTGTAAATAAAGCATTATTTAATGACTTAAGATTAAGTAAAAAAAAGATTACAGTTATCAATTTTAGCTCACTTACTACTGATTTGTGTAGAAAATATAAATCTAATATTATTTTAAGAGGTTTAAGGGCAGTTTCAGATTTCGAATATGAATTTCAATTAGCTGGGATGAATAGGAAGTTAAATAACAACATTGAAACTATTTTCTTAATGTCGGATGTAGAAAATCAAATTATTTCATCTAAATTTGTTAAAGAAATTGTTAAGTTAAATGGTAACATAAAAAAATTTACTACAAAAAGTACAATTAAATCTTTAAAAGAAAAATATGAATAGATTTTTAACATTTTTATTTATTTTATTCTTTTTATCTATTAATCAATCAATATCACAGGAGAATATAATGATTTTAAAACTTAAAGACGGAGATGTAAAAATTGAATTGTTTGAAGACGTGGCACCAAACCATGTCAAAAGAATTAAAGAACTTGCTGATAATGGTAAATATGACAATGTTGTATTTCATCGTGTAATAGACGGTTTTATGGCTCAGACTGGTGATGTGAAGTTCGGTAATTCAGAGTCAAAAGAATTTGATTTAAGAAGAGCTGGTATGGGCGGATCTGATTTACCAGATTTAAATCAAGAGTTCAGTAGCCTTCCTCATGATAGAGGTACTTTATCTATGGCTAGATCATCTGATCCAAATAGTGCTAATAGTCAATTTTTTATTTGCTTCAAGCCTGCACCTTTTTTAGATAGACAATATACAGTTTTTGGTAAGGTATTAGAAGGAATGGAATTTGTTGACTTAATCAAAAGAGGTGATGATAGCAATAATGGCTCCGTCACAGACCCAGATAAGATTATTAGTTTCAAGTCACAATAAGATTAATAAATGGCATTTAAAAAATTTGCCTTTAATGTCTTAAACAAGGATAAATTTGCAAGAACTGGATTAATCGAAACACACAGAGGTAAAATTAATACTCCTGCATTTATGCCCGTTGGTACACAGGCTACTGTAAAAGCTTGTACTATTGATGATATAAAAAAAACTAGATCAGAAATAATTCTCTCCAATACTTATCATTTAATGATCAGACCTGGTGTTAAAAGAATACAGAATGCTGGTGGATTACATAAATTCATGAATTGTGATTTACCAATATTAACTGACTCTGGTGGATTTCAAGTTATGTCATTATCAAAACTAAATAAGATTGATAGAGAAAAAGGTGCAATATTTAATTCTCATGTTGATGGAAAAAAATTTTATTTGAGTCCTGAAGAAAGTATCAAAATTCAACTTGGGCTTAATTCAGATATTGTAATGATAATGGATGAATGTCCCAAAAAAACTGAAAATTATAATGTAATTAAAAAATCAATGGAACTCTCTTTATATTGGGCTAAAAGATCTAAAGATGCATTTGGTTCAAATCCACACAAAGCTTTATTTGGAATTGTGCAAGGTGGATTATTTAAAGATCTCAGAATTCAATCATTGAATGAATTGATTAATATAAATTTTGATGGATATGCATTAGGTGGTCTTGCTGTAGGAGAAACTCAAAATGAAATGTTTAAAGTTCTTGATGATGTTAAAGAACATTTACCAGAGCAAAAACCTCATTATTTAATGGGTGTTGGCACACCTTCTGATATTTTAGGTGCTGTAAAAAGAGGTATAGACATGTTTGATTGTGTTTTGCCAACTAGATCTGGAAGAACTGGTTTGGCTTTTACATGGGAGGGTAGAATT